>Ga0209550_10002662_pt1 | contig 17161 bp, 13 predicted proteins | sample LauGreSuBDMM15SN_2_FD_187567 | JGI IMG/M metagenome (GOLD analysis project Ga0209550, IMG submission 187567) | Freshwater lake microbial communities from Lake Michigan, USA - Su13.BD.MM15.SN (SPAdes) (version 5) | ecosystem: Environmental > Aquatic > Freshwater > Lake | place: Lake Michigan...
AATGTAGCTAAATAATTAGCTTCTCCTTTTCCTAATAAAAATAATTTGGCATTTTTTTCATTTAAAATTGGAGCGCAAGAATCCAACAAAAATTCAAGTCCTTTTACAGGAACAATATTAGCAACGCAAACTAGTTTTAAACCATCATATTGGAAAACATCTTCAATAGGTTGTGTTTTTAACGGTTCAAAATAATCGTAGAGAATTTCAAATTTGGCTTCTTCAAGTTTTACTTTATCTACCCAAAAAGTTGCAGTATCTTTTGAAACTGCTATATATTTTTTTACATTTTTATTTGCAAACTCAATATATTTTTTTGAAAAATGAATTTTACCCAATTCATATTTACTTCTAAGATGCGAAATTACAGGTACTTTTTTATTGGCAGCCGCTATTAAACCTATACGATCTCTAAATAATTCTGTATTGAGATGTACGTAACTTATTTCGTGTTTTTCTATAATGTTCTCGATACTTTTAATTGCGTCTTTATGAAGCCACTTTAAAAATGAAATTACGTTCCATTTTATTAAACCTTTCATAAAAAGAGCATTCAATAAAGCATTAATTTTACTTTTCTTTTTAGAAAATACAGCGTCATTAACTAAATAAACATCATATCCTTTTTCTTTATATATATCAATCCATTTATTTTCATTAAAAAAAACAATAATTGGTATAATTTGCATTTTATTAAGTGCTTCTATATGTTTTGCCAAACTCATAAAAGAACCACCTTCATATACACCACTTTCTATGAATAAAACCTGTTTCATTATTTTAAAAAGTTATACAATGCATTGGCAAAAGAGCTAACCACTTCTGGATTTTCTTCAACTTTTGCTTTGCTCACTCCTGACCAAATCAATCCGCTATTAAAGGAGAAAGAGGAATCATAAATTGACATAAGCAATCTTTTTAGCAATTCCTCATTAGCAGGTTGTATAGCTTCAATATTAGTTAAAACGTCACCTAAATTTGACAAGTCATTGGTGCAAACAAATCCTTCTTCAATCCAATCATAAATAAATTTTCCTAAAAATACTGCTGGTTTATTAAGCATAATAGCCTCCAAACCAGAGGTTCCTGTTAATGTTATTACCGCTTCGGCACCTTTAATAAATTGAAACGAAGATTCTAAAGGATCGACAAAAAACACACCTGGTAAAGCGTTAATACGATCATAGTAACCTTTTGGTCGTCTTCCTATCATTGTTAAATGTTCTTTAACAATTAATATATGGTCAATAGGTTTCGATTTTGCAATTGCTTCAATCACCGCAAATTGATTGGTTTGTGAAGGGCTAATTACCATGGTAGACGCTTCTGGATCTACATGTAATGTGTAGAAAAAGTAAGGTTTGTTTACTAGCATTTCTTTTGGATAAAAAGGCTTTTTATTCCAATAGTTTTTTATTCCTTTTACTGTTTTTTGCTCAAAAACTACATTCCCAAAGTAGGAGCCATGAAAAAAATCGTTTGTAGAACTAACCATGCCTTTAATTCTTTTTAAATATAGCTTAAAAGTATTTTTAAATTCTGTTTTACTTTTATAAATATTATTCTGAACTGTTTGATATTCAGGTTGTGTTTGCTTTTCTCGAAAGTTTGTTAAATAATCACTAGCAAATTTTTCTGCTTCTTTTGAAAAACTACTATCAAGATTTAAAAATCGGTTTTTTACAATCGTCATTTCGTCTCTAGGGCTTAAATCTATAACAACTCTATCTGAAATTCTAGTATGAGTGAGCTTTGTAAAACAAATGCCAAGTTTTTCAGAAAATAATGCAATTGCTAATGTAAATGAGCCTGCAACCGCATAACTATAAATAACATCGGGTTTATTTTTTTTTAAAAATGATTCTAAATAATCCAACATTCCAACAATATAGTTAAGATGGGAATTCTTATCGCTTTTCATTTTCTTCAAAATTTCTGATTTTGCAATACCGCCTCCAGACAAAAATCCATATCCAACTTGGCGGTCAGAAATAACCAATTCATTTAAAGCTTTGTGTCCAAATAATTCAATGTAATAGCTTAATCTTTCTTCGTTGTATGAGGTATTAATCCATTGTTTTTCCAAATCATGCGTGTAAACAACTTCCTCTGCAAGATTACCCCATTCATTTAATAATATCTCATGGTATTTTTTTGGGCCACCAATAAATCCACCAGTTATTAAATCGGCATCAAGCTCTTTCATTTTTTTTGAAATTGCAACAGGCCAATACATAAATATTGGAGCACAAACAAAATATATTTTCTTAGACATAATTTTTCAAGATTGAAATTATTTTTTGTGAAGCTTCCCCGCTGCCATATGGATTTTCTGCCCTAACCATTTTATTATACAATTCGGTATCATCAATTAATTGAACAACTTTATTAATGATGTCATCCTTTTTTGTTCCTACTAATACTACTGCACCAGCATTCACTGCCTCTATTCTTTCCGTATTTGTTCTCGTTACTAAAACAGGTACATTTAAACTTGGCGCTTCTTCCTGGACTCCACCTGAATCAGAAATTATTAAAAATGATTTTGACATTAATTCAACAAAAGCAGGATAATCCATTGGCATCACCAAAAGGACGTTATCAATACCATTTAAAATACGTTCTGCTTCATCTTTTACTAATGGATTCAGGTGTACAGGATAAACAAATAGAATATTTCTTTTTCTATTGGCTAATTCTTTAATCGCATAAAAAATTTCCTCAAAACCTTTGCCTATATTTTCTCTTCTATGTCCTGTAATAGTTATAAGTAGATCATATTTATCAATTTCATTTTGCAAAAATTGTTCAAGATGACTTTGATTTTTTAATTTGGACTTAGTATAAAATAATGCGTCAATTACTGTATTTCCTGTTTCAAAAATAGTGTCAAGATCGATACCGCATTTAATCAAATTTTGAGTATTTGTATTAGTTGGTGTAAAATGGAGTTGAGCTATTTGACTTATCAATCTCCTGTTAGCCTCCTCAGGAAATGGATTGTATAAATCATCTGTTCTTAAACCAGCCTCTACGTGAGCAATTTTTATTTTTCTGTTAAAAGCAGCCAATGAGGAGACAAAAGCAGTAGTTGTATCACCTTGAGTTATCACTAAATTGGGCTTTTCTTTTTCATAAACTTCATCCAATAATGCAATACTAGAGTGGATTATTCCATTAAGTCCCTGATTAGGTTTCATTATGGATAAATTATAATGGGGTTCTATCTCAAACCAGTCAAGTAAGGGCAATAACATTTCTTTATGTTGACCTGTATTTACAATTTTATATTGAAACTGTTGCTTTTGTAATTCGTGAATTATTGGAGCTAATTTGATAAATTCAGGACGGGTGCCAAATATTACAAGAATCATATTTTAGTTTTTAAAGGGGCTCGAATTGTAGAGTAAATCTAAATCGAGTGTAATTTTATTTATTTTAAAATCAAGGTTATTGAGATTGTCTACTAATTCAGATTCTTTGATAACTTTCGGCTCATTTGTACTAACATCTAATGACAAATAATAATCAAAAAACTTGAAAGTTAATTTTTCAAAGTTCTCAAAAAAGACCCATGCATTCGGAACTTCATATAAATCTGCCAAAATTAGTCCATGAAGCGAGGAAGAAACTAAGTTTTCACAGCTCAATATTTGATCAATTATTAGATATGGATTGCTTAAATCTTGGATAATATTAATTTTTAAAATGGTATCATCCATTACAATTCTTCTGTCTAATTCGGGTGTAATATCTTCATAATGACAGATAATTCCATATTTGAATTTTTTTACAATCTGACTGGGATTGTAAACTCTTTTAATTAATAAAACTGGATCTCCAAAAACCGGATTACACTTAATACCGTGTTTTTTTAAATAATCTAAAGTAAGTGGACCTCTAACTGCTCGAACCTCATTTGGAATAAATTTTAATGGTAAATCGGGATTGGCAATTCCGCTTCCCCATATTATTATTCTTTTATTTTTTGGAAAAACATTAATTATTGAGCCTACACAACTATATATAGGAAGTTTAAAAATATTAAAAATACTATTGATATGAATCAATTTTTTACCATATAAGTCATTGATTAGTATTGGATTTATACCATCACCCCAATTTTCTTTATTGTTATACCATCTGCCAATTTTATATTTCTTGCTAAAAATTATAAAAATGCTATTTATTATTTTTTCTAAAAGCACAATTTTTTTCATTGATTCAAAAATTTTCTTATCAAAAAAATATAAGAAAATAACATTTAAAAATATAAAAATAATCCCAAATACTAACAATTTTAATAGAATAAAATCAAATACAAAATATGTAACCAATAAATTAGAAATAAATCCGCTTAAAACTGACAAAAAAAGGTACCCTATAATCACTTTTAATTGTTTCAAGAATCCATACTCAATTAATCTACCTGCAAAAAACAATTCTATGAATCTAAAAACAATATTGTAACTTACTACTGAAAAGAGCATAGTAGAAAAGGAATATTTCACAGTTAACAAAATAACCAAAATACTGGTTATTTTATTTAATAATTCTAATCTAAAAAACAAGTTTACGGCCCCAACAGCTTTTAATACATTTTTACTTAAAGATGAAATAGCATTAAACACGGTTCCTAAAGCTACTATTTCTAATAATGGAGTCATTTTAATCCATTTTTCACCAAACAAAAAATACACGATACTCTCTGATTGAAAAAAGAGAATTACTGATAATGCGGAAGTTATTATAACCAAAATTTGTAAACTACCATGGTATACCTTTCTTAATGCTTCATGATTATTTTGTAACACGACCATAGTAGGATAGGAGCCTTTTACAAAAGTGTCGGTTATAATGTTACTAGGTAATCCTTGTAAATTTCTGGAACGGGAATAAAGGCCTAATGTTGCTGGAGAATAATATTTTGCAAAAATTAAACTCATTCCTTGTGTAAAAATTCTATTTATATAACCTGAAATAAATAATTTAAATCCATACCCGTACAATTGTTTTAGGCTTTTTAATTTAATTAGCGGTCTTGGAAATAATTCTGTCCTATACAATAACAAAGAGGTATATATTAGTGATTGACAGAGCTGCATGATGATTAATGACATTATACCAAAACCACTATATGCTAATACCACACCTACAATTAAACTAATTAATGCAGCTGGAATTCTTGCTTTCGTTATTTTTTTAAGTTGTAATTCTCTAGTTGCTCTTACAATTTGTATGATGTCGAATGAATCTAAAAACAAACAGAGAGATTGAATTCTGATATAAAAAGTTAAGTCTTTATAGTTATAAAAATCTTCAATATAGGGAGCAGAAAAGAAAAGCACAAAATACAAAAAAGTTGATGCTAAAAGATTTGTCCAATATACAGAGGAATAATCATCATTATTGGCTTCCTTTTTTTGAATCAAAGCTTCTTTTAAGCCACCGTCAATAAAAGTATTAACCAAAAGGTAAAACACATTTACAACGGCTAATACCCCAAAGTCAGAAGGCAATAATAAACGAGCCAATAGTATTGAAAGCAAAAAACTAATTAGTTGCATGCTAATAGACTCAATGAAAGACCATTTTATATTGGAAATGGTTGCTTTTTTAATGGTCATAATGTTAATCGATCTCCTTTAGTAAAATCAGTTTTAGCTTTAGTTCCCAAAACTTCATGATAAAATTTTGGATGCAACCCAAAACCTGGTCGTATACTTTTAATATTTTTTTCTGTAAATAGTTCACCTTCGTTAATATTTTCAACTACATATAATGAACGACAAAAATCTTTACCCTTAATCTGTTTATCTGTCAATTGATAATCAACAACACCTATAGCGCTTTCGGCTTCTCTTACTGCTTTTACCATTCGAGTAAACTCCTCTTCATTCATAGAAAAAGAGGCGTCTGGCCCACCAATAGAACGATCCAAAATAAAATGTTTTTCAATGATTTTTGCACCAAAACAAGTAGCAACAACCGGTGCAGTACTACCCAAAGTATGATCTGATAAACCAGAAATTACATTGTATCGTTCGGCTAAATCTTTAACCATAATTAAATTGGCTTCATTTATAGGTGCCGGATAACTCGATGTACACTTCAACAAGGCAATATCATAATTCCCCATCCTATGACAAGCGTCGAGAGCCAGTTCTATGTCTTCGGTAGTTGCAATTCCAGTTGAAATAATTACAGGCTTTCCTTTGGAAGCTACTAGTTCAATTAAGGGTATGTCGGTAATTTCAAAAGAAGCAATTTTATATGCAGGAACATTCAAGTTTTCTAAAAAATCAACTGCTGTTTTATCAAATGGAGAGGAAAAACAAATTAATCCTTCTGCGGCAGCGGCATTAAAAAGTGTTTCGTGCCATTCCCACGGGGTGTATGCTTCCTGATATAATTGATAAAAATTTTTACCTTCCCAAATCGTTCCTTTGATTAAAAAATCATCTTTATTACAATCAATTGTCAGAGTGTCGGCAGTATAAGTTTGTAATTTTATACAATCGGCTCCGGCACGTTTTGCTGCCTTAATGGTTTCTAATGCAACATCCATACTACCATTATGGTTTGCTGAAAGCTCTGCAATAATGAAAACTTTTGAAGTTTTATCTATTTGAAAAGTACCTATTTTCATAATTAACTTTTATATATTACTGAAATATTCCTCCGGCTCTTAACTCTAAGTCAACCACTCTTATTTTATTAATCTTAATAACGCCATTAGTAGTTTTGACAAGTAAAGGCGAAACAGATAAAATCAAACCGTTTGGCATGTTGTTATCATATCCAAAATTAGAAAATTCAATTTCGTCTATTATTATTTTGTAATTGTTATAATGAGTAAAAGAACCTGGATATGGAAAGGCTTGTGCCCTTACCCAATTGTAGATTCTCTCTTTTTGCCATACCCAATTAATTTCACCATCTTCGGGTGTTCTTTTGCCAAAGTAAGTTGCATGACTGTGATTTTGTATTTGGGTAGTTATAGTTTTATTTTCAATTTTAAATAAAACGCTATCTATTATAGGTATATATTGTTTGTTATATTTATTTAAGATATCGTTTCCCGTATCTTTGCGATTGATTTCAATTTCAAATTGTTCGATAATATCGCCACTATCGCAACCCTCATCTATTACATGTGCTGTTATACCTGTTTTGGTTTCATTATTAATTATAGCCCAAACATGGGGGGTTCTGCCTCTATATTTGGGAAGTAAAGAACCATGTAGATTAAAAGCTAAAATTGACGGATGTGATATTAGTTTTTTTTCTATTAAAAAAAGATAATTCACTGAAATAAGAACCTCAATAGGCTTACTTTGATAAAATTTATTTGATTCTTCATTTCTAGGATTGCCTACAAATAAATCTATATTATTTGTATTACAAAAATCTATAATTGATTTTGACTTAGAATCTGTAAAAACAAATTTTACCATATACTTGTCATGTAGATGATTCAAAACGTTATACCCTAAATTACCGCTTACAAATACTCCAAGCCTCATGAATTAATTATTTTAGAATGAATTAACACATCAATAAAACTATTTTCAAAAAAACAATGTTCTTTTAAGACCGCCTCTTTACTATAACCGGATTGTTCTAATACTAAATATAAATTGGGTCGTAAATCAAAAGCGTAAGTATATATTTTATGAAATTTTAATTCTGCGAAAGCCAATTGTTCTATTAAACTGAGGTAAATACTCCATAATTCATTAAATCGATTGTTTTCTAATTTCGTATCCATAATAAAGGATATTTCAGCATTTTTATCGACCCAATTGATGTGAACCAAACCACCATAACCTATGCAAACTCCATTTTCTAAAAAAGAAAATAATATTTGATTTGGCTTTTCTTGCTCATACAATTTTGAGACAATTGTTTTGAAATAATTATCTTGTTCATCAGAAGTTAAAGGCTTTTGCTGCCTTAAATGATATAACTGTTCATTCCGCCATTTCATAATATCCATTCTGTCTTCATATCGAATAGGGACTATAGAATAGGTCTTTTCAATGAACTCTTGTTTATTTAAAACTTTGTAAGCATTCATATTTTAGTTCTGCTAGTTTCCAGTCTATTTCGTTATCAATATCTTGTCCTTCTAATTCTGAAATGACTATACTACCTGAATTATTGGTAATTATATTACTTTTTTCTATACATGCCTTGGTTTGTAACCAATAAAATTGACCAGCATCATGATAGGATTTTTCTAAATCTTGAGATCTAGTTAAACTGTATTCAGGATAAAAGTAATCTATTTTATTATTTGGCAATAATTTTATCGCTCTCTGAATAGGAAAACTAAAAGACATCACCGGAAATACACTGTCAAATTTCTTCTCTTTAAGAATTCTAAAACTATTATTTAGAAGTAACTCCGTTGTTAAAGGGGAACAGGCATATAAGCAACAGGTATATTCAAACTCCTTTCCATTAGCGCTATAATTCGACAAAACTTCATTTATCACTTCAAAAGTAGTTGCATAATCATTTGAAGTTGTTTCATTTCTATAAAAAGGAACTTTCGCTCCGTATTTTTTTGCAATTTCAGCTATTTCAAGATCATCAGTTGAAACCATAACTTCATCAAATAGACCTGATTTTAGGGCGAGTTCAATTGAATAGGCTATAATTGGCTTGCCAAGAAAATTCTGTATGTTTTTTCTAGGAATTCGTTTACTACCCCCTCTAGCTGGAATAATTGCTAAATTAGCCATTGTAATAATTGTTTATTGAATTGATCACAAATTGTTGTTCTTCATCTGTTAAAGTTGGATACATTGGCAAACTAATACAATGTTTATAATAGATTTCTGCCTGTTGCATATCACCTTCTTTCCATCCTAATTTTTTATAATATGGCATTAAATGACATGGGATATAATGTATTTGAGCAAAGATGTTTAGAGTTCGTAAATAATTATAAAGTCCTAATCTGTCTTCTACTTCAATAACATACAAATGGTAGGCATGGCCATCAACTTGGCCAGATTGACCTTTGATAAAAGACTTGTTTTTAAACGCCTCTGAATACTGTTTAGCAATTGCTCTTCTTCTCTCAATTCCTTCGTCTACTCTTTTTAATTGACTTAAGCCTAAAGCAGCTTGAAAATCGGTAATTCTATAATTAAAACCCAACTCTTGCATTTCCATATACCAGCCCGGGTAGTTACTTTCTCCCCCTGCAAATTCAATTGAGTTAGTAAATAAAGAATCTGACTTCACTATTCCGTGCGTTCTAAGGGTCAATAATTTTTTGTACAATTGCTCATCATTTGTGGTGATCATTCCTCCCTCTCCAGAAGCAATGTGCTTTACCGGGTGAAAAGAAAATATAGCTAAATCAGCATAATTTCCATTTCCGCAGTTTTGTTTAATTCCTTTACTGTTTATAAAATAACCTCCAGGAGAATGACACGAATCCTCTATAATCCATAGTCCATGTTCATCAGCTAGTTTTTTAATTTTTTCTAAATTAACTGCTCTTCCTGCAAAATCAACTGGAATTATGCCTTGATAAGTCCCTGCAGGTGAATTTTTCAATAATTTTTCAACAGCATCACAATCTATGAGATACGTTTCTTTATCGATGTCAGAAAAAACTACTTCTCCATCACAATATCTAATACAATTTGCTGATGCAGCAAAAGTGATTGGTGTAGTAATTACTTTTTGACCTTCTTTTACACCTAAAGCTAATGTACATAAATGCAAAGCTGCAGTACCATTGGCAACAGCCACTGCGTAATTACTACCTATATATTTTGCAAAAGCTTCCTCAAATTCTAGTATTTTTGGCCCTTGTGTTAAATAATCCGATTGCAATGTTTCGATTACAGCTTGAATATCTTCTTGAGTGATATTTTGACGGCCGTAGGGAATGTTTTTACTGTTCATTATATCTCAAAAGTTGAATCTATATGTTCTTTAATCAAAGCTCTTAATGTGTCAATTGTTTCCCATTCCAGGTTATCACCTGAATTATAATTAAATCCAGTTGGAACTAAATTTGCCTTAAAATGTGCTTTGTATTTCTCTAAATTAAAATTTGAAACTGAAGGCAAAATGGTGTAATATTTTCCTAAATCATAACTGTAAAAAGAATCGGAAGCAGTTATCATTTCTTCATGAATTTTTTCTCCAGGTCTAATTCCTACAATTTCTATTTCGCAATTTGGAGCTATTGCTTTAGCCACATCAGTTATTTTGTAGGATGGTATTTTTGGAATAAAAATTTCACCTCCCCAGGCATGTTCCAAGGCGTGCATTACCATATCTACACCCCCTTGTAATGAAATGTTAAATCTTGTCATTGTTGGATCAGTGATGGGTAACTTCCCTTCTTTTCTTTTATTCATAAAGAATGGAATCACTGAGCCGTTAGACCCCATTACATTTCCGTATCTCACCACAGAGAATTTAATTGGATTGGTGCCTTTTATATTGTTGGCAGCAACAAATAATTTGTCGGAGGTTAATTTAGTTGCTCCATACAAATTTATTGGTGCGCAGGCTTTATCTGTGGAAAGGGCAACCACATTTTGAACATTCGTTTCTAATGCTGCATGAATAACATTTTGCGCACCTCCAATATTTGTTTTTATACATTCGTCTGGATTATACTCAGCAAGATGTACATGTTTCATTGCGGCAGCATGAATTACATAATCTACGCCTTTAAAGGCTCTAAGCAATCTTTCTTTGTCTCTTACGTCACCTAACAAATATCTTATTTGAGGATATTTTGCTGGATTGTATTCCTGAGCCATTTGAAATTGTTTTTGTTCGTCTCTCGAAAAAATGATTACTTTTTTCACATCAGGATAAGTTTTAAGAATATGCTGTGTTAACGCTTTTCCTAATGATCCTGTTCCGCCTGTAATTAATATTACTTTATTTGATAACATATTATTTTCTAAATATTATTTCCTTACTCTTTATATACTTGGTAATTAGATTTTGAGTTGTTTAAATCGTTTTGTAATTTGACAATATTGGTTTTTTGGGTTAGAATAGATTTTGATTCTAGCATCTTAATTAACAATCTTAGATATACCTTTTCGCTTCCATGAAAACCATCAATAAATTCAGAATCATTTGAATTTATTGTAGTTGGAGAACTAAAATCATAGAATTCAAACCCCTTTTTAATGGCAAAAATATCACATTTTTTAGGAATATATTGGATATAATCATAATTTCCACTAGCCAACATCTTATTGTAGGTTGCTTTTGCAAATGGTGGCATGACTAAAATTACTTTAATAGTATTTTTTTGACAGAAATCGAGAAATTTATCGAGTTCCTCAAAGGCTTTTGGATTAGGAATGCTACCATACTCGAAACGCTCATTTCCTTTGTTAATTCTCGAAAAAGTGCTTTTAAACTTATAATCAGAACATGTTGAATCTTTTATTAATAATTTTTTAATTTGCTCTCCATAATAAAAACTTCCATCATTTCTAAATCCTGAATTTTTATAAAGCGCATTACAACCTATTCTGAAATAGCCATTTGACTTATATATATATTCTGATTTGTATTTATTAGAAATTAGATCCTTCCATGATGATTTAAGTACCTGAAAATCAGGTTCCATACTGAATGAATTCGACCATTTTGTTTGGTCTATGATTTCGTTAACTTTATCGTGTTTATAGTTAAACATCCATATATCTAGGGTAACTATGAGAACATCGGGATATTTAGTAGGATCAATACTTTTCATAAAAGGTAGAAATTCATTAATACTTCCTACAGTATATCCAGCATTATAAAAAGATTTCTTAAACATCTCTTCTCTAAATTGCATCGCTCGAGACGATCCTATTGACCATACTTCAGATTTTGAATTAATGCTGATCGTTTTCCATTTTAAGTATTTATAGTTTTTTTCATTATAAACATAACCTATTAAATATTTTTCTGTACTTGATTTTTTTAGAAAATTGTCTAAATCAAAAAAATTCTCTCTTGTCTTACTCAAAAACCATAAAGGCGGCAGCCCTAATATTAATAAAGGAACACTAAAGATAATAATACTCAAAATAAATTTTTTCATCTCTAAAATTGAAAATAAATAAAATCTTGTTCTTTACCCGAAAATGAAATAATCATAATAATTATTGCATAATAAAAAATTCGTCTAATTAATTTAGGCCATCTAAATCCAAACTTTTCTATAGCGTAATTGCATTCTCTACCAAACCATTCTATAACAATGAATACTAAAACAATTAATAATAGATTTATAGGTTTTATTTGAGGTAATGTAAAAAGCGATTTCGAAAAAATACTACCTAAATAACTTGTTGCATGCGTTAAACTCTTAGCTCTAAAAAAAATCCATGTTAAGACTGTCAAACTAAAAGTTATTACAATAGAAAAAAACTCTTTAATATTGGGTAAATTTTTTCCCTGAGCTACGCTATTTAGATTATTTCTATTGGTATTAAAAATAATTGAAGGCATTATGAATAAAGCATTTAAAATACCCCAAAAAATGAAAGTCCAATTGGCCCCATGCCAAAAACCACTTACAAAAAAGATAATAAATGTATTCCTAACTTTTATTAATGTTCCCCCTTTACTACCTCCTAAAGGAATGTATAAATAATCTCTAAACCATGTTGAAAGTGAAATGTGCCAACGTCTCCAAAATTCAGCAATATCTCTGGAGAAATATGGAAATGCAAAATTTCGTAATAAATTAATACCAAAAAGTCTTGCTGTACCTAATGCAATATCTGAATAACCAGAAAAATCTCCATAAATTTGAAAAGTAAATAGAAATGCACCTAAAAGTAAAGTACTTCCATTATAATCAGAAGAATTATTAAATATAATATTAGCATATTGTGCGCATTGATCAGCTATTACTACTTTTTTAAATAATCCCCATAGAATTTGTCTAAGTCCATCAACAGCTGTGACATAATTAAAAGTTCTTTTTTTTTGAATTTGAGGCAATAGGTGAGTGGCACGTTCTATAGGACCTGCAACCAATAAAGGGAAAAAACTAACAAAAACAGAGTAATCTATAAAATTCTTCTCAGCATTGATTCGGTTTTTATAAATATCAATCACATATGATAATCCATGGAAAGTATAAAAAGAAATACCAACCGGCAAAATAACATTGAGTGTCCATGGGTTGACTTTTAATCCAATGTTTGAAAGTGCATCGGCAAATGAAATAGCGAAAAAATTGAAGTATTTAAATACGGCTAAAAAACTGAGATTTATTGCTATACTCAACCAGAACCAAAACTTTTTAGTATTATTATTTTTGGAATCATACATTTTAATTCCTGTATAATAATCTAATCCAGTGGAAAAAATCAATAAAAATAAAAATCTCCAATCCCAACACGCATAAAAAAAATAGCTTGAAATCAATAATAGTAAATTTTGATATTTCAATTTTTTGTTTGCAACAAACCAATAAAGTAAAAATACTATTGGAAGGAATATTGCAAAATTTATAGAATTGAATAACATAAATATTAGTATATTATTAATTTATTTTATAATATTTTTTATACCAATTTACAAAATTTGAAATTCCTTCTTTGATACTTGTCTTTGGATTATAACCATATTCTTCTTGCAAAAGACTAACATCTGCCCATGTTTTTTCTACATCGCCTGGTTGCATAGGTAAAAATTCTTTTTTTGCTTCTATACCAGTACACTCCTCTATTTCGGTTATAAAATCAAGCAATTTGACCGGAGTGCTATTTCCAATATTATAAATTTTATAAGGAGTTTTATCTTCAGTATCGTTTAATAGGGTCAAAACTACACCTTCAATAATATCGTCAACATAAGTAAAATCTCGGTACAATTCTCCGTTGTTAAACACTTTTATGGGTTTATTGTGAAAAATAGCATCAGTAAATAAAAACATTGCCATATCTGGTCTTCCCCAGGGTCCATAAACAGTAAAAAAACGCAAGCCAATTGTCTGTATTTCAAATAAATGGCTGTAGGTATGGGCCATTAACTCATTCGTTTTTTTTGAGGCAGCGTACAAACTTATGGGTTGGTCAACTTTATCATTTACATTAAACGGTATGTTTTTGCTGTTTCCATAAATACTTGAGCTACTAGCATAAACTAATTTTTTTACATTGCTATGGCGCATACACTCCAATAAATTAAGAAACCCAACGATATTACTTTCAACATAAACCATTGGGTCTTCAATACTATAACGAACCCCTGCTTGTGCAGCTAAATTACAAACTACATCGAACTGATAGTTTTTAAAAAGTAGGGGTAAATGTATTTTATCTTCTAAACTTAGTTTGATAAAATGAAAGTTATTGCCATGTATTTTACTAATGGAAACCTTGTGTTCAAAAATTTCAGATATTCCCAATTGGTTTAATCTTGCCATTTTTAAATTAATATCATAATAGCCATTAATATTGTCAAGTCCAATAACAGTATGTCCTTCTTTTAATAATCGCTCGCACAAATGATATCCAATAAAGCCTGCAACACCAGTAACTAAAATAGTTTTCATTATTTTATTTTTGATTTAAAAAATTCGATTAAAAAATGTATTAATTAATTTTTATTGAAGTTCATATGACGTCACTTTGATCAGCCACAAAAAAAATATAAATTAATAATCACAAAGTGTACAATCTATTTTTACCAAAAATAGAGAACTATTTGCTAAAAAAAAATTTATTGATACTATAAAAATATAGACTAAGGTGATAACTAGCTAATTTTATATAAAAAGGAATTACTATGAATTAGTTTTTTACAAATTTCAAATAAAATAGGCTTCTCTCCAGTTGAAAGTTTACTAAATAAAGACCTATTTTTAATTCTGAAATATCAAGTGTAGTTGAAGAGGGGTTTGGAATTGATTTTACTAATTGTCCTGTTGAATTGTATATTGTTATTGACTTTAGATCTGAAGGAAGTTCACTGAAATTGATATTATCCGTTGCAGGATTAGGAAATAGCTTTATTGAAACAGCTCCTTCAAAATTTGGAGTTTCTAAGCTACATTGAGAATTTACAGTACAATTGGGGATGTTGTAATAGGTTAACATTTCATTTACAAATTCTATTTCATCAGCATCTGCACAGATATAAGCAAGATTAGAATTTCCTGAAATTACCAAATTTTCTTCAAAACTGCCATTTTGTATGTACAAAGAAGTCAATAAATTATTAGAGCAAAATAAACTTGTTAAACCAGACGTATTTCGTAAATCAAGAGTGGTTAGTTGGTTATTTGAGCAATAGATATTTTGTAAACTTGTTGAATTTCCTATGTTCAATGTTGTTAATTGGTTTTGATTACAACTTAATACAAGAAGTGGCAAATTTAAGTTAGAAAAATCAAGTGAAGTAAATAAATTGTTGTCACAATACAAGTACTTAAGATTATTAAGTGAATTTAGATTCAAACTGATGAGGCGATTTGAGTTACAGTTAAGACTATTTAGCTGATTTGCTCCTTGTAAAACTAATGAATTAATCAAATTATTTGAACAATCTACTTTTTCCAATGTTGAAAAAGAACTAAAATTTATAGAAGTAAATAAATTATTAGTTAAGTATAAAAATTTTAAATTTATTAGATTAGTAAAATTAAAAGTTGATAATTGATTGAAATTGCATTTTAAATCTAATAAGCCAACCAAAGTATTTAGATTCAAAGCTGTTAAACGATTATTACTGCAATTAATTTTTGACAAACTATTTAAAAAACCAATTGATAATGAGGTTATTAAATTATTATTACAATAGAAACTTTCAATAACTTCTAAATTATCAATATTAATATTTTGTAATTGATTGTAACTACAATCCAAAGAAATCAAATTAACTAGGCTTGTTACTAACAAATTTGATAAATTATTACTCCGACAAATTAAATTTTCTAGTAACGTTAAATTACCTAAATTCAATGAGTTTATTAGATTATTACTACAATTTAATGAAATCAGATTAACCAATTGTGAAACGTCTAAAGAATTAATTGCATTGTTTTCACAATTAAGTAATTCCAAATTTGTAAAATTACTAATCTCAGATATGGAAGTTATGGATGAATTATTAATATTTAGTTCACTTATTGCAAGTACTTCTGATATTTCAATCTGATTATTAATGTTGGTGTCAATTGCAAAATATTCTCCTTGAAGATTTTTAGCAATTAAATTGTCAGCTCTTGATTGTAACAATTTATTTTTAAATAGAGGATCGGTAAAGGTAATTGTCTGCGCTATCAAAGAATTTGATAGGTTAGCAAATATGAAAATTAGAAAATATTTTTTCATTTGATTTAATTTTTACAAATGTATATTCTTATTTACTCGCAAGAAACAAAAACAAGTTATTTTTAGGTTACTATTTATTAATATTTTCAACTAAAATTGTATTTCGATAAGAACTATTTTATTACTAATTACAATGTAAGTTTTTAATGACTGAAATGTATTAACAAAAAAAACCGCCATTTCTGGCGGTTTTTAAAGCTATTGGTAAACTAATATTTAGTTAACCATAAGTCTTTTAGTAATCACTTCATTTGAAGAAGAGTTTGTAATTTTCACTAAATAAATTCCTCTATTTAATTTAGATACGTTTTCAGTAAATGAATTTGTACCCAATTCAATTTTCAATGATTTTGTTTCTGATACTTTTGTACCGTCAAAAGCGAAAATTGTCATATCAAGTGTACCGTTTGAACTAGCAATTACATCTATGTTTAAGATATCTGATGCAGGGTTAGGATACATTTCAGTTCTAGAAACTATAGATTCTGTTGGTTCATTATTTTCAGATATTCCTGAAGTAGCTGTTTTAGATTTGATAATAAATAATTTTCCAGCACTATTTCCTACACCATTTTTAGCAACAATATTTATTCCTAAAGGAGCAGTTGTTGTTGAAACATAAGTATTAGGATACGTAACTGTAAACGTTAAGTTAGCAGTTTCTAAAGTAGTTCCAGCAGTTTCAGTATTACCTTCAGTTGTAACCGTACAACCTGTAGGTACAGTTATAAAATAGGTATTTGCTTTTGCAGATGCTGTCATTGTGTAACTTTGAGTAACATTACCAGAAGCACCAACAGTAGGAACTAATACAGTAG
>Ga0209550_10002664_pt1 | contig 17159 bp, 9 predicted proteins | sample LauGreSuBDMM15SN_2_FD_187567 | JGI IMG/M metagenome (GOLD analysis project Ga0209550, IMG submission 187567) | Freshwater lake microbial communities from Lake Michigan, USA - Su13.BD.MM15.SN (SPAdes) (version 5) | ecosystem: Environmental > Aquatic > Freshwater > Lake | place: Lake Michigan, USA...
AAAATACTAGCACTTGCATATCCATTCAGTAAATCGTTATTAAAGTTGTTATAAATTTCATCTACTAATTCATCCGTAATATTTTCATTTTGCAATACAATAATTTTTTTAATGGCTTTTCGTTTTTCGTAGCCTGCCCCCTCGTTCAACACTTGCTGCAACGAAAAATTGTACCCTGTAGCATTTATAATTTTTTGTAAAGTTTTATAAACCAAATTATCTTCATTAATGGTGGTACCAGCCATATCAAATACAATCATTTTTATAGTTGCCATAATTTTCTAACTATTTTGTAGGGCTAAATGTTCAATTATTAAATCTTTATAGTCTTGTAAATCTGGTAAGGGTTGATGTGTTTTTTTTGCTTGCTCATCCCATTTACGAATAGCAATATATTGCTCAAATAATATATCATTTTCAAATACAACTGCTTCTTCTTTTGTCATAATTCCTCCTTGATGTTGAAGTGTTATTTTACTAGCATCGGATAATTGGTTGTAATAATCGTTAAATGCATAAGTAAGATATCGCTTAGCTGATACATGACTTTGTACTAATTGTGTAATTTTTTTGGAAAAGCCTTTGCTTAATAAAAATTCAGCACCTAGCTTTTCGTGATCTACAATACCGAAGCCGTCCATATGCTGTGCAGTAGTTTCCGGAAAAGCATATTCACACAAATGACCAATATCGTGTAAAAACGCAGCAAGTATTGTTTCTTCATCGGCACCATTGGCTTCGGCTAATTGTGCACATTGGCACATATGTTCTATTTGCGAAACTGGTTCGCCAATATAGTCTTTCTTGCCATATTTTTCATACAAATACATTACTTCATTTGCCACATTTGTTATGTCTATTTTGTGCATTACCTATAATTTAATTGCTATACTTAACCAAACACTACGCCCAAGAGCATTGATACCACTACCGTGTGTACGATAATCTTTATTCAACAAATTTTGCAAACCAGCGTTAATATTGAAATAACTTGCTTTATAGCCGCCATAAAAGTTAAATACTTGCCAACCAGCAGTTCCGTTTGCTCCAATTCTATTATCATCAATATCGCCTTTAGCTAATCGAGTTTGTTTTGATGCAAATTGAAATTCCGTTGTGGCAAACCAATCTGTTTTATTGTATGTAGCGGTTAAACGGCCGTTAAACGGCGGTATGCGGCGCAATGGCTCTTGTTTACTCAAACTTAGCCCATAAGTATAACTTACACCACTATATAAGTGTATATGCGGTGTTAATGCAGCGCTGTATGTAGCTTCTAGGCCTTTTATTAAGGCAGTTTCTGTATTTTCCTTTTTATAAACGGGGTAACCATTTATTGTTTCATTCTCTACTTTTAGTCTTGTAATAATATTAGACAGATGCATATAATAAGCCGCAAATGTTGCACTCATTTTTTTTGATTGAAATTTATAGCCTAACTCAGTGTTCTGTGATTTTTCGGGTTTTAAGCCCGCAGTAGGAATTTCGTAACGAAAATCAACAATTCCTAAAGTGCCCATATCGTCTATATTTGGTGCTCTATAGCCATTGCTGAATGTAGCGTATATTGATTGTTGTTTTTTTATTTTATACAATACTGCAACATTACTTACTAGTGCCGATGGATTTAATTTTACTATCCCTAAAGTAGTATCGTTAATATTTATTTTAAATGCATTTGCTCTAACACCTAAATCTATCAGCCAGTTGTTAAAACTAAAATGATGCAATGTATACAAAGAATAATTTCCATAAACAGATGCATTAGGGTAAAGCCCACGGTTTGCCACACTAGCGCTTGTATTTGTATTAATATCTTCTCTTTGGCTATTTACTTTATCGGAATATAGATCTATTCCCGAATTGGCTGACCAGTTTTTTGTAAAAAAAGAATGTACATCTGCAGTTAAACCCAATGTATTGATTACATCCTTTTCCTTTCTTAACGTAGCACTTGCATTTTTTCTATTTTTTCTACCCTCCATATTTTGTTGAAATGAAACGATGATTTCGATTTCTTTAAATAAACTTGACTTGCCTATTACATATAGTTTAGCGTAACTCAATAATCGCTGTTGCAAATCCATTTCATTTAGATTAAAATTTTCTAGTTTTACTTTATGAAATACTGGTACATTTTTTTGCTGCAAAAATTGGTTAGCTAAAGTAAGTTGTATTTTTTCTTTTAATGAAAATTTTGCCTTTACATCAAATGCCCATTCGTTATATCCTGATGGTGTTTGTTTACCTGTATTAATTCCTCCAATTAAATCACCAAAATTTCTTTTTGTAATACCAACAAGTAAAGCAATTTTTTTAGTACTAAATGTAGCTTCACCTCTAATTGTTTTTTCCATATCACCAGTCATATATTTTGCAATAGTTTTTGCTTTAAATATATTTTTAGTTTCCGAAAATTGTGGGGCAGTAGTAATCAAATTAACTACTCCACCAATAGCATCGGAACCATATTGCACGGAGCCTGTACCTTTTGCTACTTCTATTTTATTTATTGTATAAGCATCTATTGTATTTAAATATTGATTGGGTCCATAACGAAAAGTTGAATTGTTTAATCGTATGCCATCTACCAAAACCAATGTTTGATTTCCTGTAACTCCCCTAATAAATGGCGAGCCGCCACCGTGATTTGTTTTTTGAATAAACACACCATTAATTGCCATCATTGCTTCTGGTGTAGTTCTATATTGATAATCGTCTAAATCTTTTCTGCCTAAAGTAGAAACAGTATATGGTACAATTAAATTTTTTTGTGGTTGTCGTAGAGCAGTTAATACTATTTCATTTAATTTAAAAATGGTGCTATCTATTTTTACCAAATTATTTGTTTGAGATATAGCAAAAAAAAATAAAAATTGTGATGTAAAAAGTAAAACTATTTTTTGCATAACAAAATATTAATCATTATCTTTTTTGTTTGTTTTTAAAAAAGCACTACGTACCGGTGCAGGCATTACACTATTTTCCCCCTTTACTGCTTTCCATATTACCTCACTAAATACCAAATCCGGTATTCTATCTTCTTTACTAAAATCGAATGTGGCACTTATTTTTGCTGATGCAGTGTTCTTGATATTTTTTTCATCTAAACTAATATTTGCAGGTACTGCTAAAAATGGAGTGGCATTATAAGTTGATGAAAAGCAACGCCACATTGGCTCTGCGGCGGCATCATATTGGCTCATTGGGGGCAATGCTAAAATTAATTCCATGGTGCGCAACATAGAAGATGTAGAATACATCGTATGATCTACAAAATTTCTTTTTACAAAACCTCCTGCTACATAAGCGGTGCTTCGGTGTGCGTCCACATGATCGGGACCGTTTTGGGCATCATCTTCTACGATGAATATGGCTGTTTCCTTCCATATTGGATGATGTGATAAATATTCTACAAACAAACCCACAGCCCAATCATTATCGGCAACATGTGCAAATGGTGTTGGTCGTCCTAAACGTAAACCTTCGGTATGATCATTTATAAAACGCAAACTATTAAATTGAGGTACTGCACCCGCTTTATACAAGCTATCAAACTCTTTTCTCCATTGGTTAAACCTTGTTGTATCTCTTACACTTTCATCCCAACTTGTATAATACGGACAAAAATGATTTTCTAATACTGGAATATTGGGTTTGTAATTATCTGCAAATTCGCCATAAGTTCTATAACTAATATTGGCACGTTTGCAATAATCCCAAATAAATCCTCTGTCTGGGCTTGCAATATCTCTTTTGCCTTCCGAATCATATTTTCCACCTCTTCCGCCATAATTTGTTGGCCAAGTTTTTTCTAAATAATCGTTTGCATTTGCAGCCATAGTCCAGTTATGCCCATCCGCACTTACCTCACCATCTACATAAAAATTATCGAGCAATACAAATTCTTTTACCAGCTTATGCTGATTAGGTGTGTATTTTTCTCCAAATAAAACCAAACTTGTATCACCATTTCCCTCTTTAATATCACCTAACACCTGGTCGTATGTTCTATTTTCTTTAATGATATAAAACACATACTTTATGGGTGATGCATCGCCAACTAGCATTGGTATTGGATTACCAACTTCTCCATTTGCAACTGTTTCTTTTTCTTTTGTATATGGCGTATTGTTGTATACAGTTTTACTATAGGTTGCTAATTGCTTTGCGTTTGGTTCGTCAATTATACTCATCGTCCCTTTCATTAATCCACCAATGTATTCTGTTTTATTTGCATTTTTTTCCACTTCACCCATTTGGTAAGTTACCTTTTGCGTTTTCGTAGTTGGGTTGGGACCTTTTTTATTAGAGAAAGACGAAAAGCCTTTTCCATTGCTTGTAAATATTTTTTTACCAATTACTTTTACATTGGTAGGATACCAGCCGGTAGGTATAAAACCTTTGCTAATGCTATTTCCCGGAGTGCTACAATCAAATACTGCCAGGTAATTATTATCAGCATTGGCAATGTATAATGTTTTTTGATTTTCGCTTAATGCAATGCCATTCGTTGCAGACCCTGTTGGCGCATTAGGATACAATGCGGCATTCAATACTTCCAATACTTTTTTGTTGCTGGTAGAAATTACAGAAACACTGTTGTCGCCAGCATTTGCAACAAATAAATATTTTCCATTCTTACTTAATAGTAATTCATTCGGATTTTCACCAACATTTATTTCTGTAGAAATTTTTTGCGAAGCAATATCATAAATCGCAACTTTTTTTGCACCCCAAACAGAGATATACAATTCCTTTTTATTTTTAGATAGCAAGCAACTATAACCTGCTTCTTCTAATTTTAATACCTGTACTATTTTTTTTGTGGTTAAATCGATAGTGTATAAAGAATTGTTTTCTTTAGTAACCACATACATTTTTTTTAATGCATCATTTATTTCTATACCTGCAGGTGAAATATTTGGATAACCTTTTTTTCCTAAAATAATAGTGTCTTTTGAAATTAGCTTATTGTTTTCAATGCCATATTTCAAAATCCAGTTATCGTTTCCGCCACTTGCGTATAAAAACTTTTCATCAGTAGAAAATTTTAACCCATACCAACATTTTGCAACCACAATATTATCCAGTATTTTTTCTGTGGCAGGATTAATGAGTTGAATGCTTTGTACACTTTGCCCATTGTTGGTAACGGCTATTAATTTTTTAGAATTAGATACAGCAATGTTCAGCGGCAAATCGCCCAAGGGCATTGATCGACCTGCAGGTTGCAAAGTCCAACTATTAGGCAACATAATTTTTTTGCTTTGAGACAACAATAATGTTGGTATAAAAAAACAAATACAGAAAATAATATTTTTTAAATACAACATATAATTTAATTTTTAAAGTTCGTTTTAATTTCGTCTTCTTTGTCCATAACAGGGCCTTGCATAATTTTTTTCCAGTCTATATTTCTATTATATTTTTCCATTGCCTTTTTTACATCAAATATTCTTTCATCGTGCTGCTCTAGTGTATATGGTGTAAAGTCTGGTTTGTTAGTAAAAAAATCTTGTAGTAATGATGCTGTAACATCGTACTGATTTACATAAGGCACATTTAAAATATTGTAAATTGTTTTTAAAATGCTTCCAAAGTTAGCGTGGGTGTGGCTTACATAACCTTTCTTTACATAAGGACCAGCCATCATTAAAATACTTCGATGCGCATCTATATGATCAACGCCGCCTTGTGGGTCATCTTCGGTAACTATTACAAGCATATTTTTCCAATACTTAGTTCGTGAAAGAAAATGCAAAATTCTTCCTAATGCTAAATCGTTATCGGCAACAAATGAACTTCTGTAAGGATAACCATCTTCGGGTCTTGCACCAGCCGTATGATCATTGGGCACTTGCATTGTAATTAATGATGGTAATTTTTGTTTTCCTAATATCCATTTTTTTGTAAACTCTTCTTCAAATTGGCTCATTCTAAATTGATCGGGAATGTTAGTATTATACCCTGCATAATTATGACTTGTACGTGTAAATAAAGCCTTTTGCATAGGCACCATAACAGCGTGGGCTGCACCTGTTGCGGTATCCATCCATTCTTCACGTACGTGAGCTGTTTCATTAGCTTCGCCAAAATTGTAAAAATTTATTTTCTTTCTTTCCAATGCTTCCCATAAGCCACCAATTTCTCCATAATCTTCAGGATCCATACTTCCTGTACTACCAGGAAAGCGACGACCCGGTGCTTTTGAAAAATATTTTGCAGATTTATTTACAGCCGAATTTGCTTCTACCCATTCGTTAGGTATTACACCCAACATCCAATGGTGTCCGTGTATAGATGCATCGCTGTCACAATAAAAATTATCGCTAAATGTAAATTGTTTTGCTGCTTTATGATGATTGGGAGTAACTTGTAAATTCTTATTTTTTGCCTGTAAAGAATCGGCCAAGGTATATTCGCAATTCACACCAAACCTTGCAAGCGTACTATCGCCGTTAGCATTTTTTAATTGACCAAATACTTCATCATAAGTTCTATTTTCCTTTGTAATATAAACGATGTATTTAATTGGGCTTTCTTGAATATTAGGTAATGCAGGTAAAGGATTTTTTTTCTGTGTATTAATTTTAACAGCTTCAAACGTATTCTTCAACGTTTGTGTGGTATAATTTTTAAGTTCTGTTTCGTTAGGCATTTTTATTTTTTGAAAAGTACCCAATTGAATATCTCCTACATAAGTACCTTGCGGTGGAGCTTTAAAACCTTCACCACCATTAGGACCAGCACCTAAACCTCGGCAACTAATAATGTATATTTCTTTTTCATCGGCTGATAGTTTTACTCTTGTTGGTCCCCAGCCTGCAGGAATTAATCCTTTAGTTTGTTTGGTAGCAACATCAATAACAGCTACAGCATTAAAACCAAGTAATGCTACATACAATGTTTTTTCATCTTTACTTAAGGTAATGCCAAATGGCAAAGCGCCACGATATTTATCTATTCGCTTATCAATTTTAATTGGAATATGCTCTACTATTTTATGATTTTTAAAATCAATAACACTAATATTATCGTTGGTAGCATTGGAAATGTAAATGTATTGTTTGCCTACAGCTATGGAGTTAGGACTTGCACCACCTACTACTTCTGCATCTTCAACCATTTCGCCAATTTGGTAACCTGTTTTAAATTTATCAATTACTTTATTAGTTTTTAAATTGATGCTAAATACACTCATTGCTTCTGGCGAATTTGAATTGCCTAAGCCAGGAATTTTCTTACCTTCTATTGTCGTACCTCCGATAGATTCTTTGGTATTGTTGCCATAAGGATGGTGACTAATCATCATTTGATTGTAGTTAGTTGAATCCATTCCTTCAATTAATGGATAAGCATACATTCCTACATTAGCTACAAATGCAGTTTGTTTATCATTACTTATAGCTAAACCAAATGGTTGCCGACCAACTGGAATAGAAGCCGTTATTTTTTTTGCAACTAAATTATAACGGACCATTCTAAAATTCCCTCTGTCTAAAATCAATAACTCGTCGTTATTTAAAATTAAATCGGATGTAAAGCTGTCATCAAAATTTTCGCCATTTACAATTCCATTTAAAGTAATAGAATCTAGTGTTTTATAATTTTCAATATCATATACAATTACTGCACCATTATCGCCACCACTTAAATACACTGTTTTGGAATCTTCTGCAAAAGCCACACCTAAAAACGAACCATTTTTTAATGGGCTTTCAATTACAACATTCGTGTCTTTTCCAAAATTTGTATTGCTTACAGGATTATGTACTAAAGGAGAATTTATTTTTTGATTATAACTAGGCACTCTAGTATGCTGCAAGTTTTGTAAATTAATAATAGTAATTACTCCATTATGTAAAGTCACTGCTTTATTGCCACTGGGTGAAATGGCCATTCCAAAAGGTTTGTTGGTAATTCTAATTAAATCACCAGCAGGGGTTAAAAAACGACCGCTTGGTAAAATAGAAGTACCTTTTTCTTGAATGGTACAAAACTTATTTTTGGCAGGTACTTGTAAGGTTATAATTTCTTTTTTTTGTGCATTAGCAAATAAAAAAAAGAAGAAACTTAAAAAGGTAATAATTATTGCTTTAATCATAATATTTTAAATAGTGGATGGAGTCCAAAAAGGACTCCATCGCTACATTAAGGAGAAAAAACGAAAAAACGCTATTTTGTGAGCCACATTTTGGTGTTTAAATCATCTGTACCACCTTGTGCAGCCACTGCTTTTTGACGGTTTACACCATTTAAAGACTGTTCATTTAATGGATAGATAAAACGAATGGGCACTTTATTACCATTTAAGTTAGCAGGTCCTGGAACAATGGCTGGCATACCAGTTCTTCTCCAATCAAACCAAGCTTCTAAACCACTAAAATATAAAGCCACCCATTTTTGTAAGGCAATTTTTGCTAATTTCTCAGCTGGTGTACCAGCATAAACTACTTGTGCTTGGGTTAAATAACCTAGTGGCATATTAACATTTACATTGTATTGTGCAGGTACTAAGGCCTTCCAATAATCGAAGTTGGCAGTAATACCATTTGCATAGTATGCATCGGCAGTACCAGTAGTAATTAATCCTTTTTCACGGGCTTCTGCTAGTATAAATTGCAATTCAGAATAGTTCATTAAAATAGCACGAGGAGCTGCTGGGTCTGGCACTGCTTGATTAGGATCGTTGCAAACCAAACACGCAAACGTGTAGCCAACTCTTGATACCCCTTGTGCACCACCATTAAAAGACAATGCAGCAACATCATTTAAACCATTAGGTATACCCTCTACTTTTGGAGTACCAGCAACAACAGACGACTGTGATGCACGACCAAATACATTTAAACGTGTATCGCCTAATGCAGTTAAACGATCACTCAGGGTTTTACTTACTCTAATCTCATCAAAAGAACCAACTCTAGAACCATACAATGGCCATTGGTTGGGTGCTGCTGCCAAATATTTTAACTCTGCATTGTCTGCATTGCTTGTAAAAATTGGGTTATTAGTTGGGTCGTTTAAAATAGCTTGCATATCTACACTAACACTCTTTTTTACTGACATACGCATTAATAAACGAAGACGTAAGGAATTTGCTAATTTTCTCCATTTAATAATAGAAGCAGCACCTCCACCAAACAAAATATCACCGCTTAACCCCGTACCCGCTGTCGCTAATTGTTCGTTGGCCTTTTTCAAATCGGCTAATAAGGCTGTGTAAATAGCTTCTTGACCATCGTACACTGGTGCATAGAGTCCATCGGTTTTTGCTTTACCAGCTTCGGTATAAGGTATATCACCATAAGCATCAGTTGCCAAAGAAAACATCCACGATTTTAATATTAACCCTACACCTAAATAGGGACTTTTAGCATCTGCTTTTGTAGCAATAAAAATATTTTGCAAATTTTTATTGTTACTATAAACAGAATTCCATATCCCGTTTTGTTCGTTCCATAAATAACGGTCTTCGTTTACAAACTGAATTTTGGCATGGTACTGTGCCACTAAATTGCCAATACCCCAAGCATCTGAAACTTGTTGGTTCATCATGTTACGAATAACACCACTTAATAATAAATCTGGTGTTACACTAGTAGGGTTATTTAAATCTGTATTTGTTTCTGTAAAATTCTTGGTACAACTTGTAACCGAAGCTATTAAGAAGACAAGAATGATTATTTTTAAACGTTTCATATTGTTATAATTTTAAAAAATGATACACTAGAATTTTAAACTAAGGTTTACACCATAGCTACGGGTTGATGGAATAGCCATCGCCTCAATACCTGGTATAGCTGTACCACCATTAAAAGACATGGTTTCTGGATCAACGTGTGGCACATTATCCTTTAACCATAAGTTGCGACCAACCAATGATATGTTAACAGCAGTAAATGGTAATTTTGATAATAGTTTAGAAGGTACTGAAAAGCCCAATTGTAACTCACGCAACTTTACAAATGAGGCATCGTACATAACACCTTCTGCAATATTTCGACCACTGGTATAGGCAGTATGCCACTCTCGTGCACTTACTTTTGTTGTATTGGTAACATAACCTGTACCAGATGCAACGACACCTGCACCAATAACACCATTACCAGCTTGTGCTAAATCGTAACCATTGGCACGACCCTCTAATGTTTCCATAATAATACCGCCTTCTCTACCAACAACTTGGGTTTGAGAGTAAATTTTACCACCCGACCTAATATCGAATAAGAAGCTAAGATTGAAGTTTTTATAAGCAAACTTGTTGCTAATACCCATTAACCAATCAGGATTATAGTTACCCAACTTTACACGGTTAGTAGTACGTATTGGACGACCATTTGCTGCGTGTACAATTTGACCAACGAAATCGCTTTTTGTATCGTAATAAGGTGCTGTTGGATCAGTATTTTGAACTCTTGCAAAAGGAAGACCATACATATCACCCATTCTTTCGCCAACACGGGCTTCTATACTAATAGCATGTTTACTTGCCATCTGATAAATACGTAAACCATCGCTTAATTCAATCACTTTACTTCTATTGGTTGAGAAATTAATATCTGTATTCCAAGTAAAGTTTTTGGTTTTTATGCCATTAATATTTAAGATAGCTTCAATACCATAATTTTTAATTAATCCCGCATTAATTACGCGTGTGTTGTAGCCAGATGTAACTGATAATGGGATATTTAAGATTTGATTCTTGGTATTACTTTGATAAAAAGTTACATCTAGACCAATTCTATTTTTTAAGACCCGTACATCTATACCAAATTCGTAAGCTGAACTAATTTCTGGTTTTAAATTTAAGTTACTTAAACGGCTTGTTTCGCTATATACTTGTGCTGCTCCAAAAGGATCACTACGTGTATATGTTTGGGTAAATGTAAATGGATCTGTATCGTTACCAACCTGTGCAAAACTAGCACGCAATTTGGCAAAACTAATTGCCTTTGGCAAAGCAATCATATCGCTAATAATAGCACTTGCAGCAATAGAAGAATAGAAATATGAATTAACTTCTGAACCAAAAGCTTTTAAATTTTGAGGTAAGGTTAAGGCACTGCTCCAATCGTTACGACCAGTAATATCTAGAAACAATTTATTTTTATACGATATACCTGCTGCACTATACAAGCTATTAATTCTTTTACCAACATTATTTTGCTCTACCACCAACGCAATACGGCTATTATTTAAGCTGTAGATACCAGGTATATTTAGTTGACCAGCAACATCTTCAGCATTACGTGATGTTTGACGCATTTGGTTGCCACCAAAATTTGCAGTAAAAGCAAAGTCTGCATTTATTTTTTTGTTGGCAGATAGTAAGAAATCGGTGTTGCGTTCTTCGTTTATAATTTTCACTTCCCTGTATTCACCAAAAGGAAAACGTTGGGTGCTAAATGCACGGCGGTATTCACGACGCTCATTACTCCAATCGGTAGCAGTACGTAATTGTAAGTTTAACCAATCAGTAAAATCATATTTCAATAAAATATTACCAATTAAACGGTCGTAAAACTGACCATTGGTATTTTCCATTACTGTTAAGTAAGGATTATCGTGGTAATTGTAGTTCCAGCCAAACTGACGTTTACCTTCTTCACCAGGCATCCATAAACGTTTCATATCACTCACTTTTACAGATGCAGGTAACCAACAGTTAAACAAGTACATAATATTTTCGGTACCATAACTAATTGATGGTCTATTGCCGCTTGTACTTTTTATATAGCTTACAAATGACCGTGCTGAAAACTTTTTATTAAAGTTATAACTACCAGAAATAGAAATGGTTTTACGTTTTAAATCGGTATTTGGTACGATGCCTTTTTGATCAAGATTGGTAAAACTAAGTCTGTAATCACCATTATCATTAGCACCAGTAAGTGCTACGTTATTGGTAAATGTAGTACCAGTTTGTAAAAAGTTTTTTAGATTATCATTATCTGCCACCCAAGGTGTAGCCGTAATAACACTACCAGCTGGTGCGTTTAAATCGCCACCTAAAAAGGGTATAACTGCGCCATTTAATGTACGTGAAGAATTAAATTGTGCATAGCTCTGACCATTAAAAGCAGGACCCCAACCTTCGTCTGTACCATCTGTAATGCCACTACCACCCCCATTTACAAATGCAAATGGCCTACCATCACCAGCACCTTGACCATACACTTTTTGATATTTTGGAAGTTTTAATGCGTTTTCTAAAGTAAGGTTAGAATTTACTTCTACACCAATACCCTTTTTGCCATTTTTTCCAGCCTTCGATTTTATTAATATTACACCATTTGCAGCTCTAGAACCATATAATGCAGATGCAGCAGGCCCTTTTAAAACTGATATACTTTCAATATCATCTGGATTAATAAAACCAGCACCATTACCAAAATCAACTTCTAAATTACCACGACCAGAACCACCTGCAATGGCGTTGCTTACAGGCACACCATCTATTACGTATAATGGTTGGTTTTTATTCAAATCAACTGAACGTTCACCTCTTATAGATACTCTAGCAGACCCACCAATACCAGAATTGCTACCAACAACAGTAACACCAGCAACTTTACCAGCTAATTGGCTTACTACGTTACTTTCTCTAGCAACAGTTAATTGATCGCCTTTTACTTCTTGCAGAGCATAGCCTAGTCTTTTCTTATCTTTTTTTATACCCAATGCAGTTACTACAACATCTTCTAATTGCTTTGCTACAATCTCTAATTTTATAGTAACAAATTTGTCTGTTGCTTTTATTTGTTGAGATTGGTAGCCACTGAAACTTACAATTAGTTTTTCGCCCTGTGTGAAATCAATAGTAAAAACACCTTCGGCATTTGTTGTGGTTCCGTACGCTGAGTTTTTTACTGTTACACTTACTCCATTTAATGGATTGTTGGTAACAGCATCTACAACTTTACCCTTTACTTGTACTGTTTGTTGAGCTTCTAATAAAAAAGGAGCAAAAGAAAGAATAATAAAAAATAGTAATTGCTTGAATTTGGTTAAGTTAATTTGCTTCATAAAAAACATAATTATATTTGAGTTGCAAAACTATAAGCAGCATTTTAACAAAAGGTTTACAAAAGGTTAAGGTTATATAAACTAATTATCAACTAATTAATTTAAAGTATACAAATACTAAACTTGTTAATTTTTTAGTTTGTTTTTAAGAAATATAAAACAAGTAATAGGGTATTAGTTTTGCCAATGTTTTTAGGATTATGAAATTCTGTGGCATCAAAAAAATTGAGTCGCTAGTTTCCATAAAGTATGTTTATTTCCAATTGTGTATTCAATATTCTCTGCCAACAAGTATTTAAATTCAAAGGCATTTGTTTGTACAAGTTCTCTTTTTGAGCACGGCTATAGAATCAAGCATTTTATTATTCCTTGTATGTTAAGAAATTATTACCAATAATATTCTTTTTGGCGACTGTAACGATAATGATACTTTTGCTTAAAATAAATAACTATGGCAGGAATTAACTCGATTTTAAAAATCTTTTTACCAAGGGATAGAGTATTTTATCAATTGTTCGAAAGCGTTTCTTCTTCATTAGTAATAATGGGTGAAAAATTAAAGGACGTGGTAAACGAGCCCGATTTTGAGAAGAGGGGGAAATTAATAAAGGATTTGGAAGATATGGAGCATACCTGTGACGATTTTACCCATGAAATTTTTACGCAATTAAGTAAAAATTTTATTACCCCATTTGATAGAGAAGATATACATTATTTAGCTAGTGCCTTAGATGATATTGCTGATTATATATATGCAAGTGCAAAAAAAATTAATTTTTATAAGGTTAATCCTAGCGACAGTGGAATCCAAAAAATGGCCGACATTATTGCACAAGCTTGTGTAGCTGTAAACGGAGCAATTGTTGAATTACGTAATATGAAAAATATGCGTAAAATAACAGATGCACTAGTCTTAATAAATAGTATTGAAAACCAAGGTGATGATATTTTTGATTTGAGTATAGAACGCTTATTTGATACAGAACACGATGCAAAAGAGCTAATTAAAAAAAGAGAAATTTATCAAGTAATGGAAATTGTAACCGATAAGTGTGAAGATGCTGCTAATGTAATTGAGAGTATTATTGTGAAGTACGCTTAATTAGTTCATTGTTCATAGCGTATAGTTCATAGTATTTTTTTGCTATAAACTATGAACCATCAACTATCAACCATCAACTAAATAAAAATGACTCTAGTAATAATAATAATAGCCCTTGCTTTAATTTTTGATTATATCAATGGTTTTCATGATGCTGCAAACTCAATAGCCACAGTAGTATCCACCAAAGTACTTACCCCTTTTCAAGCAGTAATTTGGGCATCCATTTTTAATGTAGTGGCCTATTTTATTTTTAAAGATCATGCAGTAGCTAATACCATTAGCAAAACAGTAAATAAAGAATTTATAACACTTCCTGTAATATTTGCTGGCTTAATTGCTGCCATTTTTTGGAATTTATTAACTTGGTGGTATGGTATTCCATCTTCTTCTTCGCATACGTTAATTGGCGGTTTTGCTGGTGCAGCTATTGCACATGCTATGTCGTTAAAAGGAATGGGTTATAGTTGGGGAAAGATTGTAGAAGGTAGTATTATTTTAAATACAATTTTGTTTATTTTTTTAGCTCCTTTAATTGGTATGGCCATTTCCATTTTTATTACCATAGTTACTATTATGCGTAATATTTGGGCAAGGATAGCCATAATAGCGGCCGTTACTTTTTTAACTACGTTACTTTTTGATAAATTTGAAACCAATAAAATGGATGAGGGCGTACAGAAATTATTAAAAATAGATAAGTACAAACAAGAAATAAGTGATTACGAAACAACTTTAGCTTTAACCCCAACCGATGAAAAATTAAAAACAGCTTTAGCCTCTTCAAAAGATAAGTTAGAAAAAGCAATGCCTAACTATATCAATATTTTAGGACTAGTTAAAAACTTTGATAAGTTGGGTGCGGAAGAAATTGCCAAACAAGCTACCGCAAATGGATGGTTGAAAGATATTGAAGCCAGCCGATTAAAAGATGATATACGTAATGCAAATGATTATTTAATTTTAGAAGCTGCCGCAAATACCGATTCAACTGCAAAGGCTCAATTTACAATTGCTAAAGATGCTACCGAAAAATATAAAGACCCTATAAAAAAGTATTTTAATAAAGAGTTGAGTGTAGATAGTACACTGGTTGCCTTACATGCTATTTACCCAATTAAAGAAGTAAATGCTAAAAAAGTTAAAGCCAAAATTGAAAAATTTAGTATTGAAAAAACCCTAGCAAAAGATATTGATAAAGCAGATAATGGAATGATAGTTTGGGGTATTATTTTCACTTCTATTTTCTTTTGTTTAATTTATTTATATGTTGAAAAAATAAAAACACCTACCGCTTTTACGATTGCTAAAATGTTTAAAAAGCTACAGCTATTTAGCTCTGCTGCATTTAGTATTGGCCATGGAGGTAACGATGCACAAAAAGTAATGGGTATTATTGGAGCTGCACTAATTGCAAATGGCAATATTCAAAATTTTAGCGACTTACCCATATGGGTACCCATTGCATGCTATATAGCTATAGGCTTAGGTACTTTAAGTGGTGGGTGGAAGATTGTAAAAACAATGGGTACAAAAATTACTAAGGTTACTCCACTTGAAGGTGTAGCTGCAGAAACAGCTGGTGCATTTACTTTATTTTTTACTGGCCAAATGGGTATCCCCGTTAGTACCACACATACCATTACAGGTAGCATAATTGGTGTAGGTGCTACTAAGCGTTTAAGTGCTGTACGCTGGGGTGTTACCATAAATTTACTTTGGGCCTGGATTTTAACTATCCCCGTAAGTGGCTTACTAGCTGCACTAACCTATTGGATTATTAGCTTTTTTATAAAATAATTCTCTATGAACAAAAAATAAAAAACATCCGCAATTGCGGATGTTTTTTATTTACAGGAAAGTAATAGTATTTTTGGGTATACGTATACACTAAATATAATGAGCAAAATATTAGTTACAGGTGGTTGTGGGTTTATTGGTAGCCATACCATTGTAGATTTAGTTGAAAATGGTTACGATGTTATTAGTATTGATAATTATAGCCGTAGTAATGCTCTTATGTTAGATGGTGTAGAGAAAATTATTAACAAAAAAATAAAAAACTACCCCATAGACTTATGTAATTATGCAGACACCTTAAATGTATTTGAACAAAATAATGACATTGTTGGCATTATACATTTTGCTGCCTTTAAGGCCGTTGGCGAATCGGTTGAACACCCTATGATGTATTACGAAAACAATCTTATCTCTTTACTAAATATTTTAAAATGTGCAAAAGCATTTAACGTAAACAATTTTGTTTTTTCTTCGTCATGTACGGTTTATGGTAGTCCAGAAGTAATTCCTGTAACTGAATTAACACCGCTAAAGCAAGCCGAAAGCCCTTATGGCGCCACAAAGCAAATGGGTGAGCAAATTGTAAAAGATAATAGTGCCCAAAATTTTAAGAGTATTTTGTTACGTTATTTTAACCCAGTAGGTGCGCATCCCAGCAATCATATTGGTGAATTACCCATTGGCAAACCTCAAAATTTAATACCAGCTATTACACAAACAGCCATAGGCAAATTACCTCAAATGACGGTATGGGGAAATAATTATGCTACCAAAGATGGAAGTTGTTTAAGAGATTATATACATGTTTGCGATATTGCACATGCACATACGTTAGCCTTAAATTATCTTATTCAAAATAAAAACAACTCAACTTGTTCCATACTTAATTTAGGTAGTGGAATTGGATACACTGTTCTAGAAGTTATTACTATGTTTGAAAAAGTAAGTGGGCAAAAATTAAATTATACCATAGGGCCACGCCGCAATGGCGATGTTGAAGCTATTTATGCTAATGCCCAAAAAGCAATAACCGAATTAGGCTGGCAATGTAAATACACTTTAGAAGATATGATGAAAACGGCTTGGGATTGGGAGAAGCAATGTGCTAATATGCTAGTTGGATAATTTGCTAATTGTGTGACAGCAATGTATCTTCGCCACTCAAAAATAACAAATCAAAAAATCACTCATCACAACATGTTAAATGCAATAGAAGTTACTGGCA
>Ga0209550_10002665_pt1 | contig 17159 bp, 11 predicted proteins | sample LauGreSuBDMM15SN_2_FD_187567 | JGI IMG/M metagenome (GOLD analysis project Ga0209550, IMG submission 187567) | Freshwater lake microbial communities from Lake Michigan, USA - Su13.BD.MM15.SN (SPAdes) (version 5) | ecosystem: Environmental > Aquatic > Freshwater > Lake | place: Lake Michigan...
CGTGGTACATGTACTTGCCGGGGAGGTGTGCTGTGTCACACGTGTGTGCCGTGTGTCCCACACGTGGGTCCATAGCGGGCCTTATACTGGCGGACCCCGATCAGAAGTAACCGGGCAGCACTGTGGGGGGCACACGATGGCAACACACGATGGCAGCACTCGAACCGTCAGTGGAAGGAGAAGCCGCAGCAGTCCCATGCATCGAGGTTCGTTGCGTCCTCTAGCGCGCACCTTCTGTGACCTCGACCGTGTAGATGAGTGGCCGGCCAGCGGCCTCGAGCTGGGCCTGGAGGCCCTTGGGCGCGAGGGACGCCGGCACCGTCAGCTCCCGCACGCCGCCCACCTTCATGCCCTTGACGCCTTGCTCGACGCCCTCGCAGAGCACGTTCTCAAACGGTCGCTTTCCATAACGAAAGGCGATGGGTTTTTCGCCGGCTGTATCATACAGTACCTTGTCAGCGATGGAAACCTTGGCCCTGATGCCCACGATGCTACCCATGACCCCAACCTGGTCACCTGTCGTGCCAATGAGGACGTCCTTGTATGCTAGACCAGATGCGGTCGTGATCACCTCGCCACTGCCCGGAATTGGCCCCTTATCGCCGAGCGATTTGAGGATCTCGTTACCCTCGGTAGAGGCGAGCAGAGCCACGACAGCCAACCCTCCAGCGAGGCCGAATCGCCTAGAGACGAAGCTAGTCACCGACAGCACCGGGTCAAACTGGTTGCTGCCACCAAGAGCGCACACAGAGGGAATGCGTGTGAGCGAGAGAGATGGAGTTGCGCGGCGGATGCGTGCATGTCAGTGGCACCGCTTGGTGCTTACAAGCCGGCGCCCTTCTTGGCTTCCTCCTTTGCTATCGATTTGAGGTCGAACTTGGCAGTAGGAGCAGGAGCGGCAGTGGCAGCGGCTTTGTCGTCAGCGGACGCACTTTGAGGCTCTTCGGCCATGCGTGGGGCCGTATGCCGGTGGCCATTCAGAGAAGCCACCGACTTGCTATCGCGCAGGGGCGCGGGCGGCAACAACAAGGCTGCGCTGTAGGTGAGAAGAAGAAAAAGGGACGCCATCTCGATATCGGGGGTGTGTTGTGGAGATGTGTACCGGTAGAGAAGTTTGAGGTGAGCTTGACTTGAGCCGGGACACACATGGCACCTCGGAGGCGGTACACCCAAGGATTAAATAAAGTTCTATTGTTCTATAACGCTTGGCCAAAGCCCGTGTGTACGTGTGAGTTTCTAGCCCGTGTGAACACGATAGCCATCCGTGTGAACACGATAGGGTCTATTTTTGAGCTAGAACTCAAATACTCAATGGGAGAGCATGGGACACCTCTGGCTTGAGTTTCGTCCAAATCCCTTCAATGGTTTTGGAGATCAGGCTTCGCCCCATGTTGCATGTGTTACACCATGAGCGGACTACCATCTACCTTAAGTTATAAAAGTCTAAGTCATGTATAAGATGCAATGAGGATCAGCGTGATATGATGATACGTGTTGCTGTTGGCGGCAAGTAACATTGGCATTTTGCACGCCCTTTCTAGTAACGACCCCCCACCGCGTGGCGTTCTAGGGTTAGGTCTTAGGACTCGTCATGATATAGCCGATATCGGGGGCGGAGGGGCGGTGTATCGAACTGTGCAGCGAACGATGCGATGCGGAGTCCCTCGGTCGGGTACTGGCGGTACACAGCGGAGGCTCCTTTATTTGTGGTTCCTTGTGGTTCGGTCGGAACCCGGCCATAGTCCGTGTCAACCCGTTTCTGGGACGAAATATGACGGGCAGCACGACTATAGGACTGAGTGGAGCCCGGGCTAAATTTGTGACTCTCCACTCTCGAGGTCAAGTTCAAAGGAGCGCGTAAAGCTGCGAATCTCTCACCATCGACGGTAGTTTTCCCATCGAGCGACGCTTCATGACCACGCGCTTCAGCTCGCTCGCCCTGCAAATGAGCTTCATCTCGTCACTGGAAAGGCAAAGAACTATCTGCCCGAGGCACGCGATCGCTTGGCCGAAAACGCCCTCATCGTTCTCGTGGAACGGCACCACATCTATCAGCGCTTGCAGGGCGCCATCGAGGGCACAGAACTGCGTCACGAGGGCTTGCTGGTCAAGTTTTGCTGGCGGGGCTGCGAGCAATGCAGAAAGGCTTGAGCAGACTTGGACAACGACGGCTCTGTTACGGAAGTGGGTATGGAGTGTTGTCGCCTGCAGCGTCAGCGCTCCCCCATCGACGGCTGCGGTCGCTAACCTGTGTGCCATTTCGCATGCCTTAAGCCACGCTTCTTCCTGCAACGCCGAGGGCTCAAGAGGACGTTCAGGCGCAAGGATCAGATTTGCCAAACACGCCGACGCCTGCAGCTGGGTCTCGGCGTGCGTGCGGTGCAGTCTCATTGCACCCATGACGACTGCGAGCACCCCGTTCGACATGAGCGGCTGCCGATCCAACTCGTGGCCACACGCAATGTTGCGAAACGCTGCGCAACCTTGTGCTTGAACGGATGCCACGTGCGTGTGAGCATTCATGGCCGTCGAGATTGCTTCGATTCCTTTGCCCGACGAAATGGACTCCAGCGCAAACATGCGTGCCTTGCCATCGCCCGGCGTGCCGCAGGCGATGTTGCGCAGAGCAGCGCATCCTTGCAGCTGCACGTTTGCGTTGTTGATATGCGCGCCCATTACCTCGACGATGGCACTTATGCCGTCAGCGTCTATAATGGCGCTGAGCGAACGTACGGGCTGAGGATTGCGATCGTTCTCCCACGCGTCCACTGCAAGGTTGCGCAGCGCGGCGAGCCCAGCGTAAACCACCGTAGAAGAGCATGTGTGGCGTCGGAGGCTCGAAACGATACACTCGATGCCTCCAGCGGCCATGACACCAGCAAGGTGCTCGGTGGTACCGCTGGCAATATTCCGCAACGCCAAACATCCAAGCTCTGCGATAGCCTCGGACGTGCCATGCAGTTTTATTGCCTTGATAAGATGGCGGAGGCCATTGGCCTCTACGATGGCGCTTCTGCATTTGTGATTGCCAGCCGCGAGGTTGCGGACAAACGCAACTGCCTCCTCAACGACTGGTTGGCAGTAGGTGTGCACCACCATTGCACCGAGCACGATACTGACGGCACTCTCTTCGACGATTGCCTGGCGGATGAAGGCCATGTCCCTCGCGTGCTGATCGGCCGCACCGTTCAATCGGGCATCTTGCGAGGTCCCTAGCCGTGAGCGCGAGTGCGACGTAATCGGCCGACTTTGAGCGTCAGGGACAGGAGCAGGAGCCTGACTGCTTTCCTCGTCCTCGTCCTCATCAGCCTCGCTGCCAGCCACTAGATTGGCGAGGGCGGAAATAGAGAGTTCTGCCAAATTTGCGTCGTCGCTGTGACTGCGCATCGAGGCCAAAAGGACGTCTCTGTGACAGTGGCTGTTGATGATGAAGGCCTTGGACTCGGTATCGCCAGTCGAAGCGTTGAGAACACAGCGGCATGCTTGGTCCAGCGCGTGTTTATTCATCGCATTTGCAATTGCAGCACCTCGGACGATGTGGAGTGCTCCACTTTGCAATAGGCGGTCGGCTACTTGCTTCCCGCTAGTCAGTAGGTTGCAGAGGACCGCCAAGCCGCGCTCGGCCACCTGGTACCGATCAAGGTGGTGCTTCAATACGGTTTTGAGCACAAGAAAGAATCGCGAGGTTGCCATCTCTGCAATGGTGCGATCGTCGGCCTTGGTCGCATTGGCAAACGTGCTGACGGCTAGGTGTGCAAACCGAACGTCGCACGGCCGCCGACGCACGGCACGCTGAGTCTTGGCGATGCAGCGGCTCGAGACAAGTGATGCGATGCAATGAGCGTCACCCTGGCTCAGTCTCTCGGTCGCCGTGCATCCCTGCATCTGGACGTCGACGTGCTCGATGTGGCCATCCATTGCGCGCGCGATGGCAAGGCAAGCGCCTTGTGCCACCGCCGCAAGCTTGTGGACTAAGTTTCCCGCTGCGATGGCGCTGATCAGGGCGCAGCCGGTGGATTGGATGACTGCCACTCTTAGGTGTTCGCGCATTACTGACACTGTCACCTGGATCACGCCGTGCTGAATACACGCATTCTTGCTCTCGTCGTCACCAACGGCGAGCGTGGCGAGAGCAGTGCAGCAGCGAATGCACAAGATAGCTAGATCTTGATGCATGGTCATGGCAGCCACGAGAGATTGGATGCCGCCAATCTCAATGACCAGGTGTCGGCATTTGTTGTCGACTGATGCAACTTGCGCGAGCGCGGTCGAAGCTCGCTGCTGTATATCGGGTGCGCTTAAATGAACCCTCATAGCCAAGACGATTGCATCGAGACCGCCACACTGTGCGAGGGCCCGAATGGCTGGTAGTTGGCCGGTGCCCACGATCTGGCATAGGGCCAGGATTATTTCTTGCTGCACTGCCACGTTGTCGACCTGATTGTGCATCGTTCCGACGTAGCCACTGATTAGCTTGGCCTGCTGCTGCTCTCTCGTCGCTTTCGTGGTCAGAACTTGCTGCTTAAGATCGGCAATGGTTGCATCCCAACCTCCAGCTCGTCGAAGCGTTGGTGCAGTTTGGGGTGGTCTGCCGCTGTCTGTTCGTGATCCGACCGGCGGAAGCCGAACGGGCTGACCATCCTTGACAAGTACATTTGCCCACAGCTTTGGACCTTGGGCGCTGGGGGCGGTCCTCGGTGTGGCGCTCATGAGGCAGTCGTCTTGTCAAAGGAAGCGCAAAGAGCGCGAACAGGGTTTCCAGCGCGCGTCCGTTCATCGCGAATAATTACTGGGCTGATACCGGTACAATACAGGACTTTCACGACGTTGCATGATGTACGTGTCATACAGCAGACGCCGAGTTGACGGCATATGTGGGCAATTGGTCCGTCCCCTCTGCGGCCTGGCCCGGCGGTGTCTTGTGCACTCGGAGTGCCTTAGGAGTGCCTCATTAAAGAAAGGAGCGACTAAGGGCATGGCTTCCTCACGAGATCCCGACCCGCCAACGGCTCGTGGCGACGTGTGTGCGTATTTGTGCACCCTCCGAGCCCCTTTCCCCTTGTCTCAGCTTTAGTCTCAGCTCGCCATGCGGATACCCGAGTTCACACCAGGCTGCACACATCCACCCCACTGTGGCGTGCTAGGGGTATTTGGCCGCCTCTGAGCGTTCGGAAATTCCTTGCGGTAACTCAATATCATCTTAGAGTGCTGACGGGCAGGCGGATCTAGGTGCTGCCCGCTGATTGTCTGCCACTGCAGTAGCAACAAGAATCGCGACGCAGGTGATGAGAATGTGAGCACAGCGTGGTGATTGGTACGAGTGACGATGGCGCGCACATGGGACACCAAAGAAGGGACAGCCGGCTTCTCCCACGCCGGAACCGGTGGCGGCTCAAGCAACACCTTTCGAAGGCCTTGGTCGAGCCCCAGCCTCGAATCAGTCACGAGCTGCAAATCAGCTACACGTCGGTTCACCATTTCCTTATCGACCTTTAGGGAAATGCCATGCCGCGTCACAGCATCGTCTCGTTCGGCCACCAACTCGTCGAGCTGTTGCTGCCTCTTCATCGCACGATCTTCCTTCGCCTTTCGAATCGATAGCGCTTGCTCGCGCTTGTGCCTTTGCTCCACGAGGAGCTCGGGCTCGGCTCGTTTGTGGCGCTCGGGGTCGCGCGCGAAAGCAGGGCTCCCTGTCTGTGGAACGAGACTCTCCCTGACGTCCGTCGTCTTCTGGAAAGCATCGACGTCGCGCAGCGAGGCACGCGGCGTGGTCCAGCCCGGTGACAGTTCGGGTCTGCGTGGGGTGACCTTTTGCACGCCCACGGCTCCCGTGAAACGACGCGAAAGTTCAACGGCCTTCACTGCCGCGGAAGATGCGACTAAAGCAGGGTCGTTCGAAAACAAGTCAGGCGGGTCCGGTGCTGCCACGCCGCGCGCATAGCCCGCCACCGTCAGAGGAGGAAGCCACTCGACTGGCTCTGCGCGAGGTGGCCGAAAGAGCGCCACCGCAGGCAGCTCCCGCTTCGGAATGTACTTGTTCCAGTCAATACTGCGGCCGAGCGCCATGAAGCCATTCTCGCCTAAGTGCGTGTTCACCCCACCCATACCATCGTGACCACGCCATTCAGACAGCATGTCAAGGCGTTGCGCCTGCTGTGGGACGGAGGCCATAGCTACCTCAGCGGCGGGTGATGGGCGCCTCTCTTTGAATGCCGTTTGCGGCATGGTATTCTCGAGCGCCTTCGCACGTGGGGACATGCGTGCCATGATCGTGATTCTGTCGACGGGTTTCGGCCCCTCGGGCGCTGAAAAGATTTCGGTGGTCCAGGTTCTATCGCCCATCGGCTGCAGTTCTTGGTCTCGACGAGGAGAACTTACCCATCGTGGAGAACATACGGGCGAACGGAACGCCGGATGGGCCGCAGCGGCTCCGTCGTTGGGGCCGAGTATGCTCGTGAGGGGACGTGCAGTGGGATCGATAGCAGGCCATTTGGCAACACCCTGGTAGCTGCTCGTTACATGCAGGGGGTTAATGAGGGGGCGTGCAGTTGGACTCGCTCCCCACCCAACCTTTCCATCGTTGAGTTGGCTTTTGACGGCATCGTTCTCAGCATCTGTGATCGCAGGGGAAGCTTGATTATTGGGCTCGACGTTGGTCGTGTCTGCCATGTCCTTCACATCGCTTCCAAGAACTGGAGCATTGTGGTCAAAGGCACGCGCGAAGGCCGCGTAGGTGATATGCGTGCGCATCTCTGAACCGGAGAAGGCGTTGATGGCGGAGATTACTTGTTCTGCTTGCGACTCTGTGACGTCGACCTGCAGAGCACGGATCACCTTCACAAACTCCTTCGCCGACATGCGGCCATCTCCGTCGAAATCGAACCGCGCGAAGGTTTCGCGCACGTTAGACGCGCAGTCAACCTTGGATTGGATCATTTCCAGCAACTCGTCACGTGTCCGCTGAGTGGATGGCTTTCCAAAGATCTCGGCTTCTAAATTCAGCCGCTCATTATGCGGCAGCAGTTCACGCGGCCGAGCCGAAGACCAGAAGAAGGGTTGGCGCCGCGTCTTTACGGCATGCTCGTAGCCGTCTTTGCGGAAGTTGTTGAAAAATTCTGCAAACTCGAGCTTGCCGGAGCCATCCGTGTCGGCGATATGGAAGAGAGTCTTACAGTCTTTCTCTGTCAGCTCCAGATTGATCTGCGAAAGCGCTCTTCGAAACTCGTCGTATTCAAGAGTGCCCGAATGGTCAGTATCATGATGGCGGAATACCTCTATGAGTGCATTTGCGTCGCGCACCTTGAAAAAGTCGCGCACGGCCTGCATCACGTACTCGGAATGGCCACTGAGAGCGTAGGGTTGCTTGCGATCACTTGCTTTCATCTCCCGACCTAGACCATGAGGTGCCTTGCCATTGACTGGCAGAGTGGGCTGCGTCAAAGTACTCAACGGCAGAGGTGTTGCTGGGGCGCTCAAACCTCTGTCCGAAGAAGGCAGAGCGCGAGCACGAGGTGTGTCCTCGGCTGCGATTGCGGGACGAGCAGTCCTATTGGAGGCACCGCAGTGCATACGCCGAGGGCTTCGGTGCGCCATCGTGTGTTCGTTTTGACGCGGCTCGCCGCAACAGACCGGAGGGCGAGATGTTTACGAGGCGTCACCAAAGTTTTAGTTCGGGATGGCACGGGCCGGGTGCATACCGGGTACAACCGCGTTCATGAGTTTCGTTGCGTCAAAAAAATTAGTGACGTGTGAGCCTCGCTCCAGCCTCCACTCTGTCCACTCCCCTAGTTTAGGCCCTAGAAGCTAAATCTTAGGAAGCAACAGTATACAATCCATGACCATGTTACATGTATCCAACCAGACTGATTAGACTGAGTGAGCTCGTTTGCGGCCGATTCACACATTCAATGCCCGGATGCATGTACCCGGTAAAAAGACACCGGGGGGAGCATGTACCCGGTACATGTAGAGGGATGGTATCTTGGGAAACGTTTCATGGGCCTGTCAGACCATTTTTGTGTGCGGGGAGGATGCCAATTCACAGGTGACTACGCATGTTTACTATTGTACTGTGCCGAAACACCGCCCGAAAAGAAACTCTTCACGCGTGGGCCATCCGTCGCCCAGCAGCGCAAACGGCCATGGCTGCATCTCAAACCTTCCGTGTGCAGACATGTGTGATCGGTGCTGGAGTCGTTGGACTCGCGATTGCACGACAGCTCGCGCTCCGAGGCCGTGAGGTCCTCGTCCTCGAGGCAGCCCGCAGCTTTGGCACCGGAACCTCGTCCAGAAACTCCGAGGTAATCCACGCGGGCATCTACTATCCTTACGGTTCTCTCAAGGCACGAACGTGCGTCGAAGGCCGCCAGTTGCTCTATCGTTTCTGTGAGGATCACGGTGTGAACGCACAGCGAGTTGGGAAACTCATCGTTGCCACAGAGCCCTCCGAGATACCGATGCTCGAGCACATCGCGTCGATAGCGCGGTGCAATGGCGTTGATGGTCCAGCAGCATTGCGCTTCCTCACACGCGAGGAGGTAGCGGAGCACGAGCCGGAAGTGCGGTGCGTTGGTGCGCTCCTCTCGCCTGCGACTGGGATTGTGGACAGTCATGGAATGATGCTTGCGCTCCTGAGCGATGCCGAATCGAATGGCACGGATTTCTCGTTTGGCACACGCGTTTGCGGTGCCAGGGAGTTGCCAAATGGCCGGCTGTTGATTCAAACGCGGAATGCTGACGAGGACCTTGAGTGCGATGTTGAGTGCGACGAGGTAGTGAATGCTGCCGGTCACGGCGCGCCTGCACTCGCGCGAGCAATGCACAATTACAGCATTCACAGTCCCACAAGGTCGAGCACAGCGGCTGCGCTGGTTCCGACGGAATACTACGCCAAGGGGAACTACTTCTCGCTCACGGGACCGTCGCCCTTCCGCGGCCTCGTGTATCCGGTGCCACAGCAAGCCGGACTCGGAGTGCATGCAACAGTCGATCTCGCGGGCCGCTGCCGATTCGGACCAGACGTGGAGTGGGTGAGTGGGGCCGAGGATCTCGCGGTGGACCCGTTACGAGCCGACGCCTTCTATGCCGAGGTGCGCAAGTACTGGCCGTCGCTGCCCGATGGCGCCTTAGTTCCGGATTACGCAGGCATTCGCCCTAAGATACAGCCTCCCGGCCAGCCCAACAGAGACTTCGCCCTCGTAGGCCCCAAGGAGCACGGCGTTCGCGGCTTAGTCAACCTCTTTGGCATCGAGTCGCCAGGCCTGACCGCTTCGCTCTCCCTCGCCCAGCACGTCGCTGAAGCGTTGTCGTTGGGTCCTCTCCCAGAATTTGAGAATGTGAGACGCACTGCCACTGTGCCGCGGCGACACGCGAGGCCGGACGGCGCGCGAATAACGGCCGATCTGTGAGTGTGAGCACACTGGCGGCCGCGCGGGCGTTCATCCTTGAGTGCTTGCACTTGTGGTCACTCCCCTCCGACCTCCCCTCCCCCAGAGAAGCCCAGAGAAGTGCCTCTTTCTGATTACTCAGTTCAGTTCAGTTACTGCATAAACAACAGACAACCTAACGGAACTGAACTGAACTGAACTGAACTGATTACTAAAACCACACGCGCAATCACACGCGACACACGAAAACAACCTGTCACAGATAAAAGAGTGTGAAGATGCTGGCTGCACGAGCTACCTGCTGCTTCTCCGTGGCGCTCTCCTTCTGGCAGCCGCGGTGCCATGAACCTCGCAGCTGCACCTCTGATGATGAGCAGAGCACTGCGTCTGTCGGGAGTCTTCTTGCTGAAATTCTTAGTCGGCAGCAAGCCAAACTTCCGTCATGGGAGCAGCAAGGTCTTGACCGAGCAACTTTGGATGCCATGACGCGTGAGGCAAGTGGCGAGCTGGCTAGCACGTGGGACATGCTTTCTACAGACCTGTCCTCAGTCGAGCGCAACGTGTCTCAAGAACTACGCCAACAGCTCGATGAGGCAGAGTCCACAGCAACGCGCACCGAAAGCTCCATTAGAAGCAATCTGATTGCACCGAATCGTCGCGACATTCAACATTCGCTTGTGGCGCTGAGAAATGAGCAGGTCGCACGGGCGAAGTGGCGCGGCGATTTCGGGCGGCCGCCGCGTTTGCGTGACGAGTGGTGGAAAGCGAAGCTGCAAGGTAGCACATCAGGCGTGGTGCATGCGGCCGAGTGGAGCGCTTGCGGAGCCGGTGCCCTGCTAGTGATCGCAGCACTCGACATGATCGCGCGAGAAACTTCGGGCGGCGCCGAAATGCGCGCACTACTTGTCACCCTGTGGCGGGCCGCTTTCGGATCCGCGGTACTCGTTTACCTTGGCGCGATCACGAGCATTTCCTTGGTTGATGAGTCAGCAAGGGATGAGCCAGAGCGAAGGTAGTCGGCGGGCCATATTGAAATGTTATGCGATCAACCTCAGTCTGAATTAAAAGAGCCGGCCCTGATGAAAAACATAAAGAGCCGGGACTCGGCACTCGCCGGGATGAAAATGCTGACCGTTGCCGGTATAAAGACAACGGGGGGAACCGGAGAACGACAGATGCCGGTAAAACGACACCGGGGGAGCCGGGTCACCCCTTCCGGTATGATTCATACAAAGGAGTTGGCGCGACGAGGATGCAGCACGAGAGCGACCTGCCAGCCGAAGTGCACGCGGGCATCGCCACGGCGGCGCTCACAGCCGCCGCCGCAATGCAGCATGCCAACCATTTCGCCGGCATGCCGTACGCGCCGTCATACATTCTTGCAGGCGAGCGGCAGGACGCGGCTGCATCCTCCGCTGCTGCACACAGCGCGCAAATGGCGCAAGCGACACAAGCCATGTACCTTCTGCAGCCACCACACGTGTTGCAGCAGCTCGCTGCGGCACGTCGAATGCAAGCGGAGCAATCACGGCGGCCACCAGCCATGTTGGCCCCACTGCATCCACGGCCACCTCTGCAACAAACGAAGCCGTCCAGCCCTGACGGTGATGGCGACTTCGGCGGCGGCGACGGCGGTAGCGGCGACGGCGGTAACGGCGAAGGAGACTTCAAAGGCGACGGCGACAGAGACGGGCACGAGGACGCTGTGCCGTATCATGGAGACGAGCTTTCCCGATCGGCACCGGCGCCGCGATCAGTGGATGATGAGGTGCTGCCGCATGATAAACTACATCAGCAAACAAAACAGCTGCTCGCCGAATTACGTGGTTCGCAGCCGTCTGAAGCGCCCTCGATCGCACCGCCGTTGACGCCGTTGAGTACGGCGCCGAATCGAGCTTCGGCAGATGCCGCGACGGCGCCGCGGTACTCGGGGTCACCGCACCTTGATGAACCGATAGCAGCAGCCACCGCGCCGTCGTCAACAGGACCTGTGCGCTTCGCTAGCGCAAGCTCGGGCGTGAGCGGCGAGGGCGCGTCTGTGGGGGGTCTCACCGACGCCAAGGCGCTCGCCATGCGGCTGGCGGAAGCGGAGGCCGAGATCGCGGAGCTGCGCGTCGAGCTCGCGATAGCCAAGGAGAAGGCAGAGTCCTTCAAGGCGCTCGCCCTTGCCAAAGATGAGATCATCAAGACCTCGAAGAAGCAGACAAGCGAATGGCAAAAGTATGCGACCCAGGCGCTCGCCAACATGGGCGCGGGCGGCTCTTCGGCGGCCGGTGGCAAGGAAGCGAAGAAGGAGAAGAAGAAGTAGCGCCCATTAGTATTTCTACATTATATGTCATATTAGTACGAGGAGCTAAATTTTCCATTAGGACAAGATTTGATGCCCAGAACGGCGCGCGCGCATCCGTTCAGTGCCGGGACCGGCACCTCTGCTGTGCTGCCCAGAATGGACGCCTTGTCAGAAGCCCAACCAGCCGCGAGTACGACTGCGGTGGCGAGTGTGGGCGCCACGATGAAGCTCATGCGCTTGGGTGGCAACACATCTACTGTGAAGACCATTCTCCCGAAGAAGTTTGTCGTCGCGATCGACGGCTCCAAACTGGGCTTCCGCGCTGCTAAGCTGGCAGCCTGTTTCTGTGACGTCAGGGCCGGTGACAAGGTCAAAATGGTCATCGTGCGCACTGGAAAACTCGATGCGACGCAAGCGAACGCGCTGCTCAAGAATGCCGAGACCATGCTGAAGGAGGGCTGCTTTCCTCAGATGAACATCGACCGTGCGGAGGTGCTCGAGATCCAGGCAGGCAAATCCCTGGCCGAGACGCTTTGCTCGGCGGCTGCGGCTGACAAGGGCGGCATGCTGGTCATGGGCGCGGGTGGCATGCGCCTCGAGGAGGAGTGGAAGCTGAAGAAGAAGACGACGCCCGCCGCAATGACGGGCTCTGTCGCACTCGAGTGCATGGCCAAATGTAAGGTGCCGGTCATCATCACGAAGCCAAAGGCATATGGGGTCCTCGAACGCGAAGACTTTTTCAACCGTCGGCGCGATCCAGGTTCGATAGGGGCTATGTCGGTCGTGGCTGCCGTGACTGACCCGAACTCGAGCGCGGGCGCCAACAAAACACTGGACATGGCGGTGAAGCTCCATAACCCGAAGGATAAGGTCGCCCTGCTCAACATCAAAACCACCTCGTACACAGAGTCGACGAAAACTTACTGGACCTCGGAGGCGGCGAAGCAGGGCCCAGCGTACACCTTCCACCTCGAGGCTCCTGGCAAGAGCCCGATTGATAAAGCAATCGTCGAGTTTTGCGATAAGGATGAGATCCTAGCAGATTTGATCATCCTCAACTCGGCAGAGCTCGTCAAGCCGCACGGGCACGCCCTCGGCTCAGTAAGCATCGCCGTCGCTAAGTCGACGGAGGCAAACGTGCTGATCGCCAAGCACTTTGCGAATTAAGCGGACCCACCCGCCCAGGCTCCGCACGCTGAGCGGCCGTGGAGGGGGCACAATTTCACTCGGACCTTCGGCCGTTCGAGTGTGGATAGCGTTTCTCCACCTCAGGTCAAGCTCAGATGCCAGGTCCCCGGATGTTGTTAGAGGTGTAACAGCCCTGCTGCTGTCACACGTCAGTGTGATGACTGATGTGTCGGTGGTGAGCCCCTTTGAGTGTCCCGCGCGGCGTGTGACTGTACTCAGGGCTCAGGACTCAGGGCTCACGGTCACGTGAGATTGGCGTGGTCAATCTCGACGACGTACTGATAGGTACATGTCTGTACAGTCCACATTGCGAAAACAAAGAAACGCCGTCGTGGGCATTTTGCGGCACAAAATGGAGCGCCAAGTACCGGAGTTGAGCAAACCCATAATGGAGTCGTATCTTCAACGTGCGCTCAAAAAGTGCATAGGGAAGTGCGTACCCGAGAGCACGCGAAAAGAGCTCGGCATACCGGAGAGCACTCGGCGGCGGATCGAATCAGTGCCTGTCTCGACACCGCAGCCCTCCGAGGCATCCTCGTCCACAGCTGACTTTGGTTGCCAGTGTCAGCTGCCATGGGTAACAAACGCCGTGTCGATGGATCACATGGCGTATTTCAGGGACGTTCGCGCACACGATTCACAGCTTTCGCTCGGCCCTCTCGGGACGTGGCTCGCGGGTGGGCCGACCGGCCCTGTCGTCATGTGCGATGTGGCTGTGCAGGTGCAGCTGCCGGCAGTGTGGGCACCCTGTGGCGAGCTTCAGAACGACCGCCGGCGTGTCAAGGTAGAGAGAGTGTATGGCCTACCGGAGGTGGCGCACAAATACAACATGTGGGACGTCGACCTTAAGCCCCATTATCTGACCGTGATCGCCGACATGAATAAGGGAGAGTGGAGAGAGGTCCCAGCGGCACATCCGGCGGCGATGCTGCCGCCAACCAATCATCAGCGCCTGGACAGGCTTCTCTTGGCGCTGCCCAAGTGCCAGCCGAATACGATCGAGCTCTCCGAGTACTCTGCGCTGGGCGACACAGGTGCCCAGCGGCTGTGCGCTGCGCTCTTCGGCCACCCGGCTCTTCGCGAGCTGCGGCTGGCCAAGACGGGTCTGGGTGCGGCGGGCACGTCGCTCGTGGCCGAGGTGATAGCCGTGCACCTGCGCCTCACGCTTGTCGACCTCTCACACAATGCTGTGCGTGACGTGGGCGCTGGTTCGCTAGCGGACGCGCTCAAAGCGTCGCGTGCGCTGCAGACGCTGCTGCTGCAGTCGTGCGAGATAGGTAACCCAGGCGGTGTCATGCTCGCCTCCGCTCTGATGCACCGCGCCGCCCTGGGCAGCCTCACCAACCTCGACCTCGCCTTCAACCCCATCGGCGTCGCCGCCGCCGAGGCGTTGCGTGAGGCTGCGTCGCGCAGCAACTCGCTTCAGAGACTCTCTCTGGCGGGGACCCCGCTCGACCCTACGCTGCTTGCCGCGGTCGCAACGGCCCTGACACCCGCTGGCAAGGCGCGCCCAAGCGCCACGCGCATCTTTGAGCACGGCACCGCGTACCAGACAGACTTTGTGTACAAATCGATGCTTCGCGAGCACCGGCAGGTGCTGACGCCGATGTCCACACTGGCCGAGGCGATGCCAAACGCCTTCCTCGACATGTACGGCACTCCCGACGTCCGCCGAGCGCGGCCGCCGCCGGCGGCGGACACCCCAGCAGTTGCGCTCTTATCACCTTTTTAGTCCCGAAGGCGGGCGCGGCGGCGGCGTGCCGGACGGCCGTCGACGGCCGGTCTTCGGCCGGTCGAGACGGCCGGCCCGCCGCCCCCGGCGGCGGCGCCGGGCGGCGACGCGTGCTGACGTTTCCGTTCCCCGCGTCCCGGGGACGATTCGTTTTTGCCACCGTGTACGTCCCGCGCGGGCACGCGTACGACCGATTTTGACGTTAGACGTAAACGACGATTTGAATTACGTTGACATCACCCTTGGCTGGTTGCTTTTACGCGCGCCGGCGGGCCGGCGGGGACCGGGAGGCCCGCGGCGGAGCTGCCCGCGGCGCCTCTCTCTCATTCGTGAGAGTCAGATACTACACCTGATAACGGCATACCATATCGCCGTGTCGCGTGTGGGGCATGGAGCGACACGTCACAAGTTGAGGATCAAGTTGAGGACGATGCGCCGTCGGCCATACACGCTCCTTCCACCGAAGCGGCCGGCCCTGCGCTTCCTCAATTTGCCGTGAAGTTGTCCCTCAGCCCCTCCACACGCGTGGCCTCTTCACATAGCGATGAATCCGAGGGAAGAGCTGATACTCGCCCGCGCGCCGTGGCGGGCCCGCTCACGATGGCGCCCCATACTCGCGCCCGTCATGGCGCCCAGACGCGAGGCGCCTTCCGGCGAGGGTCTTCGCGGATACGCCGCACTTGAGGCACGCGTCGCTGCCCTGCAGGCAAGGGGTGCAGTCCTGCGGCAGCAGGTGGTTGAGGAGCAGCAGCTTCTGGATGTCGAGTGAGCACATGCTAAAGGTCGTCAGTGTGCCTTGCCCATTGTGGTCGGCATCGGCCATCGCGCCCGGGCACGAGCAGAACGTGAGCTCGAGAGTTGAGCCACGCAGCGTGGCCTCTGCCTCGGGATCGGCGCAGGTGATCGGCGGCGGAAAAGGGGGCGGCGGCGGCGAAGGCGGTGACGGCGGCGACGGAGATGGCGGCGGGTCAGGTGCAGGCGAAGGTGGCGGCAGTGGCAGCGGCGGTACAGGGGACGGCGAGGGCGGCGGTGGCTTGGGCTTCGGCGAGGGCGGCGGCGGGCTGGGTGGTGGCGGCAAGGGCGGTGGCGGCGGCACCGACGGCGGTGGCGGTGACGGCGAGGGCGGTGGAGGCAAGGGTGGTGGCGGCGGTGACGGCGGCGGCGGTGACGGCGAGGGCGGCGGCGGTGAGGGTGGCAATGGTGGGGAGAACGGGTTCTGCGTGACCACATCCACGAGGATCTCGTCAATGGCGTGGAAGGGCTTGTAGATGCCCTCGAGAGGCGAGTTTTGGGCGACAGGCCCGCCGACAGCTCCGAAGATGAGAAGCAGGATAAACGAGATTGCACAGCACGAGCCGAGGACCTTCTCGAAGCCTTTCGGAGGGAAGGGTTCCGGTGGTGCGGCGTACGACTTGTCCATCCACGCATCGTCCCTGACCACCTTAGATGAAGACTTTGTGCGCTTCACCTGCGCCGCCGCCTTGATACCCTCCTCCTCCATCACATCACTCTCACGTCGCAGCATGAGCGGTTGATTCGCCTCCTCCTCCGCGCTGGCCACGAACATGGCCCGCGTTGGCAACGAAGCGCTTGACGTCGAGGGCTCCATGAACACCGCCATGGTGCCCGGCACCACGAACACCGACGAGAGCGGCGCGGCTGCCGGCGCGGCAGACTCATAGGTCTCATCGATATCTTCGAGGGCACCCGACGGCTGGGCCGTCAATGCGGTCACTGTTGGCCTCCGTTCGACGGGCGGTGTCACCGCACGCTTCTCCACCGCCTGCAAGACGGCACCGAGGTTCTTTCCGATGGGACGCGGTCTGCTTGCCGGTTCCGCGTTGTGCTTGCCGCCCGACCACATGCCACCGCCCGCCCAGCTCTCAGCAGAGCTCTGATAAGAGACTGGCTGGTAGTCTTCCACAGTTGGTCGCGAGCGCGTTGGGCTGCCATTGGGACTGCGGTACTTTTCCGGCAGGGCCGCCATGTCGTGTTCACCATAGCCGCGGTAGATGGGCTTTCCAGCCTCCAGGGCCTCGGGCCGCTGCCGCCATGGCGTCCATACGGTGCCTAAACGTTCAACGATATCAGACATATGCGGACTGACGCGTCGCGTACGGCGCTCGTGCTGAGTCCACCACCTTGGTGTTCCAGCTTTTGGGCCAACTTTTTTTGCAAAAAGTTTGTTTTGGATCCATCTAAAATTCCTCAGAGATTCCAGGTCCCACTCGGTGTCGTCAAAACACCCCGATGTGCGCGGGTCCGTGGTCACTGCGGTGCCAAGTCCGTCGTCGCGTAGTGGTATTGTGCCCATGCTTGTTGCCTCTGCTGCTCCGCAAACCACGCCGCCCATGCCGCCGTGCGTTCGTCCTCCATCACCGGATACACAGGCGGCGCGGGCACGGGCAGTGCGGTTGGTGCCGGCGGCGCGGGAGCTGGAGGCTGCCACGGCGGAGGCTGCCACGGCGGAGGCTGCCACGGCGGCGGGTGCCACGGCGGCGGGGCGAGCGGCAGTGGCGGTGCAGGATGCGGCGGCGGCGGCGTAGCGGGCGTCGGCGGGGCG
>Ga0209550_10002667_pt1 | contig 17153 bp, 16 predicted proteins | sample LauGreSuBDMM15SN_2_FD_187567 | JGI IMG/M metagenome (GOLD analysis project Ga0209550, IMG submission 187567) | Freshwater lake microbial communities from Lake Michigan, USA - Su13.BD.MM15.SN (SPAdes) (version 5) | ecosystem: Environmental > Aquatic > Freshwater > Lake | place: Lake Michigan...
TTAAAAGTAAGAAATAATATTGCCCAAATTGCTCCAATATCCAGAATATCTAGCAGCATTACTAAAAGTGGGTTATCTGGGATTGTATCATATGGCACTGAATTGTATTTGTTGTAGCAGATAGTAAAAATCATCTAGGTGTTTTAATAATAAAAATAAAAAAATTACAAATCAATTTTAATATTTAAACACTATTAATTCCCCGTGGAGCCAAAGCCGCCTTTCAGTCTTCGATTAATAGAGTTTTGTAGTTCTAATTTTTTAGTGGTAGTAACAATATTAATTAACGTGGGATAAGTAATGTTTGGCGAACAAACTTGAACTAACCGATCACCGCAAACAACCTGATAATCATTGGTTCCATGATTGTCAAAACAAGCAATAAGATTGCCTCTATACCCAGAATCAATAATTCCTACTGAATTAGACAATCGGAGCGGGGTTTTGGAACCAGTGCTTGACCTAGGATACAAATAATAACCGCAATGAGTAATTTTCTTTTCAGATGCCGAATTATTCACAAAGATCATAGAACAATTAATTCCTAAATCGATTTTAGTACTTAAAGAGGTGCCTGTAATACATTGATCTTTAATTGTAAATAGATCAATGCCAGCATCAAATAATTTTTTATACTCTTTAGAATTTGGTTCCAATACACTATTTGTTGTTTCTGCCAAACATTTATATTTTTCAACAATTGTATGCGGCACGTCATCTGTTAAATAAATATTTAACAGATAATAGTCGTTTAAAACATACTGCGGAAACTCAAACGAGGATAACATGATTAAAACTATTCGTTTATTCTATTTAAATCAATTTTCAATTTTATAGTTTCTAGTTTTTATTTTATTTAACTATAAACTAGAAACTAGAAACTAGAAAACTGATTTAAAATGAATTTACCATTTAATTAAATGGTAAAATGTAATTATGTTATAAATTTAACTAGAAGACCTGATAGAATAAAAAGGTTTTTAAAGAGTATAAATGAAACTTGTTTAAAAGAGGAAGAATTTATTGTATTTTCAGCATTCGATGGATTAAATTATGAAAACGAGATAAAACTATTTGGTATTGAAAATCACCTTATATTTCAAAAAATGAAATATAATAAAATAAGCGTTCCAAAAGGCGTATTAGGCTGTTTATTATCACATTTATTAGTATTACAAGAAATAATAGAGAATACCAATATTGACGAAACTGATTATGTTGGAATTTATGAAGATGATATTTTTTATTGCGATAATTTTGATGAAAATTATAATAATTATAAAACGATAAATTGGTCAAAGTATGATGCCGACTTTATATACACAGGGGGCCGATGTAACAAAGTGTTTGATTGTAGAAGCTCATTTGATTTTAATTTAATGTTTGAAAAAACAGATACTCCAAACATAATTAAAAGAAAGAATATGATTTATAGAAATTTTAATTGGGATAGATGTGCTTCTTCCTATGTCGTTAGAAAGAGTAGTTGTAAAAAAATAATAGAAACTATTATTAATTCTTTTTTAACAATGGAGAATCAAGTATTAAGATTTGAAGCAATTGATTATGTATATTCGTGTGCTTATAACAAGTTTAATATGTTTGAGTATATGCCGCATTTATTTTTTTCACATGAAAATTATGAAACCGATATTCAAGGAAATAATTTGAGTAATGTAATACATTTTTAATGGTTTTAATTAAATAGAAAAAATTGATTTTTAATTTTTTCTATTTAATACTATAAGGCAGTATGATTAGCAATAGCGATATGAGGTATTTGGCGTTGGCAAGCTCTGAGGCAATAAAATCGAATCAGCAACATCAACATGGATGTGTTGCGGTTTCCTCGGGAAAAATTTGTGGAAAAGGATATAATTCTGGAAGAACACAATCTTGTGATGGATTTATTAATAATACTTGCTCTTGTCACGCAGAGATTGCTGCGCTCCGCAACATGTGGCATAATTCGTGTGCCTCGTCGAAGGGAGAAAAAGTAAATAAACTTTGTAAATTACAAGGCGTTTAGCAAAACAACGCTTTATATTGTTAGAATGGATTACGAAGGAAATTATAAGAATTCAGCTCCTTGTATAAATTGTTTTGAAATGATTTTGTCCTTAAAGATTAAAAAAATGATTTATAGTATTGACAATGATTTTATTTGTTGTAAGCCTTCAGAATATTCAACAAGTCATATGAGTCAAGGGAATCGATTTTTGGTAAATCTTAAAAATAAGATTGAAAAAAATAAGATTGAAAAAAATAAAATTGAAAAAAATAACATTTTAAATTAAAAGAATAAAAGAATGTTTAAACCAAAAACTACTACTTTTTCCTCTTCTAAAAATACAAATACAAAAAATACAACTAGAATTAAAACGAATCTGTCATTGACAGAATTAGTTGAATCCAGCCAGCGACCCAATCAGCGACCCGAAAATCCAGTCAACAATCGAACAAACTACCGCAACCCTTTTTTCAAAGCAAAGGGTAATAAAGAAGAACGTAAAGAACAATTTAAAATTAAAAACGAAGATTTTCCACTTTTAATAAGTGGAACCGCAACAAGTGGAAACGCAACAAGTGGAAACGCAACAAGTAGAACCGCAACAAGTGGAAACGCAACAAGTGGAAACGCAACAAGTGGAAACGCAACAACAAATTATAGTGAAAAACTGAAAGCAAGGAAAGTAGAACAAGAAAATTATAAATTGAGACTATCGAAAAAAAAAGAGTATAAAAAGGAGCAAAAAGAACAACAGGAGGAAGCACTTTCAGAATATTATAATCCAATGCTTAGCTTAAAAATTTTAAATGACCGATTAGAATCACGCGAAGCATTAAATGAAATTTTAGGCGATCTATCCCCTTATTGGAATAAAACAATCGAGGAAGAATCAACTGATTTAGAAGAGGATGAAAAAACCAGCGAGAATGATGACGAATACAATAATGCTATTTTAGAAGAATGGTAATACGTTTAATACTAATAAGTTTAATACTAATAAAATTATTCTACTTCTAATAGTAGAATTAGAATAATTAATGACTACAGAAGAAGAAATCATAGTTTTTTTTTTATATGTAAAAAATAATGAAGTGTATGCAATAAAAAAAAAAAAAGAAAAAATCATCGATGGGGTTTTCTCTCAAGAAAGACAATTGTATATAATAAAAGAAAATCAAAGCAATAATTCAAATCATCACAAATTAGTAGGGTTATCCTATTTTAATTTTAATAGGAATGAAGATTCCATCAAAAAACTATTTGACCAAAAGGAAACAGAGGAAGAATGCAACGACGCAAATCAGTATTATAAACCATTAACAATGATAGATACAATCACGTTTGACAAATGTATATTTAAATCTATAAATAGTGTATTCTATATTTATGATCATTATGTTTCACAAAATACAACCAAAAAAATTATTTTACACACTAGCAAACCAAGCAAACCAAGCAGAAAAAAACATAATTAATAAAATCGTTTAAAAACAAAATGACAATAGTAATAATACCCATTATAACAACCATGATGTTAGCACTAGCACTAGCACCAGCAGAAGAGCCGCATTTACTTGGTATTGAATTAATGAAGATAACAAACGAAAGGTGCGTTCAAGAACAATTTACTTGTTTTTTTAATAACTTACTTCGATTAAAACAGAAAGAGCAACCTCAAATGTTATTATTAAAATTGCAATTTGAAACCTTATGTAAAAGTATTTTTCTAGAGGATCATAATTATAAAAGGTATGCGAATTTATTGTATTCCTTAATTCTTTATGTGAGAGATATTAACGGATTAGGAAGATATACACAAAGCTATCTGTTAGTGACTGAATTATATAAATTTGGAATGAACTATGGAGTACAAGTGGCACAAGAGGCGGCATATGTAATCTTTGAACATTTTGTGAAACACTATGGTTCTTGGAAAGATGTTAAATATTTTTTAAATTATTATGTAGAAGAGTTAGAGAAAGACAAACAAAGGAATGATTTGGGAGATGATGTTTTAATTCACAAAATTGTAAAATTAGTATGTAAACACTTAAAAGAAGACACCTCGCATACATTGATTGCGAAATGGCTGCCACGCGAAAAATCAGTTAAATTTGGATGGATTATGCCCATAATTGCGCGTGAATATTATCGTGAATGGTTTTCAGACACGATTAGTGCGGCACAATATAAGGCAGCGACTCGAAAAGCATTAACCCATTTTAGACAATTACTTTCAAGTTTAAATAAAGAGTTACAAACAACACAAATTTATCAATGTAATAATACTTGGTCCCAAATTAACTTTAAGAATGTGACAAAACGGACAATGCATAAACAAGAAAACGCATTTAATGGCACGAATAAACAATTTAATGATGAGAATGAAAACAAATATAAGGATCGATTAGAATGTAAACTTAATTTTTATAATTATAATGAAACCAAGGTTAATGAAACCAAGGTTAATGAAACCACGACTGAGCCAACAAATTTTAATTCATGGGACACTATTTTACAAAAAGTAAGTAAGTATGCTGAATTAAACAATTTAAACAATTTAAACAATTTAAACAATTAAACAATTAAACAATTAAAAAAATTAAAATATTATTATAATATATATGAAATCGAAAAAGGCGAATCGAAAGTTGTCTAAGTTTAACATATTTATGAAAACCGAAATTAAACGATGCAAAAAAATGAGCCCAAACATGACCCATAGAGCCGCGTTTAAAATGGCAGCACAAAATTGGAAATCGCATTCTGGCAGTGCGAGCAAACCAAATGCGAGCAAACCAAAAGGCCGTAGAACAAGACGAAAATAAATAAATAGATAGATAGATAGATAAAATTGAAAGATTATTATTAACAATTTAAATAGTTAATAATAATAGTAGCAATAGTAGCAATAATGAGCAAACAGAGTTCAATGGAAGAGTACTTAAAAATATTAACACAAAAAGAAGAAAAAGCATTAAAAAAAGCAAAAGAAATATTAAAAGATTCATTCAATCTAGAAAAAAGTATAGGATTTTTACAATGGAAACATAAAATGGAAAACGAAAGAATTACTTTGTTTGTGAAAGCTTGAATGTTTTATAATCAATTTCTATAAACTCAGGACAAAAAGTAGAAGTAGAAGAAGTAGACGAGGTAAAAGAAGTAGAAGTAGAATAACTATTCAATTTGCCTTTGTAGACAAATTTATTCGCATTCTCAGGAACAGGAAGTTGTTTTGTTTTAATTTTTAATTTATGATCAATGGATTCTTTTTTATTGACATCCTCGGTTTTAAGTTTAGCAAAAATACTATTTTTTGATTCGTCTTCATTGTTTGTAAATGATTTAAACGCTTTTATGATTTCATCTTTTGTGTTTAAAAGCAAAGACTTACAATTATGTTCAATCACAAATTTACGGGCACAAACTTCTAAATAATTATAAGCAACATCTTTAAAATCAGAATAATAAAAAAAAGCTTCTTTTTTACTATCGTATCCTAAATAGACTAAGCCATCGGGTGTTTTTTCTTTAATAATTTTATTACTATTATTACTATTATTACTAACTTCAGACGAATCAGTTGCAGTATCCTCTAATTCATTGTATTCTTTTAAATATTTGCTATCAAAAAATTCTTCGTCATCACTATCATATCCATAAAGTAATTTAAATTCTTTTTCTAAAGTATTACATAATAGCCGAGAGATAATCATTAGTGCGGATACTCCACCAGTTATAAATACTCCACCACAAATAAAAATTGTTTTAATTAACTCATTTGTTTCATAATACCTATACTTATCTTCATACTCATAGAATGAAAAATTACTTTTCATCGCGTCTATCGCTTCTATCGCTTCTATCGCGTCCATCAATATATATATATGTAAATAGTGTTAACTATTTAAATATATTCAAGAAACAATTAATGGTTTGCAGTTTGCAGTTTGCGGTTTACAACTTCTAGATCAGGATTGAAAAAATAGAATAACTGATATAATATGTTAGAATGATGATTCCTAGTAATAATAAATAGGTTTTATACTTACATAAAAAAAGAAAAAGAGTGTTTATAATTTTTTCAAAACTCATAACGCCTATAATACTATAGATCAATATTTTTACTTTACTTTACTTGAACATAATTGGTGAATCAAGGATTCATTAAAAAAATCATCATAGTGAATGATAGTAAGATTTTTATACTTATCAATAAAGGATTGATCTAATTTATAGCTTGTTTCTGATAACACATTAAATCCTGCTTCTAACAATCGGTCACATCGGATGTGCTCAAAAATGTTTGATTCAAAACAATAATGTTGTCCATGTAGATTTAATATATAGTTACACTTTGCGAGTTCAGTATCTCGGTCATCACCCCATCCAACAATCGTATGAACACTATAGTTTTTTTTTAAAACGTCTATTACTTTCTCTCGTCTTGTAGGATGTGTTCCACCAGCACCTATAATTATTCCAAAGTCATATTTTTTCTCTGTCGTTTGATTCAAATAAATAAGCCTAGCAAGTTCTTGCTCGTGACATTTATAAGGCAAATAATGTTTATTTTTAAGAGTAATATTCTTCTCTTCTAATAGTTTTAAATTGCTAGTACTATAATCGTAATAAATAAAGTTAGGATATTCTTTTAGTATACTTAGTAAATGACTTAGTCGAAGCTCTAAGTTTAGTGGTTCCGTATTTAAATAACTAAACTCAGTGTTTGGCAATTCAGATACAAGGATTGGATCAAAGACTTCATAGATAAAGGTTAGTTTCACAGGATTAGACATTAACACTTTGTTTTTTATAGAGGTTAAATGAATGTCATACTCCGTATAAATTAAATTTAAATTATAAATATATTGTTCAATTGTTTTTGTTTCAAACGTTTCACTACAATAAAAAATCCATTGTGGTTTGTTTAATTTTAATAAAGTTGACCATTCTTTCCCTCGATTTTCCCAACTACAAGACAAGGCATAGGCTTTACCATTTTTTTTAATTTTAGTTTTTAATTTTTTATTATTGTTCAACTCTAAAATAGTTTGAATTACATTGTCTGAATTCACTTGAATACCGCATTCATTGATGGTGTCTGCAAGTGCGCCTAGTGGATAATATAAACAAATTACTTCTAATCCCAACATTTCTAAGGCAGTAATACAAGAGGTTTCGTAAAAGTTTGTTGTATATAACCAATATTCTGCTTTTGATAGTAACGTATATAATTCTGTGGATTTTAATTTGCCATGATGTTTAATGGTGGTAGGATGACTATTAATAATGGTTAACATTTTAAGATCATCTTCATTTTTTGGAAAGTCTTCATAGGATGAAATATCCAAAGAAGCATCTGGAATCGCAGCAAGAATTGTTTCCCATAAAGTTAATAAATTAATTAATCCTCTTGAACTTGAGGACGTCCACACAAATTTATTTGTTACTTTCTTTATCTTCATAGTTTTAATTTGATCACTATGAATCCCATTATTAATTATAGAAAGTTTATTTTTTAATATGGGATAAATAATTGATGTATTATTTGAATGCCACTGGGTCAAACAAACCGCTTTATCAATATAAGTATTATAGTGTTCAAGAATATTCTTACCTGGCTCATTTGTCATATTATTTAAAAGAGTAGTATCATGAAGCATTAAATACAATTGATGACATTTAATGTTAGAAAACATTAAAAAAAAAGAGATGTACCTTGATATAATAATTGTATGAAATACTTCCTTATTTAATAAGTCTTGTAAGTTATTACGATTTATATAGGTAACATTATTTATTACTTCCTCTTCAACGTCTCCACTTACATATACTTCATATGCTTTCGATAAATTCTTTGCAACATAGGAAACCGCTTTTTCAGAACCACCAATCGCATTGGAAGTTATATAAGATTCATTCCATAATTTATCGTGAAATCCTGTCCAAATTAATATTTTTTTGGAAGCATGTTGTAACTTATATTTGGTTACATTGGATTTAGTCGCAGTATCATTATCCTTAGTAGACAAGAATAAATATTTATTATTTAATACATTAAACCGCCTCATAGTAACATGATATCTATAATTATGAGAGATGATAGTCCATAGTTCTTTCACTAAACTTTGTTTACTTGAAGAATACTGATCTAATAGTTGTAATAATTTATCTAAAAACACTTTACGATCTGGGTCTAAATGTATATTATAGGCATAACATTTAAAATTAGAAAGCGTTATATCTACATGTAGATCCTTTAATAATAAATATTTACATGAATAGTACCCAGCCATCCACTCAGAAATATAAGACGAACTGATCGAAATTAAATAATAATTATCATGATATCTTGAAGTCTCGAGAAACAATTTGCTGGACTCGTCTTTAATTGTAAACTCTTTAATTTGTTCATGAAGACAATGCATCGCAAAATAATTTTTTTTTTCAAAATAATAATCCATAATTTTTAACACTGCTTCTCTCCGTTCTTTATCATAGGTAATTGCTTTATACCAATAAAATAAGGCATGCTCGATAGAATTTAATTTCTCATATAAATTACCTGCAGTTAATGCGGCGTGATATTTTTCTTGAACCCATGTATCATACTCTAATACTTTTGTATAATAAAGAATGGCTTTCTTATAATTGTTACAATCTCTAAACGACTGGCCACAATAATAAGTATATCGTGGAAGTAAATCGATGTCTTCTTGTTTTGAAGTTTGAATCAGACTAATTTCTTTTTCTAACAAATTTGCATCCTCTAAATATTTATTCGGATTTTTGCTTCGATTCCCTTCTTTCCCCGAAATTATAAAATACTCGCCTTCAATGGTTGATTCCCCCTGAATACTCTCTAAGGAATCTAAATATTCATGTAAAATACCTTTAAACCTCCATCGTTTTCTATTTGTGATAAGCAAGGGTCTTACATATTTAAAATGTTGGCTACCAAAAAACAAATTATATTTATCCGCAGTTAACGTGGGCAAGTTAAAGAATCCGTGGATTGAATCATCCGCATCAAAAATTAACAAATAGTCGGTCTTATTATATGCCGCACGTAAGGCTAAGGAACGATTATGACCAAAGTCTTTCCACTCATGATAACATAATTCACCTGGAATATTTTTGTTCTTAAAAAAAGTAAGAATAATTTCAGGAGTATTATCCGTTGATCCAGTATCACAAATCACCCAATATGTAAAATTTATATGGCTACATAAATTTTTTAATGTTGTTTCTATTATGGAAGATTCATTTTTAACAATCATATTTAAACAAATAGAATTTGTCATTTTATTTGTTTAACTTTAATTTTTTATATTCTTTTATTCGTTTATCTTTTATTGTTTATCGTTTATCCCTACATTGATACCTCCTCGTCACTTGTACTTGTATTTCTGACTTTTTTTGTTTTGTTTATTGATTCACTTGATTTTTTGTTTGATTTGCTTTTTTTTTTGTTTGATTTGCTCTTTTTTTTGCTTGGATTGCTTGGATTGCTTGGATTGCTTGGATTGCTTGGATTGCTTGGATTGCTTGGATTGCTTGGATTGCTAGATTTTCTGGAGTTTCTTGGGTTTCTGGAGTTGCTAGATTTTTTACTGGATTTTCTGGAGTTTCTTGGGGTTCTGGGGTTTATGGAGTTGCTGCTAGATTTTATTATGTCATTCTGATCCACCTCTTTGGTCTCTTCATCACGTTCATCCTCATCACGTTCATCCTCATCACGTTCATCCTCATCGCGTTCATCCTCATCGCGTTCATCCTCATCGCGCTCATCCTCATCACGTTCATCCTCATCACGTTCATCCTCATCACGTTCATCCTCATCACGTTCATCCTCATCACGTTCATCCTCATCACGTTCATCCTCATCGCGCTCATCCTCATCGCGTTCATCCTCATCTTCAACTTCATTAAATAACGGATTACTAGCATCATTAAATGTAGTAGTAGTAACTACTAGCGGAAGATTGTCACTACTACTATTAAAATCAAGAACATCAAGTTTTTCTAAAAAATTCATGGTATTACTATTATTTTTATTTACATTAATTAAGTCTAATATGGCATCTTCCGTTACTTTTGGAGAGTTAGTATGTATAGACGTGTGAGAAACAATAAATTCATTTAATCCATTCAACGTTTCAAGTTCATTTATATCAATTGTTCCATCACTTTTAATAATTTTATTAATACGATACAGAGTAGACATACTATATTATAATACTATTATAAAATACTATTATAAAATACTATTATAAAATACTATTATAAAATACTATTATAAACTACTTTAATTATTAATTTTTTTGCGTTTTGTTTGTTTCTTTCGTTTTCCTTTTTTACTACGTTTTCCTCGTTTTCTACGTTTTGTTTGTCTACGTTTAATCCTTAACGTTGTTCTGGTGCGATGTTTCAACCGATTCGAAAAAGCGTTTTGTGTTTTGTGAGAATTAATGTATCTGCCACCCCCATGTAGAGATGGAGTAGGATGAAATAAAATTGTAAACTTGTTTGTTAAATATTCCAACCGATTGAATGCTTTTGTTGCTTTAGTTTCTAATGTTGTCTCTGCCGGTAGCTCTGCCTGTGGTAGCTCTGGTTCTTTTAATTCAATTAACGCTTTAACCTTTGGTATTATTTCATCGCGTTTTTGAGTTAATGTTTGAATTTTTTTGTTAGACTTTTTAAAAATGGGAATTTGAACCTTTTGAAATTTCTCATTAAATTCCACACGATCAAAGTCACCCACATTTGGGTTAACAAAATTAGTTGGCCATTTTAAATTTGTTATTAGATCTAACTTTAATTGTATCTTTTTATCTTGAACAAACTTAGTTTTTTCTTCCTTAGTAGTAAGCTTTTTAAATTCGGTAAGCATTTGTTCTAGACCTTGAATCATTTTTTCGCGAAACGCTAATGTTACGTCAAGTCGTTTTGTATAAATAATTTCAAATGTATACTGAGGATAAAACTTAAGACTCAGTCCTTTTCTCTCATAAACGTTTTCTACGTCTTTATTAAAAATATCAAATGGTTGTTCTTCATCCTCCAGTATTGTTTTATCTATTAATGAGTCACCAAAATCAATTATTAATGCTCTCCCTTTATGTTCAACATCCTTATCATCATTTGTTATATACTTGTAGTTTGGATTATACATAATATTCTGATCATGTAGATCATCATGTATAAATCCAATCTGTTTTAATCTTACGAGTTCATAAGCAGCAAGAGACTTTGCTTTTTCAGATACTTTATTATAGATTTCATAAAATGCGTTATCAATCCCAATTTCCCCGGGTTTTAAAGCGACAAAGTTTTTTTTGTACTTATCATATTCAGATTGTCCAAACGCTTCTATAAATTGTTCTTTCTTACTAGTTGGATCCTTTATTAATCGAATATTATGACATCTATTTAAATAGTCAGATAATGTAGTATACCCATCCATAAACTCCATAACAATACACCCAAGAGTAGAAATTTTTTCTCTGGCATTAGGATATGTTATAAATTCTTCTTCAGCAATTTGAATACGAGCTTTATCACTGCCTGTAATAAGACTATCTATAGTACCACCTAAAGTATCAGTAATTATAAGAATATTACTATTCTTATTAGGATCTGCGTTATCTAACTTAGCTATTATTTCTTGAATTGTATTTTCTTTGTCTAGGTCAGTGAAACAATGAATTGGGTATGGACAAACTGGTTCATAAGCACTTGAGATAGTATTATAGGTTGTTTGATATACTTGTAATTGTATCTGATATTCTTTTTGAATATCCGATATGTGTGCTAATGGTATAAAAGGAAAGCCTCCGCGATGAGCATGTGTTACAAAGAAATTTTCAGTATTAGGATCTAAAGTATTTATAGGAAAATATTTAAATAATAAGGTTGTTACAGGCTGCTCAATGATACCTGAACGTATCTGAATAAATGGACTATCATCCCAAAACTCTTCCTTTAATGTTGCTTTAAATATAATACAAGCTCTAGAGGAATTTGTTAATATTGAAAATGTAGAATTTTTTTTAAAAAACTCAATCGCTTTTTCTATTGTTTTTGACTCATGTGTGTCGTTTAATAAGAACCCTCCTTTCATTTTTGTCATTATACTATTATAATAAACTATTATAAAATACTCTAAATTTTATTTTTTACGTTTACTACGTTTCTTTCGTTTTGTTTGTCTACGTTGTCCTCGTTTAACTTTTAACGTCGTTCTGATCCGACGATTCGCAAGGAGAGAATGAGCGTTTTGTTTTTTGTGATTTTTGTGTGTTTTGTGAGAATGAATACCCTTGCCTAGCTCAGGTTCTCTTTTTGTTAAAATTTCCATATCAAAAATTTTTCGTTTAATGTTCATTTCTAACACTTTTAGTTTTTGAATTCTTGAATTTCTTGACTTTAAAATGGGGATTATAATAGCATTAAACGAGTCATTAAATGCTTCATATTCAGGTGTTTTCATAGAATTTGTTATTATATCTAACTTTAATTGTATTTTTTCAGCGTTAACAAACTTAGTTTGTTCACTCTTGGTGCTGAGCGTTTTATATTTTTCAAGAATTTCTTTTAATTCAAGAATCCTAGTTTTACGAAATGTTAATGATGCGTCAAGTCGTCTTGTATAAATCTCTTTAAATGTATACGGGGGATAAAACCTAAGATACTTTTCTTTTCTCTCATAAACATCTATGTGTTTATCGTATTTTAGATAAAATGTTTTTTCTTCTTCCGCCAGTGCTTTTAAATCGATTGACGACTGACCAAAATCAATTAATAATGCTCTCCCTTTATAGTTATCCTTATCATGTTTATCCTTATCATGTTTATCCTCATCATGTTTATCCTCATCATGTTTATCCTCATCATGTTTATCCTCATCATGTTTATCCTCATCATGTTTATCCTCATCATGTTTATCCACATCATGTTTATCCTCATCATGTTTATCCTCATCATGTTTATCCTCATCATGTTTATCCTCATCATGTTTATCTTTATCAACCTTATTTGTTATATAGTTATATTCTGAATTATACATAATATTATCAAGAAATAGATCACCATGTATAAATCCAATCTGTTTTAATCTTACAACTTCATAAGCAGCAAGAGACTTTGATTTATTAATGTCATTCTCATTTGTTGTGGTTTTTAAATACTCATTTAATGTAATAAACCCATCCATAAACTCCATAACAATACAACCAAGAGTTTTAATCCTTGCTCTGGCTTCACCACCAACAATGTCCTCACCAAGGATCGGATATTTAGGATCACGCGTTACTTCTTTTTTTGTAGTTTTATTGTAAATAGTAAAATGCGATTCATCTTTAGATTCTTCTTCGATCAGCTCATTTAAGTCGCCACACAAAGTATCAGTAATTATAAAAATATCCTTTTCTATCTTTTCTTTATTGGATTTATCGAGTTGCTGTATTATTTCTTGAATTGTGTCTTCTTTGTCTAAGTCAGTAGAACAATGAATTGGATATGGACAAACTGGTTCATAAGCACTTGACATAGTATTATAGGTTGTTTTATAGAGTAGTAATTGTATGGCATATTCTCTTTTAATTTCTGCTTCTTGTGATAATTCTATAAACGTTTTGCCTCCTCCTCTAGGGTTACATGTGTAAAAAGATACAAGATCGGACTCGGCGTTTCTCGAGAGATTTACAGGAAAATATTTAAATAATAAGGTTCTTACAGGCTGCTCAATGATGCCTGAACGTATGTGAATAAATGGACTATCATCCCAAAACTCTTCGTTTAATGTTGCTTTAAATGTAATACAAGCAGAAGAGGAATTTGTTAGTATTGAAAACGTAGAGTTTGTTTTAAAAAATTCAATCGCATCCTCTATTGTTTTTGACTCATGTGTGTCGTTTAATAATAACCCACCTTTCATTTTTTTATTTTTAAACATGCTACTAGTATATTGCTATATTATATATAATATAGTACTATAATAGTAATATAGTGCTATAATATATAATATAATAGTAATAAAATACTTTAATTATTCATTTTTTTGCGTTTTGTCAGTTTCTCTCGTTTTCTTTTTTTACTACGTTTTGTTTGTCTACGTTTACCTTTTAACGTCGTTCTGTTCCGCCGATTCGCAAAAGCGTTTTGTTTTTTGAGAAAATTAATGTATCTGCCACCACCATGTGCAAGCGGAGTAAGAAATGTGGCTTTTAATGTATTTGTTAAATATGTCAGATCAACAAGGGCTTTTTTGGCTTTTCCTTCTAACTCTGTTATTGTTTTTGTTATTTCTTCTATTCTTTCTTCGCTTAATGTTGTATTTTCTTTTTTAAATTCTTCAATTAACGGGTCTTTAACCTCTTTAAAGGGTGTGTCAAATTCTTCATTTTCAAAGTCACCCTCATTTGGTGAAACAAAATTAGTTGGCCATTTTAAATTTCTTATTAGATCTAATTTTAATTTTGCTTTTTTGGTGCTGAGTTGAGAAGTTGTAAGAAACTTTTCTAAACCTTGAATCATTGTTTTACGAAACTCTAATGTTACTTCAAGACGTCTTCTATAAATCTCTGCAAATGTATATGATGGGGGATAAAAACGTTGTTCATAATATTTCTCTTCATAAACGTCTATTAATTTTTGATAGGGTCTATTCTTGCGGTTATCCACATCATGCACATCGTGTGTAGAAAAAAATTGTTCTTTTTCAGCCAGTTTTTCTTTATTTATCAATGAAAATCCAAAATCAATTATTAATGCTCTTCCTTTATGTTCAATATCCTCATCTTTATTTGTTATATACTTGTAGTTTGGATTATACATAATATTATTTTGATGTAGATCGCCATGTATAAACCCAATCTGTTTTAATCTTACGAGTTCATAAGCTGCAAGAGATTTTGTTTTTTGATATACTTTATCATAGCTTATTTGATATGCCTTTAAATGAGACATTGTCTCTAAATTTTTTTTGTATGTATCAAGCTCAGATTGTCCAAATACTTTTATAAATTCTTGTTCAAATTTTCCACCATCACCTTTATCCTTGAAAGAAATATTTTCAATATATGTAATATAATTATATAATGTAGTAAAACCATCCATAAACTCCATAACAATACAGCCAAGACTTTTAATCTTTGTTCTTACGGCAGCACCTTTTTCAATATCCTGGTCCCAATTTATATCACCGGATGTATCTATATGGCAGAAAGTAATATGCGAATCATCTTCAGCGTTTTTAATAAACGGAATTATATCACCACCTAAAGTATCAGTAATTATAAGACTATTGCTTTCTTTTTTTTCGACATCAGTCTCGCGTAACTGCTGTATTATTTCTTGAATTGTTTTCTCTTTGTTAAGGTCAGTGGAACAATGAATTGGATATGGACATACTGGTTCATACGCACTTGATAAAGTATTATAGGTTGTTTGATATACTTTTAATTGTATATTAAATTCATTTTGAATTTCCGCGGCCTGTGATAAATGTATGTAGCGTAATTCTTCTCTTGGTTTATATGTGTAAAAACGATACACATTTTTTTCTTCACTTGTTGGAGCAACAAATTCAAAATTAATAGTAAAATATTTAAATAATAAGGTTCTTACAGGCTGCTCAATGATGCCTGAACGTATGTGAATAAATGGACTTTCAATATCATCCTTTAATGTTGCTTTAAATGTAATACAAGCAACAGAGGAATTTGTTAATATTGAAAATGTAGAGTTTCTTTTAAAAAAATCAATCGCTTGTTCTATTGTTTTTGACTCATGTGTGTCGTTTAATAATAACCCTCCATTCATTTTTGTCATGACACTATTATATTACTATATTACTATATTATAATAGTAATATATATATATAATATAGTGCTATATATATATATTATGTCTTACACTCGTTCTTTTTCCAAACATACAAACCAATTAATGAGTGCGAATGATTATATTCATAAAAAAAAAGCACAAACACTTTTTCAGGGGGTAACAACCTCACAACAACCTCAAACGCAAATAAGTTCATATCCATTAATTAACGTTTCAAGTTATGATAGATTGTTAACTATTAGTAAAGGAAGATATTATGTTTCTCCACAAGGTAGAACCATAGAACTCTCCGACTCTACAACAAGTTCTACTCTATCGAGTATAGAAATAGATACAAACGATTGTAATACTACTACTATAAAAGTAACACAATCAGTAACTCAACCAATTACACAAACTTGGAATATATATGAAGGTTCTTATATAATAAATAAAACAAACAATAATGTAGCAAATTGTCCAAACAATCCAATCAATTCAATCAATCCAAACATTACAATTAGCAATGAATTAATAAATAGTTCCTCTGGACAATATGCTCTTTCTAACTTAAATAAAATAGACATTCTTAAAAAATTTTACTATCCAAAAAAAATATGTGTTTAATTAGTTAATAAAATATATATAAAAAATAAAATATATATATATTATATATATTCTAATGAGTTATCCATACTTCAAAATGAAGCTGAATGCGGCGCCAGCAACCATGAATAAAGTCATTCAATCCTTGGCAATTAACCCTTTACAGACAAAACAAGTGGCATCTGAACCTGCGCCTAAGCCAGTACCAGTGCCAGAGCCTGTGCCTGAGCCAGTGCTAGAGCCAGTTCCAGAGCCAGTGCCAGAATCGGCACCAGTGCCAGAATCGGCACCAGTGCCAGTGCCTGAATCGGCACCAGAGCCAGTGCCTGAGCCAGTGCCAGAGCCAGTGCCAGAATCAGCCCCTGAGCCAGTGCCAGAATCGGCGCCAGAACCAGTGCCAGAAGTTGTCTTGGAATCAGTGCCAGAGCCAGTCCCAGAATCGGCACCAGAGCCAGTGCCAGAAGTTGTCTTGGAATCAGTGCCAGAGCCAGTCCCAGAATCGGCACCAGAGCCAGTGCCAGAGCCAGTGCCAGAGCCAGTCCCAGAGCCAGCACCAGAGCCAGCACCAGAGCCAGTGCCAGAATCGGCACCAGAGCCAGTCCCAGAATCGGCACCAGAGCCAGTGCCAGAATCGGCACCAGAGCCAGTGCCAGAATCGGCACCAGAGCCAGTGCCAGAATCGGCACCAGAGCCAGTGCCA
>Ga0209550_10002668_pt1 | contig 17149 bp, 15 predicted proteins | sample LauGreSuBDMM15SN_2_FD_187567 | JGI IMG/M metagenome (GOLD analysis project Ga0209550, IMG submission 187567) | Freshwater lake microbial communities from Lake Michigan, USA - Su13.BD.MM15.SN (SPAdes) (version 5) | ecosystem: Environmental > Aquatic > Freshwater > Lake | place: Lake Michigan...
TATAACCATTCATTAATTTCTGGTCGTGTGGATTAAAATCCACATGACCAGCATATATGGCAAGACGATGGAACTGATGCCCCGGGGCATCAGTTCCCGCGTCTAAACATTAAATATATTTTATTATATAATTAATTGCAGTATATGGCTGCATGTTAGAAAACTCACTACCAGACCCAGTAGAGTTTGTAGTAAATGTATGAGTATGGCTTCCACTACTCTGAACTGTAATATTTGCATTTGCTGAACTAGTTGTAACTGTTCTGGTATATAGATTATTGTCATAATCTGTACTAGAACTAGTTCCTATATTATTATTTTGTCCATTTGGTCCGTTCACTGGACCACCATTTTCAGAATAATAAGCGTCTGAATAAGTATGCGAATGTCCCGAATCACTTGCAGTATGGGTATGACTTCCATCCGAATCAGTTGTTCCTGTATGAGTATGACTAGGTAAATTATTTACACTTAATGTTGTATTAGAATTTCCGCCACTACTGCCTAATGCATAATTAGTACTAGGGCCAATAATAGTTTTACCTCTTAAATCTGGTAATACAAACATATTATTATTACTCGAAGTACCATATGTATTTCCGATTATAGAAAACAATCTGGTATAAATAGACTTCGACACTTCACTTCCGTCACAACTCAGCCAACCTTCAGGTGCAACACTTCCTCCAAAAGAAGATATAATTCCAGTAGGACTATGTAAAGCCACAAATGCTGCGGTAGTAATAGTATTATCAATATTATCGTTGGTAATTGAATTATTAATAGTAGTTTCTAAATTGTTTGAAAATACAAACTTTTGAGAATTATTGTCAAATGAAATCTTTCCTTGTAGAGCCATATAGTATATTATGAGATTTTTAGATTTGAATGATTTTGTATTTATATTTTCCACAATACCTACCAATTTAAATACTTTAGCAAAGTTTCGGAAAAATGCGAAAGTGAAAACGGCCAAGACTATTGTTCCATTGATGGAATACATTTCCGACAAAGCCATTTCCCCAGGTGATATAGAAATGGTTTATGAGAACTTCCTAAAAAGGACGGAATATTTAGCACGTTTTTACGCAGTTTCTTTAGCCATTGAAAATGGGCGACCAATGCATATACATGGACAAGTGGACGCAATGCCTATTCGCGCAATCAACAACGACCACCTAGTGAAATACAAAAACATTATTCGCAATATGTTCTATAAAGATATTCTGCAAAATACGAAATCGGGATTGGAGAACATTCCCAGTTTTATGGATGTTTTAGTAGATTTTTATTTACGTGGTATTATTGACTATAAAATACTCACGCCTAGTTCTCTGCATTATATACGCGAAGGCCGTTTAGGCAGTGTATTTTCATCCTATTATTTCCGCGCGTCCATCATGAACCCTTTGGTTCCCTATTCTATAAACCATTCCTATTTGAAAGGACGCCGGATTTTCACTCCTACTCTAGGATGGGGGTCATATTGTTACGGGTTCTTAGAATGCCCAATGGTAGAAGAATATGTGGGCACCGATGTCATACCACAGGTCTGCAAAAAAACCGCCGATTTCGCAGAGAAGTTCTATAGCACAAAGAAAACGCGTATTTTTTGCGAACCATCGGAGAACTTGTTGCAAAATGCAGGATTTAGAAGAATGTATAAAGAGTATTTTGACGTAGTATTCTTTAGTCCACCTTATTATCGTTTAGAAATGTATGCCGGAAAAAATCAGAGCACGGAGAAATACAAATCTTATGAAGAATGGTTGGTGAATTATTGGGGAAAAACGATGGAATTGTGCCATTGGGTTCTCACTAAAGGCGGGAAAATGTGTTATATATTGTCTGGATATGGCTCGGAAAATACAAATGGGCAATATGATTTATTAGGAGATATGAACACTTTAGCAAAAGCGCGGTTTGGCGGTTCTCCTAAAGTATTTGAAATGGGAAATAAAAATGCAAATATGACGAAGCACCGAGAAACAGACGAGAAAATAATGGTATTTCACAAAAAATAACTTTATAAATGAGAATAAAATGTTCTTATTTTATATAGTATAGTAAATATGAGTCAAAAAAATCCCCCATCAGATAGTCCACCAGATAGTCCACCAGATAGACAACCTGAAAAAAAAAGACGTCATGGTTCTCCCCTTGAAAGAAGTCGTTCACTACCCCAGATGGATATTTCTCCAGCTGCAATGGCATCTACACCTGCTCCAGTTCATGTCTCACATCCATCAAAAAAGTCTAATCCGGCTCCGCTAGTTCCTAAATCAAGACAATCACTAAATCCACTTGCTGCAGTTGCACCACCAGCTCCCCCGGCTGCTAGAAGAACTTCTTCCCCGGCTGCTAGAAGAACTTCTTCCCCGGCTGCTAGAAGACCAGCTTCCCCGGCTGCTAGAAGACCAGCTTCCCCGGCTGATAGCATACCTTCTCCTCCGGCTGCTAGAAGAACTTCTTCCCCGGCTGCTAGAAGACCTTCTCCACCGCCTGCTAGAAGACCTTCTCCACCGCCTGCTAGAATGCGCGAGTTTGATGAAGAAGAAGCCCCTCTTCTCCCATTTATTGACAAACTAACAAAAGGCGCTTTACGCGGTGTGCAACTTGTAAAAAGTGTAGGGTATGCCGGAACAACTACTATAAGAGGAGCAATAGGCATATTACAAACCATCCATGGAGCTATTTCAAGAGCAGGAACACGAATTATCGAGGAAACCCACGCACGTAATAGAAAGGGTAAATTGCAAGCAGCATCAGATAAAATCAAATCATTTGAGAACTTTTTAAACTTACAAAAGAACCAAGAAAAACGAATATCAACCAACAATGTGCTACGAATGATTACAATCGAATTAATTATAGAGTATATACTTTCAGAACTATTATTGGATGATATTGAAAAAATAAAACCATATTTAGTACAACCAATACAAGAATGCATTAATCACTATGAATATTATTTTGGATGGGAAGAAAAAACCCCAAATAATATACATAAAATGATAGATAATGCATACAAAGAGTTTAAACAGAAACAAGACATTAGAGAACTTATTGCTGGCGTTTTTCCAAATGATCGTTCTATAACATTAAATGCAGTAATTGATGAATTGATAAAATTGTATACTGAAACATTTAGGTCGGATACAGATATAAGTGAAGTATTAACATTAGACGGAAGATTACGGCTGATAAGACAAATTGGGAACTTACCTGAAACTACTGAACTAACCGTTATGAAAAAAAACCAAGTATTAAGTGCAGTAAATTATGAAAAATTGCTTAAAAAATATATGAAATCAAAGGAAGATGTAGCAAAGGAAATGGGCAAAATACGACCCCCCGTAGAACCAACCCCTGTAAATGAACCTATTGCAGTAGGTATTCAAAGAGGCCGCCTTACCCGTGATATGTCAATAAGTGGAATAGCAGATGCCAGTTTTTTACCTCCCTTAGTCCAAGTCACTGCACATGATGTAGATATAGATATAGATATAGATATAGATGACCTTTGGAACAGTAATCCTATGGGAGCGATGCGTCCTCCTAGACAAGCTAGGTCGGAAAGTCCCCAATCTCCAATTGAAGTGGAAGTTGTAGGCCCAACTGGAAAGACACGTCAACAAAAAGAAGTGACTGCAGCTATGGCTGCTGCAGCTATGGCACACGTTCCAAGAGCGAAACCCATTGTAAAACAAACCCTAAAATATATGCAGAGACTACAAAAAATCCAAGAAGATAGAGAAGAAAGGTATACAGAACAAATCGCAGAAATTACTGCACAAATGTATGAGAATGCTGAAATGGAAACTAAAATATTGACCGCTATGCATCATGAAATCGAAACTTTCCTAGGTCAATTGCATGAGGAGTTTTATAGAGGATTAGATGATGTGCGAAAAACGGATTTATGGAATAAAGAAATACACCGTATTTTTTGGCAAACATATACAAGTATAAAAAAGTTTTCGGAAGGTAGACAAGAGGCAGTATCCAAGATACAACAAATGAAAACAGGGAAATCCCCTAAAAAAGGCGGATTAAAAACTCATAAACGAAGCAAACATATACATAATTCTACACGTAAAACCCGAAAAATGGTTACTAGAAAAATGCATAGCCGGAACAAAAAAGAGGGCTATACAAAAAAGAAATAAACAATAGTGTCCGCATATGGACATAATGTCTGGTTGGATGGACTAATGCCCAGGGGCATCACACCACACAGCTAGACATTAAAAATCCATACGGTCAGACAATAATGTCCGATTTTATTCATAGTTATTCAAATATCTATGAATAAAAATTACATCCCCCGTATCACATCCAACATTTCTTGCGGGTAATCCATATCTTTCAAAATCTTTACAGCCCCCTTTATATTCGAAATACCCTTTTCTAACCGATAGGTAAATCTATATCCTCCGTTTGCATCAGTTGATTGTACACCCATCTTATAATTTTGTATTTTCGTAGATTTCTTGAACTTTTTGCATACATATACATAATGCGTTGTCAACATGAAATCAATGTTTTTGTATTTCGATAAATATTTCAAAAATGCATAGGCCGATTTACCGGCTTCGGTCGGATTGGTCCCCGAATACAATTCATCTAAAATGGCGAAATGTCTGGCATCCTGGTTCTCCGGAGAACTGACCATATCAATGATTTCTTTACACCGGCGCGATTCGGCCTGGAACAAACTATCCCGACCAGAAGTATCCGGTATATTTAAATAAGAATGAATATGTGTATAGGGTAATAACTCACAACCGCTATAGAACCCACATCCGACCTGTTGAGAAAAAATAATATTGATTGCAGTGGCTTTCAATAGCGTAGTTTTCCCCGCAGCATTGGGTGCACTGATGATCATATTTTTAGAAAACTCACAATCATTCGGTATCGCATTATTGCCTAAATGAGCAGGATAATATTGTTTATCAAACCGCGTATGGGATTTTTTATTCTTGGGAGAACATTCTATATAATTGGCATAGTGCACATTTCCAGAAACCAGGTTCTCCGAAACACCGCATAAATTGTCTATATATCCTTCAAACCCAAATGCATATCGGAGGGCTTCTCCGTATTCTTCTACGGAATAGACACTGTAATAGCATTTCATCATATATCCAATAGTAAACACTTTTTTGTAACTATACGAAAAGGGTTCTATAGGCGCCAATTCATCGGATAATGTTTTAAGAGAACTGCAGTGCTTTTGGGTAACTTTGCAGAACTCGCTATAGGATGATTTAGAACAATGTAATGTAGAAAAGCATTCCATTTTTTTAATCGATTTTGCCACATATTTTTTCAATTCACATAAATGGTCGTTTATTTTAGTAATAGTAGCATGGAACCGTAAACAAGACTTCACATTTTGATATAATTGAAACCCGTAAAAAGCCCCAATAAACAGAAGATATACGAACTTTTCTATACTCATCGGCGCACTAAGCTGTTTAATAATGGTCCCTATGAAATGCCCTTTTGAAATCTTCTGCATCATATCCATATATGCCCCAAATGTAATAGATGTGCCTTTCATTTTCAATAGGAAAAAGGGAACTAATAAGAAGATGAACGGGAGTAATAGGGAAAACACGGGCGATAATATTTGTGCCATAGAGAATATTTGTAAAAAAGAGGCTGATTCATTCACATATCGCAACATACTCCAATCGATATAGGAATATCTATCCATAAACCCTTCATCCTCCTTTGTGGATTTCCATATTTCTATCAATTTAGATGTATTTACTGGTTCATGGCCTTTAGATGGTTCTCCTATTAATTCTTCGTATTTAGGCATTTCTTGGAGAACCTGTTTGGTGTCTTTTAAATATCCCGTATCGCTCGTATATTGTTTCGACCAATAGGGTATCATTTCTTCTGCAAATTGATGTGTAGGTTTGAATAAAATAGCATACATAGGGTTTACCTCACTTTGAGAAACCACTAGTTCTAAATCGGTCGATACGGAAGGCAATAAATCGTGGGTTTTCTGTTTTTCTAAATAAGTAATTGGAAGTTTGAAAGTAGAATGAAAAATGGGGACATATTCATTCGGCGTTTTTTCTGGAATAGTTTCGGCGGTAGTTTCGTTATCTTCGTCCGCTAAAAAACTGTTTTTTAATTGCGATAAAAGCCCTTGCATATACTTATGAGCATATTTAATGTATCATTGTATAACGCAAGAAAAAAGAAGTTTCTATGTTTTTATATGACTATATGACTATATGAAAACATATGATATATATGGATGAATGTCTGACCATATGGATTTTTAATGACTGATTGTGTGGACTGATGCCCCAGGGCATCATAGTCCATACAACCATCATTATGCTGACTATATGGATTTTTAATCCATACGGTCAGACATTAATCCATCTAGGCGGTAGCATGAACACTAGGAACCTCCGCCTCGGGTTGACGCTTTAGGAAATGCTTATTGATGTATTTTTGGATAGTAAAATGTGTCAACAACACATCCTTCACTTCTTCGCCCAGAATGCGGAGAAGTGGTTCATTTGGAATAATAATTGATTTTTTTTCGGGATTTTGCAATTTATTTTCGGCAATGTAAGCCATTAAACGCTTTGTGACATCCGTTCTGGGAATATGTGAACCGGGTTCCAGGCCCATAAACTCGCACAATTCTGCACTCACTGGTACAGGAAGAGCAAATCCACTCGGCTTTCTCGGCTTCTTTTGCTTGGAACTTTTCTTCACCATTTTCTTAATCGCCTTTTCAAAAGCCTTTTCTAATTGTCTAAAGTCTGCTAGCGTATCATCCGCTTCCTTTTTATTCAATAAAAGTCTCTGCTTCATAAAATCCATCTTATCCTGGAACTTTTGAATATGAGGAGGGTACACAATTTGTGTAGCATCCTCCATTACTTGTTCAGAAACTTGCATAGTTGGAATAGAATTATCTTCGGTATCACTCATGGTATATACACTATATACCATGTAGTATTTATATAGTTTCTATAATATGTATATTTTGTTCTACATAATGTCTAGCTGTGTGGTGTGATGCCCAGGGGCATCACGTTCCATGTATCTAGCATCATGCTGGTCCGTATGGATTAAAAATCCATACGACCAGTCATTAATGTCTAGCTGTGTGGTAAAATATATTCCTATAGGAATATATTTTGCATTCTATGAGGGATCTAATGACTAACGATATTGTTTCTTATGGGTTGAGTGGACTGATGCCCGGGGGCATCATAGTCCATACGAACCATAATTATGCCGAGGTTCTTTTTTTTCTAGGAGGACCTCTTTTCTTTACGTCAGTAAATCCTTCAGTGTCCACTGAAGTCTTTTGCTGAGGAGGAGCAGAATAAGTAGTCCTAGGAGAATGTTTACGGACAGTAGGTGCAACCGGTGCTACTTTTTCATCGGAAACTGGGAGTTCAGCTTCACCGTCAGACGCATGTCGCGTAAAACTCGCATTCAATCTACGAGTTTCGCACAAAATGGGACCGCCCTTCACTCCGGTGACATCCACTGCATGATACTCGTGCTTTTCATTTTCAGGCTTCGTAAGACTAAAGTCCACATACTCGCCTTGTGTCAAATACTTGTAATGAAATGCATCCGACTTGATAGACGAAAAATGAACAAAGATATCCTTGTCCAATAACTCACCCTCACATGCAGTAATAAAGCCATATCCTGCCTTGCTATTAAACCACTTAACTCTTCCAATAATTCTAGTAGTAGAAGTAGAACTCATTATAGTAATACTAATATTACTATATAACAATCTGTTTTTATATTGTTTTGCATAATATTTTCTGCACGAACTATATAATGTTTCAATTTATATTTAGAAAAAAATCGACTATTTTTTTATTGATAGCAATTATTCTTATATCACTAGTATTTTCTATTTTATTACATCAACCATTGCATGAAGGGTTTGATGAAGCTACTATAAATAGTCCACCGCCAGATATTATACATAATATGATTGTTATTGTAAACGATAGTGCAAAAGATAAAATGAACAAATTACTTGATATCAAAGGATTAATCGGCAATAAATATAAAGTATTAGGTGATATTTATACACAGAACGAAAATGCATTAGTGAAAGAGCTTGATACCTACTTGACTCAACCACCAAAACAAGACAATACCGGAAATCTTCTTGATGTAAATGCATTAACTGGCGGTAATAGGGAAAAAGCAGTTAACATACTTTATAGTAATGAAACTGCTGTGGAAAAAATAGGGAAAATAAAAACCCTTGCTGGACAAGATAAATCAGTCAATGTAATAATAGATAAGTTCTTGGATGAATGGCTAAAGATGGTTGTAACAAATGTCAACCAAATACAGACCACTATGAATAATGTGGTTAATCCATTGCCATTGCCATAATGTCTGGTTGGGTGGACTGATGCCCCGGGGCATCATAGTCCGTACGACCAGCATATAGGGTTAGTCGTGATTTTTGATGCCCTCGGGCATCACACCACACGACTAGACCTTAATGCCTAAATGGGTGGTGTGATGCCCCGGGGCATCATATTCCATACATCTAGCATCATGCTGGTCGTACGGATTTTTAATCCACACGACCAGACATTAATGTCTGACTGTGTAGTCCGGTCATAGAGACATCTGGAGAACCCTATATAACTCATCGTAATATGGGGTTTCATGTATTTGTAAGCCATAACACAAAGAGAAATATTCGTATATGTTTGTATATACCTGTTTGTACTGTGGGTCATAGTTGTCACCCCATTTTTCTATATATTGGTGCATTATAGCTTCTATGTTCGACCATTGTTTCCCTTTTTTGCGAAACAGATTTTTTTCGTGCAATAAATGTAACTCTGAACTTCCAGTTTGAGAACCCATGTTATCCAATGGTGGGATATTGGACCAAGGTAATTCATTGTTTGTGAAATAGAAAAAACAGTAACCTACCGAAATGAGGTCGTCTCTATACATTGGCTCATACCCTTGATGTACATGATAACTAACATATTTAGGAGAACCTATTATTGTATCTCTATATGGCTCTTTGTTAATATCTTCCGTAGAAAGAACCGAAATGGCTATACCGAAATCTACTAGGTGTATTTCCCCATTTTTCAACATAAAATTGTCGGGTTTTATATCGCGATGTATGATTTGATGTTTATGTACCTCTGCAAGTATATTCACCATATTCATAAGTATTTTGATTATTTGTTTCAAATAATCAATAGGAGAACCCGCATATTTGGTTCTCACCAATGCGATATACTGGTCAACCGTTTGATTATAGTAATCCATAGTGAGACATTTATAATCCCCATATATTCCATACCATAATACGGCCGGGATAACGCGACATCCATTGCTATATAAGTAATTCAATATAGTCGTTTCATATTTTATTGTATTCAACGACTGGTTAGTATGTTCCATTTTGATAGCTACAGGGGTTCTATGTTTTACATGTTCTCCTTTATAGACAATACCGAACTGACCTCTTCCGATTTCATTGCAAAGAACATATTTATTTCCTACAAGAGGAGAACCTGTCATTTACTCAATGTATAATATGTATGATATATTGGTACATGTTTATACCATTCATTGCCGATTATTGTTATAAGAGAACCTGTATAAAAAAGAGCCTATAGTACACATGTATACACATACAAATCACAATGAGCGATATAAATATTAGACAAATATACGAAGATGCATTAAATGACCCAGAATTATTGGCCACACTTGATATAGATAGTATATTAGATACATTAGAAAACAATCAAAATGATTATTTAGAGAACCTTACATTTGAAATTATCCAAAAAAATGTATATGATGCTCTTGTGGATGTAGGTGTACCTAAACCGAAAATACCGGCGTTATGTGCAACCTTGGCGGAATATAGATATATTGATGAAATATGCCATTTACATAAAGGCAAGTTTGTGCGATGGATGCGGCGGGATAAACCGGGAGAACTTACAAAAGGATGTAAAGTGGCGGATATCAAGTTCTCCGATACGGGGGTTTGTGTTCTCTGTATTACAAATATAGGACGCTTTATGCAATACAAATACGATGATTGTATTACGTTTCAAAAATTGGATATAGAAGAACAATTGATATTGATGGCATATGACCATATTGCAAAATAAATTACCAAATAGAGATATACTTTGATACGCATATGGTCAGCATCATGCTGGTGGTATGGACAATGATGCCCCGGGGCATCAGTCCACTCAACCAGACAATAAAGATAAAATTGAAATATAAGACAAATAGTATTTATATATCATTATTACACTACATACTACTTATATCAATTACTATTCAAACATGTCTGCATTTGTTACTGAAATTACAATCAACCCGGTTGATGATTGTATTGATAAACCCACCGAAGTGAAACTCGATACCAAAGATGCTTCTGACAAAGACGAAGATGAGAATGATATTATAAAGGCACTCAGAAAAGAATGGGATGAGGAAGACGAAGATGAGAATGATATTATAAAGGCACTCAGAAAAGAATGGGATGAGGAAGACGACGAAGAAACCAAGTGGACCGAGTTGTGGCATAATAATGTTCTCTATCATGTCAATCCAGAAGAGACCCGTTGGATTAGACACGATGATATGGTTCCACACCTCAGAGAATATTACCCAGGCATGGAAAAGACTTTTGATTATGATGATTTGTCTCCAATAATAGATGAATAATTGAATGTATTGATTATATACTTATATACTTGTATGATTGTTTGCTTGTAATATTACACATTTTTTATTGAATACAATACCCATTCACCTACTAGATTGCATTCATAAAATTGATTACTTTAGTATATTGGAAAGCATTATAATGAAAAGCGAATAAATATAATAAACATACACACTATTGCAATACAAATAACATCTACTAATATTGATATAATGAACATATCACTAGTAAACGATATACGCAATACAAGTTCTCCCAATGGGGTAAATGAACGCGGTCGAAAGCTTTGTCCAATCACCATGAATATAGTAACTCATAATAACTCTGTCATCATAGATGGAGTTATCTATACGACAAAAGGCTTCGCACTCTGGGTTAAAAAAGAGTTGGAAACAGATTATAATAGATTGACGAATATATGCAATATATCAGAACAAGTACACAATGAAAAACAACTGTTTGTGAAATATATACGCATTCGTTCTCCTATGAACAATACATACTATGGGTTATCCACAATTTCCACTATATACAAGATTTTTGTAGATAAATACTATAAATATCCTCTAACCTGCGTATACGATTTTATTCATGACTTATAAAAGATGCATATTTTTCAAATAACGGATAAAAGTATTTGAAAAACGATACTGATAATAAAAACCACTGAAACTGCACACGATGGGGCTTGAACCCACGACTTCCGGTACATAAGACCGACGCTCTAACCAACTGAGCTACGCGTGCGCTATCTTCTCATACTCTGAGAAGATATACTATATAGTCCTATTTCTTTAAATCGTTTATGCATTTATGCATTTATGTATATAATGGCTAGCTAGCTATCGCTTTCGAGTAAAACGCCCCATTTTTGTTTTCGTTTTCCGGGTTTTACTATGGGTGGTTGTCAAATAAAAAAACTCCTTTATATGGTACATTATTTTTTGGGATACATGTATGTATAGTTCGTCTTTTGTACTGCGTTTATAATGTTTGGAGAACAAATACTGCAAATAGTCTATATTGTATATTTCGGGCATAAATCCATGTGCTCGATGTATAATATCGGTCTTGTCTAAATTGTGGTAATATTTGAATGGCTGAATATAGTATATTTTGCGCGTTTCCATGTGAGAATGATAGGCATCATCTATAAAACAGATTTCCGTATTTTTTGGCAATAATGTGCACTTTATAAAATCGCTATGGGTTTTTTTATGTGTAGTTCGCGAAGGTTCGATAATCCGGTTCCCTATTTTAAACGCACATATTACTTTGTCAAACATATACGTTTCAGAAAGGGTTTCCATATTACTCAAAATACCCATTTTATAGTCAAAATATTTAGCAATATATCTGGGTATTTCGGGCGAATATTTGTTATTTGTATATAGATACAAATTACTAAATAACCCCGCCGTTTTTTTGTGATATAAGTATTCTATTATTGTAAGAATACCGTGACGCAAAAACTCGGGATACAAATCTAACAATTTATTGAAATTATTCTGGGTTTTGGTTAATCCGACTACATTCCATAGAGTAACTAAATCCGAGAAATATCCGAGGGTTTCATCTAAATCAAATACGATTACCTTGGAATATTTTCTGGGAGAACTCGTTTTTCGAAAATTGCCTGGATATACTTTTACAAAGTTCTCCGTGTCTATATCTGTTACATGTGTCATAAATCAAGTATATAATATTGTTATAAAGAAACGAATACAAATAATATATATTATTAAAAGCATATAAATCGTAAATTATACTACCTATATAGTATATATCGCATAGTAATAATGGCAACTTGTTATTATAGTTTAACTGATTTTCAAATGTTTGCTAATGCCTCTACGCAATACAGTTTACCAGAAACTGTATTGCAGATTATTAGTAATTTAGAGAGAGAATTAAATGTTACGACTATTTCTGCCAGCGACCAAGTTACTAATAGACCCGTCCATGATAATAGAAATCGTGGCGGTGGAGGAGGTGGTGGCGGCGGCAAGCGCCGCCATATTTCACAAAATACGGTAAGACGATTGGACGAGCAATGGGAAACAGTTGCCCCACTTAAACCAACTGTTATACAAATGGCCAGAGAAGGTATAGACAAACTATTGAGTGATTTGCGCAATTATTTGAATAAAATATCCACAAAAACCTATGAAAACCTGAAAACGAATATTTTTAGCACAATCCAAGAAATTATGGGAAATTATGGAGATGAAAAAACGCCAGAGCAAGAGGCCGACATACAAAAAATTGTGCACTTTATTTTTGATACGGGATGTGCCAATAAGTTTTACTCGGAATTGTATGCCAAATTATATAAAGAATTGATTGACCAATATGACACATTTAGAGAAGTTATTTTGCCCTTTATTGAAAAATACGTGGAAAGTATAAAAGAAGTAAAGTTCGTAGACCAAAATAAGGACTACGATGGATTTTGTGAAAACAATAAGAAAAATGAAAAACGTAGAGCTACCTCTGTATTTATTATGAACTTATTTATGAATGGTATATTACCAGCCGATGTCATTATGAATATTTTTATACAATTGCAAGATATGGCAATAGAATACATTGAAGATGCAAGTAAAACAAACGAAGTAGAAGAAATCACAGAAAATATTTTTCTCATAACGAGTATGGGTGCAGGTGCATTGAAACCTGAGCCAGTATGGGTATCTACTATTATTCCAAACATCCATAGATTTGCCTCATTCAAAATGAAGGAAAAGCCTGGATTATCTAGTCGCGCTATTTTCAAATACAAGGATTTAGTCGAAAAAGTACTCACAAAGACATAATGTCTGACTGTATGGATTAATCCATACGGTCAGACAATAAATATAAAAAACTAAACTATATATATACTACATATTTAGACAATGGTTTCATCTAAGTTGAATGATGCTATAAATTATAAGGAGAACCGAACTATAGAAGAAGAAGATAAGGGCGTTTCTGCTATTATTTATGAAATGGAAGTGTATGACGAACACATTCATTTTGTTTTAGGAAAACAAAAATACAGTTTTTCCAATAAAGGTGTCTTATATTACCCCATTTATCTACTGAATGAAAACCGTATTAAAGCCCAAATTGGGGTATTTGAAATAAAACGCGACCGTGCATTGAATGTATTGGATTCCGATGGAGATATAGATGTAAACGCATTAGGAGAACCATTGCTGTATAGTTTTTTCACTTCGGCATTTTTAAAAAATGCCCTTCGGCCAAAACCCCAGCCCATGCAACTTGTCAAACCGACTAGTTTCATCGAGACCGAAACTGAAGAATACTTACAATCACATAAAAAAACAGAGGAAGCACGCGAACGAGAAGAAGGTGAAGTATCGGATGAAGAAAAGGAAGAAGGCGAAGTATCGGATGACGATGAGGACGAAGACCATACAAAGATGATTGTTCCAACTACGGTTTTAGCTGAACAGACGAAATCCCTGAAAGAAAAAACGAAAAAAGGTCTTTTAGAAATTGACGAAAATTATAATCAGCCCGAGTTATTGAAGGAAGAAGATGAAACCGATGATAAAGAAATAAAGAAAGGGTTCAAAGAAACCGCGAAACAGCCGTGGATACAAAAATACATGAAGAACCCCAACTATGAGATTGTTGAAGTAGAAAGCAATGGCGACTGTTTTTTCGCAAGTGTACGCGAAGCATTTCGACAAATCGGTTATAAAACAACAGTGGAAAAGATGCGTTCCGCTTTAGCAAAAGAAATGCCCGAACGCATTTTCACGGACCAATTGGAAATGTACGATTTGTTCCAAAATAATATAGATGAATTGAACAAAAGGCTAGATGACCTTAAAAAAGAGGGCGCAGAATATAAAAAACGCATTAAAAAGGCAAACTCACAGGAAAGAGAAGAAATACTGAAACGCGCAAACGAAATAAATGAAGAAATGGAAACAATCAAAGAAGAAAAGGAGAACGTCCAACGCGACCAACATACTTATGTAGGATATATGTCAAAAATTAAAACGATTGAGCAATATCGCGATTATGTGCAAACATCCAGTTTTTGGGCAGATGCATGGGCTATATCCACTATTGAAAATATGCTTAACGTTAAGCTCATTATTATGTCAGAGATGGCGTTTAATGACAATGCTATGCACAGTGTATTGAACTGCGGAGACCTAAATAAACAAATACAAGACCGGGGTGTATTCAATCCTGATTATTACATTATGGTTACTTATAGCGGAGACCACTATAGATTGATTACTTATAAAGGTAAACGCATATTTACATTTAGAGAAATCCCATATGGTATCAAGGTCCTCGTAGTGAATAAATGTCTAGAGAGAAACTCGGGGTCGTTTTATTTAATAGAAGACTTTCGCAATTTCAAGACCAGGCAGGGTATTCATCCAGATACAGGAAACCCGAAAAAAACCGAAGAAGAGGCAAATCTAGATGAATTAAATAGAGAATTGTATAATGACAATACAGTTTTCATGTTCCATCAACATTCCGAGATATCTTCCAAACCCGGGGCCGGGTCTGGTGAAAAAATCCCGAAAGACATGGTATTAGAGTTCACCGACCTGAAAAAGACAAAAGAATGGCGCAGAATGTTAGACGATACATGGTCAAACGTGATATTGTCTATAGATAATCATAAATGGACATCCGTCGAACATTATCTACAGGGTTCTAAGTTCAAACGCGGGTTCCCCGACTTTTATCATACATTTTCTATGGAATCGGAGAGTGATATATCCAAGGATGTAGAATATGCTAAAGCTGCCGGGGAAAGCGGGAAATTGAAGAAAAAATCCGGAGATGGTGAAAAGGTGAAAGACATTGTATTGCGCGCCAAACATATTCATCCGGATGAAAACTACAACGCAACCGAAGAACGCAAAATTGCATTGGATGCAAAGTTCTCTCAAAATGAAGATGTAAAACAGGTATTATTGGCAACCAAAAAAGCAAAGTTGGTGCATTTCGCTAGAGGTAAATCTGGAAATGAAATAGATATTCCACTAATGGAATTGAGACGTAAACTGGCAATGAAATTGTAATTAATGTCTGACCGTAGTGGATTTTTAATCCATATGGTCAACATGATGCTGGTTGTATGGACTATGATGCCCAGGGGCATCAGTCCACTCAACCAGACATTAACTTCACATATAGTGCAATAGTCAACTACAGTCAGCATGATGCTGGTTGTATGGACTATGATGCCCCGGGCATCAGTCCACACAACCAGACATTAAGAAAATTGAAATACAATATTTATAAATAAAATATAGTATTCCTATAATACCCACTTTATTATTTACCAAACCGATTTAAATAGTTTTATTTATATTTATCAACAATGTCTTCAATCATGTCCAACAACAACAATGTCATTCAATCTATGGATGAACAATTCACCGTAGAGGAAAAGATGCAGTTTACGAGTATTTATATTCCCAATTTGCCGGAAGATTTGATGCTCAGTGGTCGACCTGTTAGCAGCGAGGCGGAGCTAAAGTATTTCTTCGAAGTACAATTTCCGTTAGGAATTGTAAGACGAGTAGATATTGCGTCTAGACCCAATCGCAACAGTAATGGATCTCATATCAGATGCGCATTTGTGCATTTTGAAAATTGGCATCTATTTGCCCATGCATACAGGTATATTTTAGTAGCAGAAGGTGAGTTTCGTTTATATGGCGATATCAATGGGCAATTATTTTATAGCTCATCAAACCGTGCATTTGGAAGATACATTAATATTAAAATAAACAAAGCACCTATTGCAGAAGTACCAGCATTAGAGGCAGAAAAGATGAACATACATCAATTGGTCGATAACTATCGCCGATTAGAAAAACAACTTGAAATGCAGGCGGAAAAAATACACCAGCTTACTGCAACTGTCCAATCATTAACCACTGACCTATACGATGAGCGTGAAAAACGTGTTTATTTTGAGAGAGTAGCAGAAAATCGCCTCCAAATCATTCATGACATAGATTTTGAATTATCTGCAGCAAGATGTTCAATGGTTGATGCTGGAGAAGAACCATCCGATGGAGGCCCACTGACAATGGAAGAACTTACAGTAGGAATTGAAAATGTCTAATGTCTGACCATATGGATTAATGTCTGGTCGTATGGAACGTGATGCCCAGGGGTCCACCCAACCATTCACTAAATCACACAATATTTGTATTTGTATTTGTATATTGACTACATGATGTAAACTCACCGTAATAACTAATCAATAAAAAAGAAACCTTTTTTTATTGTTTTTTCTTAATAACTGGTCGTGTGGACTGATGCCCAGGGGCATCATAGTCCATCCAACCAGACACTAATTATTGCACAAATACAAACCCCTCGGGTTCTAAAATA
>Ga0209550_10002669_pt1 | contig 17148 bp, 12 predicted proteins | sample LauGreSuBDMM15SN_2_FD_187567 | JGI IMG/M metagenome (GOLD analysis project Ga0209550, IMG submission 187567) | Freshwater lake microbial communities from Lake Michigan, USA - Su13.BD.MM15.SN (SPAdes) (version 5) | ecosystem: Environmental > Aquatic > Freshwater > Lake | place: Lake Michigan...
TGCCTCATTGCACACACCATTTCACAGACGTTCATCTCACGATCATAGCGCACACTGGTCACCGCACACTCTGCATCTTTCTGCATCTCTGTTGGATTTTGTCAAAGACAGTCATCATTCTAGAAAGCGGATTGTTTGCTGGTCGTTCATGTGGTCGTTACAACGTTATACGTGGTAGTGCGGCTCGATGTGTCTGTGTCAAGGTTGCCGTGCCTCTTCACTGACATCTTCCTGTGAACGCGAACCCACGGCGGCAAGCAGGCGTCCTTCGCGAGCGTCGCCGCCGCGCAGCAGCGCCCCACAGCGCGCTAGCCTCTCTCGTCCAGCTGCATCGTGACCGTGCCGTACCGTGCTCTGCCCGTCTGGCAGGTACATCCAGACCAGCTGCAGCCATGTCACGCGGTAGCTCCGCTGGCTATGATCGACACATCACCATCTTCTCGCCAGAGGGTCGGCTCTACCAGGTCGAGTACGCCTTCAAGGTGCGTGCTCCGCGATGGGCCGCCTCCCCGCACACGCCACATCTCACGATGACCGGTCGGTGTGGCTGCGTGCAGGCTATCAAGACGAGTGGCCTCACCTCTGTGGGCGTACGCGGCGCCGACTCTGCCGTCGTACTGACGCAGCGTAAGGTGCCTGACAAGCTGCATGACCCCGAATCGGTCACCAACATGTACCACATCACGGAGAACATCGGGCTTGTGATGACCGGTATGGTTGCCGATGCCCGCTCCAAGGTGCAGCGGCTGCGCAGCGAAGCGGCGGAGTTTAAGTTCAACAACGGGTACGATATCCCTGTTGGCTACTTGGCAAAGCGTGCTGCAGACCTGGCACAGGTCTACACGCAGCACGCCAGCATGCGCCCGCTCGGCATCGGTACGTGCGCGAACGCGACGCCCGAGTTGCGCTCGGACGCTGCGTGCCGTGTCCAGATCCTTGAAGAGAAACACGGCGGGAATCCCAGCCTGCCTGGCTCATCCTGCCCCTGCCTGCGTGTGCATCCGCAGCCATGATCATCGTCGGTATTGACGTCGAGGGCGAGAACAAAATTCCGCAGCTGTACCGATGCGATCCCGCTGGGTACTACGTTGGCTACAAGGCTACCTCAGCCGGCCAAAAGGAGCAGGAGGCCAACAACTTTTTGGAGAAGCGCTACAAGACGGACCCAAACCCGGCCCTGTCGTACGATGACACCGTGCAGCTCGCGCTGGCGTGCCTGCAGACTGTCCTGGGTTCGGACCTCAAAGCCAGCGACGTGGAGGCGTGCGTGGTGCGGAACGACGCGCTTAAATTCACTAAACTGTCCAACGACGAGATAGAGGCGCATCTGACGGCGCTCGCTGAACGTGACGACGATGTTGCGGCGCGCGACTAAAAGCGCGGCCCCGACGGCGTGGCGGTTGAGCGAACGTGGGCAAGCGTCGGCGCGGCGTGGCGGGGCGGGGACCTGCTGGACGTTCATGGCTCACCGCGTGCGACCGTGTGGCCCGATTCCGTCGGGGCGCAAGGAAAGCGCCGAGCGTGGACTACCGTGTGGTGCGGGCTGCCCCCCCCCGCGGCTACTGTGTAACCAAGCAACGGCAACGCGACCATCCAAAAGTACGATCGAATCACGGCGAGCGGTATACGTGTACAACGTGTGAGAGGGAACCCGTTAAAGATGTTGTCATGTGGCGCCGGTCGATGGCGCCGGCCTCCCCGCGCGATCCGGACCCGGATGCGGGACGGCGGAATCGGGATGGAGCCGCGGCGCGGCGCGACCGTTCGCGCGTAACGCGCGCGGTCTACCGCGTGGTTACTAATTTCGCTATTCCGTACGGAAGTGTTCGCTCGGTTACTAATTTCCCTATCCCGCGCGGCCGGCGCGGGCCGCGACGGAGGCGGTAGGGCCGACGGGCGGGCCGCACGCCGGAGCGGCGGTCAGAGCGGCGCTGCGGCGGCGCGTTGCGCTTGCGGTGCGCCGGGGACGAGAGCGCACGCCCACGGTCGCCGCGACAAGACAGGGTTCCTGCTCGCGGTCCTGGCGGCGGTCCGGCGTCTCGCACGCGGGCCACGGCCTAAGCCACGGCCGGCTCGCGGTTCCACGCGCGCCAGCTGCGCGCGCCGGATCCCGATTGCTCGACCCGATTGGGTTATGTTGTAGATGGGGGCGGTACGGGTGGCAGATTGGCGCCGCCTGCGCGAATAACAGGTGGCAAGGTCGCGCCGGCAGGTGTGTTCGGCGCCCGCATGAGCGATTTGACAGGGCCGGGGGTTGTGCGGAGGCGCCCCGGCGGGTATACGGGCGCTGGGTCAGGCGCTGGAGCTGAACCAGCGCTAGCTCCCCCCCGATCGGGCATCGGGACGAGTCGTGCTGGCTCTGGTAAGGAGCCAGGCAGCGAGATGGCACGCTGCATCTTGGGAGGCGCTGGCTCGCTGCCAAGCGTCTCCTCACTCGTGGCGCCCAGCGCGTAGTACCCCGTCACTTCGAGCACCTGTTCGATGTACTGCTGCATCGCCTCGTAGCTGATGCGCTGCACGTCCGCCGCGGACGATCGAAAGGCGAGGTCGATGGTCTCCTGCGAGCCGCTCACCACCTTGTGCAGCTCGACCTTCAGGTTGCGACCGCGATGGTGGTTGCGGTGCGAGAAGAGCTCGCGCTTGTACTTTTCGATGGCCAGGCGCTCCGCCGAAAGCGCGCCCTCCATCGAGGGCGGCAGCTCGCAAATGAAGAGAATTTTGTGCAGCTGGTTGAGCAGTCGCGAGCACGGGTCGTGTATCTCGCGGATGCGGCTCGGGGAGATAGAGAGCATCGGTGAGCGCGTCTGTCCACTGCGTCTCAATAGCGACGGCTCGCCCGGCTCACGATGCGACACCCCACCGCTGGGGCCGCCTCCATGACCGGGGCCATGACTAGCGCCACGCGGCTGGCCAGAGCCAAGGTGATGGCGCGCGAGCAGCCGATGGACAGCCTCTTTGTTGCGCGAAGCCTCACGCTCGTGCCTCTGGCGGAAGTCGCGCTCTATATGCACCTCTGCGCGCAGCTGATGCTCGGCGCGGCTCACGCGCGCAAGCTCGGCCATCAGTACTGGCGAGATGAGCGATGAGACCGCGTCTATGTCTGGGCGCACCTGTGGGTCGACGCTGAGCAACTTGGAGACCACATCGACGAGGAGTGGCTCAAACGGACCGCTTATGGGCTTGTAATTGCCCTCGACGATGTTCGTGGCAACAACGAGTGGATTACTGCCCTCAAACGGCGGGCGCAGCATTGCAGTTTGGTACAGGATGCAGCCAAGCGACCAGATATCGGCCTTCTCACCGTAAGTCTCGTGCTGGATGATCTCGGGGCACTGGTAGAGCACGGTTCCGACGACCGAGTCCATGACTGAGTTGGTGCCCATGCGCTGCTTGGCGAGGCCGAAGTCGGCCAGCTTGACGACCCCCTCGGCTGTGATCATTACGTTGGATGGCGTCAAGTCGCGGTGGACCACATGCTTCTCCTTGTGGATGTAGCGGAGGGCGAGGCACATTTGCGTAAAGATGGACCAGATGCGCGCCTCGGGCATCGTCTGCCCTTTCTCGGCGAGGCTGTTAAGATGATCAAGAAGCGTGGCACCTTCGACGAGCTCCATCACGATGTAGAGCGACTTTCCCTGCTGAAAGGACTCGAAGTACCGGATGATGTTTGGGTGCTGCAGCGTCGAAAGGATCTTGACCTCGCGCTTTAGGTAGCTCACAGGCTGTTGCGCGCCAGATGGCTGCTGAGGCTGCATCTCGGCAACCGCGTCCAGCGGCAACTCTTTCATAGCGAAGAGTGTCTCGCCTGTATCTTTTTTCACCTGATACACGCTTCCAAAGGCGCCTCGGCCCAGGAGCTCCTGCACGGCATAGTCCTTGACCTTGTGCGACGCCGGGCCTTTGATCACATTGATGTCTGCGAGAGCCTCCTGCATGCGCACGCGCATCTCAGCCGTGAGCCGGAAGAGCTGCTGCGCAAGGGGCGCGTAGCATGCCAGCGAGTTGACGTAGTGGCCGAGATCAATGAAAGCCGCAAAGAGGACGGGGGGGAAGAGCCTTTGGAAGATCTTGCGGTTGCGTTCCGTGGAGAAAAGGATGCGTAGCGCGCGAAAGGCGTGTGCGGCAAGCAACTCCGGAGACGGTTCGCCACCCTCAGCGATCCGTGAAACGTCCGCTGCATCTGCTGCCGGCGCGGCAGCGGCGGTGCTGGGACTGATGCGCGCATCGGCACTGGCACAACTGACAGCAGCAGCCCTCCCACTACCAGCCGTGGTGGGTGCCCCGATGTTGGCAGCTTCAGGCGGAGCACACTGCAGGAGCAGCTGCCCTAGCTGGTAGACGCCATTTGCTTTGCGGATCTGTAGTGCTCCCTCGTCATCGAGCGCGATCGCAGTGAGCACGGAGCAGATGGCGATGGCGACGCGCGGCGCGAGATATGGCGCAGACAGCACATTCATCAGCACGTTGATGCCGCCGATCTGCCGGATCTCCTTTCCACACTCGCCGTGGCCTATCATCCGCTCGAGCGTACGCAGCAGCGGCAGCTGCACGTTGGGATCGTCCGAAGGGAGCGCGGAAAGGATGGCGGCCGTCCCATCGTGAAGCACCACGTCCAACAGAAACGTGCGCTCACTCAGGAGCAGCTCGATCAGCTCGGCAGCGTGCGCCTTGAATGTGGGCTCATAGTCGGTGAGGATGCGGAGGAGCATCTCCGCGCAACCCAGCTGGCCGAATGCCTGAAGGTGTGATTCGAGTTGCACAAACTGGTGCATGGCGACGAGCACGCACTGCAGCACGAGCACCTCGCGCGTCGACAGCAGAGCGACGAGTGCACGCTGCAACCGCATGCCATCGGTGGGCTCCGCTGCGGAAGTCGACGCTGCTGCTGCGGTCCTCGACAGCGGTGCCAATTCCTCGAGGGGAGCGAAGCGCTTCATGATTGAGAGTGTCTCAACGAGCATCCCAGAGGCGAAGTCAGTGTGCGGCTGCGACGAATGCTCTTCCGAGAGCTCCACAAAGAGGCGCACGAGCACTTGTGCACCTCCAAGCTCCGAAAAGAGCATGCGGTGGGCCGGATCTCGCATGAGCACGCGCATGCACTGAAGCACACGCAGCTGACAGTCGCGCGGCTGCTGGCGATTCGTATCGGGCAGGAAGCGCTGCTTAATCAGGAGCCTGAATATATCCACGAAGTCCTCTTGCGCTGGTATATCGCTGAAGTCGTACCTCTGAGCATTTTCGAGGAGGAACGCATCCATCGCCTCGCGCTCGCGCTCTGGAGACAGCTCGCCACGCAAGCACTCGACAAGTGCGGCGGCGGCAGCATGGCTGCTCGTACTGCTCTGTGCCATGTGTGTGCGAAATGGACTTCATGTGACGAGATGATGTATCCTAAACCTGTGAGGAGGAGGAGCTTGGTGTGTCGTGATGAAGTATCCTGTACCTGAGAGGAGTGTCCCGGTACATGTGCAGCTCCAAATTTCGGTGATTGCCATGAATGCCGCGATTGTCCATGTAAACCGGCGTCATGGCTGGCCAGCCAGCTGCGGTTGACGAGTCTGAGGGAACGGAGAGCACCGAAGCGTTTACGGCGCGGCTGGCGAGGCCGCTGCGCATCTTTAAGGTGCCCATATCGGCCAACGTTGCGTGCATGATCCCAAGCCAGCACCACCTGATCGTGGCATGCCGAAACGCAACGTTGGCCGTCATTGACCTAAATGGCACCACAGCGCCGAGGGTGGTGCGCAGCGGTATCACAGTGCGGTATGGCACGCCGATAACCATGGCCGCGGAGGCCTTGGCATCAACGTCCGAGTCACCGCGCAGCATGGTGAACGTCTACTACAGCGTTGGAGGGAGCGACGTGTACTTTGCCAAGGTCGACCTTACCTCAGGCGCACTCAGCGACGACCTTACGCGGCTGGAGCCGGATCGGAACCGCGGCCAAGTGACAGCTGTAGCGTGCGCACAGCAGCAGCTTTACGTCGCTTCCACCGATCGCTGCATCCGGCTATTTAGCTCTCGCAACGGAAGCATGATTACCATGCTTGAGGAGGATGTGAGCCCCCCATCCTCGATCTCACTGAACCTGGATCGTCGGCAGCTGGTCACGTGCAGCAACGAGGGTGCTGGGGCGGTCTCGGTCTGGCGCACTCCCATATTGATGATGCGTACCTCTGGTAGCAAACGCTCGTGGTTGCGACAGTGGTGTGGTCTGGGCGTCTCACAAATCCTGGCCTCGACGGCAGTCGACGCAGGAACCGGCTCGGCGGACGGCACGCGGCAGCTCGAGTGCCTCCACACTTTCGTGGCGGGCAGCGCTGTGCATACAGCCCTTCTCGTTACGGGAGGAAGCTGCGCATTGACTGCAAACCAAGAAGGCGATCTTCACGTTCTGGATCTCGAGCGGAAGCGCATCGCAGTCGGTTGGACCTTCTCTCTCTTTGGCCACACTGGACCCTTGAGAGCGCTTGCGCTCTCAGGCGATGCAACTTGCACGGCCTCCGCCACAGGCTGCGAATTACACGTGAGCAGGTGCCCCCCGAACGCACCAAGTGCGATCGGCACCGCCACCTCCATCGATCCTGCGGCTTCAACCATTGAAGATGTGCTTCGAGGCATTCAAGAGGCCGCAGACGAACTTGAGAGCCCCGGAGCTCGCTGATGGCTGTTCAGACGAGACGGAGATGCCCGCGCCATGCGAACCGTACCTCTGCTTTTCGAACCTCTGTCGTGAGTTCGACGGTGCGCCGGCTCTCCGGCTCTCCTCGCTGCACTCCGAAGCACTCCCGTGAACTCGAGGGTCCTCCTCTGTTCTCTCCCGCTCCGTCCTTCGCGAGCCGAGCTCCGAGCTGCCGTCGTTTCGTCACGTCGAGGGCGGCCCTCTCCTCTCTCCGCGGTCCCGCCGCGGTGCGTGGAAAGTATCTATAGTTACGACGCGATTATTTTCAGCGATATCAGTATTTCGAGTATCGACGACGCGCCGGCGCTGCCCGTCGCTCCTATCTCGTTAGATACGGTAACTATGTTGGCGTTCGGTTGGAGTAGCCGCGCGTACGGTGGAGGGCGCGTGTACAGCGGTTAAGCGCGGAGCGGGGCTGGGCCGTAGACCGTTCCGCCGCGCGTAGGTGTCACGGAGTCCGTGTGTGTGGAGACACTCAGATTCTTCACCCACGGGCCGTTCTGCGCGACCGACGGCGAGCGGGCGTGGCGTACGAGGTTCGTGCGCTGCGACGAGAGCGCGGCCGCTCTCACCTATACGTACCCGGCAGCCGGCACGTCGACCGCTGACACGACCGCTCTTACACCCAAGTATCATCTGTGCGGCGCCCGCGTTTTTTCTTCATGAAAGCACAGCTGTCCCTGAGCCATCTCCCGCTCCGGGCGACGGGGCCAACATTGCCTTCGCCCGCCGCACAAGCACACCGGGCATGTGTGGCATGTGCATCTCACTGTCTGAGTGCAGCAGTCTGGCACCAGTGCCGCTGAGAGCCATACACGCGTGGAGTGGCTTGCTCCAGAATTCAGCTGGGGAGCGCTCGCACGAGCGCTGCATCAGCCGCACCAGAGGCCTTCGAAAACTGCGCCCGCCTCTGCAACCCGTAGAGCGAGTCGTTAAGAGCCTCGCGCGCGCCCACTGAAAAGATCTCCTGCGACGGGTTGATGCCCACACCGATGACCGTGGAAGTGCGTTTCGTAACGAAGAGCCCGTCACTCGCGAGCAGCTCTTTGCGGGCGGGTCGGTGCGGCAGCTGGTCAGGCGTGCAGAAGAAGCGAGCGGTCGAATCGCGCAGCCGTCCGCCTGGAGCGTCGGCGTGCATGGCTTGATAACGCTCGTGGTGGTCCTCGGTGTGGCGCCGCTCGCCATGATGCAGATTCTTCGTGATGCCCATACCTGTGATGGCATCGCGCGGCTCTTCCGGAGCCGGCGCCCGCCGGCCCGATTTCACGACAGGAGGTTCGCCCTTCTGCTCCTGCAGGTACGGGATGCCCTCATGCACTCGCTCCTGCAGGTATTGCATCGAGGAGCCCTGGCGCCTCATAAAACCCCTATGGAACTTTGTTTCACTGAAGCCCTGCTTTGGCTGCCAGAGCGTCGTATCTGACTGGTACTGCAGCAGCTCACGCGCGTTGTCGTGGTTCAGGTGCATCATTTCCCCAACATTTGCACGGCGGGTGACACGCCCTGACTGCAGATAGTCGTCCATCAGGAATGACCGGCCCGACTCGAGCTTCGCCGTATGGTAGTCAAGGGCGGAGAAGGAGGAGTTCAAGGTCGTCGTTGCCTTGCCCGCGGGCGGTTGCCCAGCAGCTGCAAAGAACGCCATGTGCAACCGAAAGTGGAATTCACGCTGACAACCAATTCACAGCCAATGTTTATCAATCGAGACCCAAGACACCGAACCGGCGTACATACGGATGCGGTTACCACTAGCTCGTGTACTTCACGGCGCAAGCTACAGGGGCACGTTGTTTGGTGCTTGACTTGACTTGACTTGACTTGACTTGACTTGACTTGACTTGACTTGACTTGACTTGACTTGACTTGATTTGTTGCCCATGCCCCTTGGAATGGCTTTTACAGAGGTGTCAGCCACGGATGCAGCACTGCGAAGTCGCCCGTCTTCCCTTTGGCGGCCTCTGCCCACCCTCGGAGCTCGTATGCCCATCGTGTCCGTTAGAAACGCCCATCAAGTGTCCCGGCGGGGGATGCGTGCTTGATGTGAGGCGCTGCGAACCAAACGTGTGGCTGCAAGGGCCATGCAATGCGACAGCCTGCACGGGAGTGCAGCAGTGTCATGTATTGCTACACGCTCCGTTCGCCTGCTGGGAAGTTTGGCCGTCGGCCGCCGAGGCATCAATGCGGTTTCACGCCACTGGGAGTGCGACGTGTTCACACTGTCAAGAAGTGCGGACCCGCTACCCATGCTCTCGCTGCTGTAGTTATCACGCACAAATGGAGTTCAACAGCTCATTCACGCTGCCGACCTCGTCCTCCGGCGCAGCTTCGTTCATGGCGGGAAGCCGCTGGATCTGCATGCTCTATGATGTGGCTCGACGTTTGGGACTGCGCCATCGTGTTACAGGTCTGACTGGGACGCTCACTGGCGCATCCGTAACAGAAAGAGGAGGAGGAGGAGGTGGTGGTGGTGGAGGAGGAGGAGCAGAGTCTACAGGTGTTGCGCCTTCGCCTGCAGATCCACTTTACGAAGTATCGGCGGTAGGTTTGACTGCGCTAGACTTCCCTATGCCGTCGCAGTATGATCTTTGAGATTGAGTGCTGTTCCCTGTCGTTTTCGCGAGGCGAGGCCGTGGTGCGCCCTATACCGTGACGTCGTCATGTGTAACTGGTGCGGTGCGACGTGCCTCAGTAGCTTTAGTACTTGTGATTCCTGAGATCCTGACGTCGGTAACGCTGCGCGACCAAAGCTCTATCCCGTCCTCTAATAGGCGAGCTCGAGCTCGGCGGAGGACCGCGACGCGCGCGCCGCGCGGGCGGCCGCATGGGTGGACCGGTCCGCGCGGTCGGCGTGCGGACGAAAACGCAGCGCAGCAAAGCACACGTGACAATCTCTCAACGTGTCGACTCGAACATACCCGCGCAGCCGCCCCGAAACGAAAATCTTCTTAAAATCTTCGCCTCCGGCGCCCCTCGAGTCCGCTCTGCTACCGCTCTGCCGTGTGGCGTGTGCAGAGCTCGCCGCCAACCGCGGGTACGGGAGAAGGGGAGATCGGGAGTATCGGCCGATCGAGGCGCTCGTCTGGGACACTGGCGGGTTACCCCAGTCCAAACCGCTTGGCAACTCCGGAGGACCAACTGTTCGTCCTTGCCTGCTGTCTGTCCTGTCCCTGACCGGGGAATGGATCGGGAAGTGGATTGGGGACGTCGTCGGCCGCGTAATCGCTGGGCACGCGAGCGGCAACCGCGCGTGTGGCCGCGTCGATGTAGTCCCAGCCATGCTCGACAGGTGATGGGCGTCCACGGCCAGGATGTGCAGAATGCCCGGTCCCGTCGCATGCGGCACCCGAGGTGCTCGTGGTGCTCGTGGTCATCAGCCGTTCGACGAGCTCTTCCAAGGTCGTCACGCCGTCGCAGAGGGGCGCGGCCAGTGCGGCGTGAAACCCGAGCTCCATCAAAGCCGCCAGCTGTCTCTCTGCAGCAGCATCGTCCGTCGCGTCCTTAGTGAACGCCGTGGTTTCCTCCATGCATGCGCCTCCATGCATGAAGGACGCAAGAATCTCTTCCTCGGCTTCGCGTTTGATTGCTTCTTCCACCATGCGCAGAGCCTCAACAATCTCTGCCGCCTCACGCTCCTCTGCGAGGCGCACCGACTCGAGCGCCTGCTCCTCCTCGCGCCTCGCCTGCTCACGCGCCTCTCGCTCGCTCGCCGCGAGCGCCTGCTCCAAATTGGACCGCTCATGCGCCTCTCGCTCGCTGGCCTCGAGCGCCTCTTGCAAGTCTGCCCATTCCGCGCCCGCACCGCCGCTCGGACCCGTGGTGTCATGCCGCGGAGCCGCACGACCTGGGGGAGCCGCCCGCACACCTGGCGACACACCTGGCGACACACCTGGCGACACACCTGGCGACGACGCTGGTGCCGCCTTCTCCGGGTGAGCCGCCCGCACACCTGGTGGCCGATGAAGTGGTTCGCGCGGATCCGCGGGTGAAGGAGATGTAGGAGACCGCTGCGGAGTTGTCTCGGCCGCTGCTGTCCCGGGTCCGGGTGACGCTTTCTTTTGCTTGGGAGGGGGCGGTGGTGGAGCGGGTTCTGACGCGGACGCAGACGTGGCCTCGGGTGGTCGTACAGCCGAAGAGCGTGGGGTGGACGGGGTGGGTGCGGACGCAGGCGTGGGCGTGGGCGTAGAAGGACGTGTCTGACCTCCTTTGTAGGTGAACTCGAACTCGAACTCCTGGCCTGCCTTCATACCTTCCGGTGCGGTGAAGATGAATTTACGCCCGTCCACGATATAGATGAATTGTTTGCCACCATCCACAGGCAGCACAATTCTGCAATAACGCACAACAGTATCCTCAACAGCTGGTGCCTGCGTCCGAGAAGGCGGTGTTGGCCCGCGTGGTGTCGCGCCGGCACGCGCAGCGGCAGTCGCTCTGCGCATCATGAGCTCTACGTCGTATTTGCGGCGCCGCTCTGGGTCCGAAAGCACGGAATACGCCTCGTTGATGGCCTTGAACTTCTCTGTAGCTTCCTCCTCGTTACCATGGTTGCGATCTGGGTGCCACCGCATGGCGAGAGCACGAAAATTTTTCTTGAGGAGCTCTGGCGCGAAGTCTCGTGGCAGACCCAAGGCTGCGTAGTGCGAAGGCAACGGAGCGCTCATAGCCACTCGCAAGACGGCCGGGTGTGGGCTCGACTCCGGGTTCTTACACGAACTTCGCGATCGATGGAGGCTTCGGGTTCTCCTGGCTGTCCTTCAATGAAAAAGGTAGACCACAATGCACGTGAACATCTTCTGCACGTTTCGTGCTCGTGTGAACCAAGAAACATGGTTCCCTCGTGAAAGCATCGGCAGATGTCCGATCTTCTGTCATCGCCGCTGCTCCAGCGAGTGGCAAGCGCGGCGCAGGGCGCGGCCCAGGCCGTCGCGGCACAAGCGCAGAACACCGTCAATCAGCAATGGCAGCAGTTTGAGGAAGAGGCGGCCAAGACGCAGCAATGGAGAGAGGAGCAACAGCAGATGCAGCGAAAGCAGGACAGCAGGACAGCAGAAGTTCTCCTGCCGGCACGGGCGGTGCCGGCACGGGCGAACCGCATCAAGTTCAGCATCGATGACGATGCTGTGGAGGAGGGGATGACACCCGAAGAGGTGGCGGCTGCAGATGCCATGGCTCCCTCGCCTGCAGTGGCAGCCAGCCACGCGCAGCCCATGATGACTGCTGATGCGTCGGGTTCCACACCGCAGCCGTCCGAGCAGGATCCGCCCTGGGAGATGCGACTGCGAGTGCTGCTGACCTTACATGAGGACTCACAAGCTGCTGTGATAGGCGCTGAGGTGCCTGTGATGCCACGAAAAGAGCTCTTGCTGCAGCTCCGCGCCCTACACACCGAGATGAAGACAGCGAGTTTAGCCGTCGCGCATAATTCGGTTGCAGAGTCCACAGATCGGCAGGCGGGCGGCGCTAACGGGTCTGCGCTGCAGCAACAAGCAGAGGCGCTGAGCGTGGCACTTGCCAAATCGCAGCTCGATGCACGCCAGAAGGCCGAGAAGCAACGTCGTATCATCGAAGCGCTCGAAGCACGCGTCGCGGCGGCCGAAGCCGAGACGATCGACCGCATGCGCTTAGTTGCTGAGTCCGTGCAGGCTGAGACGGACGCGCTGGCGCGCGTCACCGTGCTCGAGGAGGAGCTCGCCGACGTTCGCAGCAAGGCAGGCGCGCGCATGAAGGAGCTCATAGCAAGCAACAAGGCCCTCGATGACGAGATCGCACGCCTCGGTGAGCACGACGAGCTCAATCGCTCAAAGATTTCGGCAATGGAGGCCTCGCTGAGCGCAGCTGATGCCGATCACAATCGGGTCGCACGTGCCGCTCAGTCTGAGGCTACCAAGCAACAACAGGAGTTCGCGTACGCGCGAGCATTAGTCTTGCGCTTCCTCGAGCTCGACTCCCAGCGCGAAGCGCTCTTCCCTGCGATCGCCGCCGCATTCCGTTTTACGCAGCAGGAGGTGCAGCGAATCCAAATCGCACAGGAGCAGCACCAGCAGGAAAATACACTTTGGAGCCTGGGCACACGTCTGGGCAGTCGCCTTGTGGGTGCAGCCAGGGAAGTTGCGGAGGACGCTCGGCGCTGAAAACGCCCCCGCCTGGTCGTCTGAACGAGCAAGGTTCGTGTGGCGCCTACGGTGTACGGAGACGAGAAGCTCGCTTTGAACGGGCTCGCCGTCTCTCAGACGCGTACCGGCGTACAGCTTCTTGATGTCGGCGGACGGCGCGGCGAACTAGGCCTCTTGGCGGACCGGGCTCCGGCGGCGCGCCATATAGTGACGCGTACGATGTTTGAACGTGAACGTAATGCAAGACGGTTATCTACCGACTTTCAGTCTTAGCTCTTACGTTTATACTCAGTCTAAGCTCGGACGCAAAAACGAGAGGTACCGAGTCGGAGACTAAGTCGAGACGAAACCGACGACCTGGGCCTCTATCTGTATCTCTCCCCGTCTCCCCCGCTCCGTCGCGGTCTCCGGCGGTGTCGGGTCGCGGACGTCTCGGGAGCACGGGTGAGGGTCCTCGCTCGCGCGGTTCTCGTCTCACGGCTCAGTTATAGTCTGGGCCCGCGGTCGGCTGGCCGCCGATCGAAAGGCGCGCTGGCCGCCAGCAGGTGTGCTCCTTATCGCTCTCGTTCGCTGAGACCCTGCCGCCTGCCCGAGGTGCCCCCGAGCTGCACAGCGCATACTCCAAATCAGATAAAGCGTAGCTGACATGTAGCTGACATGTGCCATGAATTCTAAGCTAGAATGCCATAAAGCTCGAGCGTGGCTGAACTCGAATTCCTACCGGTACTGCTCTCATCAGTCACGGTGCAGCTGACAGGCCGGACGCTGCAGCATGCTGTGCAGAAGTGTACCTATCCTCAGATGAGATGCCGGGAGCGGGAAGCCCAATCTGACCATCTGTACCTGTGTTTACCGCCCTCTGCGATAGTGCATGTCAAGACAACGCACCTCGGTCAAGGGAAGCAGTGGGATGCGATCATGGCGGGCTTACAGTGATTGCGACAAGGACTGCATCAGTGACTGCGTTGGCGCCATAATTGATTCCTTATCATGCTCACGAAGCGCCGCCCTCTCGTGCGCGCCTGAGGCGCAGGCCAGGTCCATGTCCAGTTGTCTGACCTTTTCCTCGAGCTCGCTGATTCGGTTGACGAGATCCTCGTGCTGCGAGACAATCCGCTGCTTAACGAGACCCCGGCGCCGGCGCTCCCACAGCTTCCCCCATCGCTCCTTCCCACCACGGCGAGCGGCTCGTTCCTGCACCGGCAGCCCACACAGGCGCCGACTGAGTGCGTACAGGTCAGCGCACCATCGCCCTCCCCGCCACGACTCGTCCAGTACCATTGGCTCAGGTTCTTCTTCCATCTGTAGCACCTCGTGCGCCGTGAAAGTGCGGAAGCGGTCAGCATACAGCGCAGGCGGCATGGCAGATATGCCGTCGGACGCACTCCAGCGCATCGAAATGGCATAAAGTAGACGCAAGATCGCACGCTGCAGACGCCATCGGATGGTGAATTTTTCGAGCACGTCGATGATGCCGAAGAAGTACACCTTCTGCAGGTCGAGCGATACGAAGCCGGTGCCGCGGCACTTGAGCGCCAGGCCCCTAAGGAGTTCTTGCTTCTCAGCAGGCGAGGCTGTCGATGGAGGGCGGTAGATGCCAAGAAGCAGAGAGTAGTCCAGCAAATTCTGCCGCACGAGGAAGTCGCAATCGGCCGTAACCATCGACCAAATTCGCGCCTTATCGCGCTCGTCCAGATCCGTCGTCATCCCAATGTCCATCCATTCCCAGTCGCGTAGTGTGCTATACATGCCCGCGACGGTGCTCGTTTGATGCAGCTCCCAGGTCTTGAGGGCACGCCGGTTTGCAGTAGCGCCCTTGAGGTCAAAGCTCATTTGAGGTCGCAGCGGGAAGAAATTGCGCATGACGACGAAATAGACCTTGCCCGCCAATTCCCAGCGCAGTCGCATCGAGTGACAACTCAGATATTGTAGCAAGCTGCTGCCCCCACTCGCCTGCACGTGCGCCTTGTAAGAGGGCAAAATGCCCATGAGCGTGTCCTTCTCTTTCTTGGTGATCTGCTTGACGATGTAGCCGGTGTCACTGCCATCTGGATTCTTGACCCAATAGAAGAACGAGCCCGATGCTCCCTCCGATACAGACTCGCGCATGTGGCGCACCGCGTCGCTTGACTCTGGCTGGCTTCTTCGGAATGCGGCTGCAAAATTGTCTGCGCTGATACCAAAAGCCTTACGTATGGCCCGGAAGTGTGCGACGGCGTAGTGGTCGACATGAGGCAGCCGTTCGTTGGGTTCCTGAGGGCGCCCTTGTGCGGTGATCCAATTCTCGTGCCGAATGGTCGCCTCGTCGGATTTGGGTGAGGGAGTGCAAGGCTGCGAGTCGCCCGGTCCGTCGACGGGAAGAAGCAATTCTTCTTGCTGCTCGCGCGCCTCACGCTCGGCGAGCTCGCTGATGCTCATGGCAACATCGCTCACGAGCTCGTACCGCAACTCCTCCTTAAAGCCCGCCTCACGAACGCCTTGGCTGTTGGCCAGCAGGCTTTCATCGTGGTCATCCACCACGCCTCCATAGGACGCACGCTCCGCGTCTTCGGCAGTCATCGGGAGTCTGGAGCTCGACGACACCGGCCTGCCCGGCAAGCGGTCGATGAGTGGCTCACGTAGCCCTGCCGGCAGGCTGCGTATGTGGCCCGCGCCTAACGAATCACGAGCTGCGCAGCACAAGCGGTGCTCGCCGATGATGTTGATGAGCAACCAGCCAAGAAAGCCGAAGACGGGACGGCCGGAGGTGAGCGCGGCCGTCAGATCCGCAAACGTTGTGCGTGTCGCGAGGGGGCTGGCGAAGTATTGATAGTTGGCGTAGCCAGCCGAAAGCACGCCCAGCATCACGCCGTAAAGCACAAGGTAGAACAGGCAGTGGCGCATGACCCGCTGCCGAGTCAGGCGGGCCAGGTGCGTGTTCGTCTTGTGGCGAGATAGCAGCGCTTTGACCATGATATAGAGGCTTCCGCCAAGCAGAACGAATAGAATGAACGGCGCGTACACGAGTCCCCACGTCAGTGTCAGCACGTTGACGCTCCCGTTGCTCGCTGCGAGACAGAGCAGGTCAGTTTTATGGATGACGATTACCCAACTCAGCGCGAGTCCACCGACAAACACGTGATATATCGGCCGGCCGTGCTGGTGCGGCCAGAAGGGGTTATGGTACACGACGATAAGGTCGACAAACATGAAGAGCCGCCAACCATTGGCAGCCATGTCGAAACCAAGTATTGAGAGCAGAAGCGTATTGTACTCGTGGCACATGGCATGCTCAAGGTCGAAGTCCGGCTCATAGCCGCTGTCGCCGGCCAGCGAGAGGCTGACGATGCCGAAGGAAACATAGAACTCGCAGATTGAGCTGTACAGGAAGTGCCAGCCAGGTGTTCGGCGGACACGTGGGCTGTAGCTGTACGCGAGAAGCAAGAGCGCACTTGCGACCATGGACGCAATGCCCCAAGCGATGATTTTTGTGTGCACGACGGAAAAGAAGGCGTTCAGCGAGCCTCGCCCCTGCTCGAACGAAATGGACGCGTCCGTGTCCATCGCGTCAATCGCTGCCGCCATGGTGCGAAGCAGAGTTGGCAAAAAATCGCCCCTGCGCCACAGCGTTCAGTAGGTGTGAATGAGGGCTCTATAAGGGCTCCCCGCAGGCGAGCCGACCTTCCGGTCCGGCCGAGCATGCATCGGTTCGGCCGAGCATGCATGCAAATACCGCCCATATTACCATATCGGGCATCGTAATGAACGCTAAGTGCGTCCCCGCGCACTCTTTTCAATTGACTCTTTTTGCTTCGAGAAAGCTTGTATCCTTGTAAATCGAGACCGCTCTCGCTCTCGTTCGCTCTGTCGTGTTGTTGTTGTTGTGTCCACACGGCCGCCACGTGAACTCACTGGCCACCATACCATAATGCCCATCTTCGATGCCTTCGCGCAGCTGTCGTCCGCACCTCACCCGCGCACTAGTTGAGTGAGGACTCGCCATAAAATCGCTTGTACCGCTGGCGCGGAAGCTGACTACAATGGGGTTTCTGAGGCATTGGGGGGACGTCGTGTTCGTTAACAATACATCCCAACCGAGCCCAACGGACTGTAAACTAGGCTGAAGCTGAGCATTCCAAGGGGCTGGCGAGGTGGCGAGCCCCTTGGTTGGTGCTCAGGCAAGACCTTTCCAAACAGTAACAGAAGAGAGATGGGGCCAGTTGGGAGCTCTTGGAGCCTAATCGGGCTTGACGCGATCCGGCTCACACTATGTAGAATAACACCATAGGGTAATTACCTGAGTGTTGAAACCCTCCCCCAAGGTCAAAATCTCGCGCCCCACTATGTAGAAACACCATAGGGTAATTACCTGAGTGT
>Ga0209550_10002670_pt1 | contig 17145 bp, 21 predicted proteins | sample LauGreSuBDMM15SN_2_FD_187567 | JGI IMG/M metagenome (GOLD analysis project Ga0209550, IMG submission 187567) | Freshwater lake microbial communities from Lake Michigan, USA - Su13.BD.MM15.SN (SPAdes) (version 5) | ecosystem: Environmental > Aquatic > Freshwater > Lake | place: Lake Michigan...
CATAATTATTCATAAAATAATTAATATACATAGAATGACCTTTATGATCATAACTACTATCGATTAAATTAATTTTTACAACCTTAATGTTTTTCAATTTATCAATCATTTTGTTATAATGATTTTTTATATCAAATAATACTATTATTTCATAATTAGAAATATTCGAACTATTTAATCGTATCAAAGCCTTTAAAAATTCTTTTGTAAAGTTGTGTGTTAAAAATACTATGAGGTTCATATATGTTAATAAATAAAATTATTGCCTTTATTTATTTTAAAAATAAAGTTTCAGAATAAAATGAAAACAACCATTTTTATATTATGCTATAACGAAGAAGTTCTTCTCCCACACACTATCCAACATTATAAATCACAACTCCCAAATTCTACAATCATCATATATGACAATTATTCTAGTGACAATTCTGTGAAAATCGCAAAAGAACACGGTTGCCTCGTCATCCAATGGGATTCCAATAATGAAATAAATGACTATAGATATTTAACCATCAAAAATCATTGCTGGAAAATGGTCAAAACTGGTTGGATTATCGTAGCCGATATGGATGAATGGCTTTGCGTCACAGAAGAAGAACTCGTGGAAGAAGAAGCAAAAAATACTTGTATACTCTCGGTAAAAGGATATGATATTGTTGGAAAAAGTAATAGATATGATTTAACCGATATTTCTCTTCCAGATATTTTCGCAAGTGTTTATTGTCCCGAAGAAAATAAGCATTTATGTTTTTATCGTAAAGCGGTTTGCGAAATGAATTACGAACCTGGTGCCCACAAATGTAACCCTCTTTTTTTCTCAAACGAATACACGAAATTAGCATTTGAAAAAAAGTCTTTATATAGTAAAAAAATATACACAAACAAACACATGAACTATCTTGGATTAAAGTATATTATACAAAAAATGATTAAAAGATATGAGAGATCGAAGCGGATGAGGGAGCAATATCAATTGGCAACTCACTACACAAATAATATCCGAGATATTACAAATCGATATTTACATTTATTAAGATTAGTTAAATAAACAATTGATAAAATTTTGTCTATATTCTTCTTCGTTTTTTTCGCACATGGCATTGTATAATTCAACACTTTTAATTACAGGTTTTTTTTCATGGTTAACAATCTTATCATAAACATCATTTTTAGGTATAATGTCTTTTATAAATCCACAAAAAGATTTTCCATTCTCACTTGCATAATATTCATTAATATGCCTATTTCCCCTTGAACTATTAATGGAAGCAATTATCGGTATTAAATTTCCTGTCCTGTCTTTGTCTAATTCACCATCCCATTCACTGCTATTTGGACAGATATGTTCTATGCTAAATTCGTTTTCCAACATATTGGTGGATATTTTTTCTTTATAATAATAAAACATAATTGTCTTTTCGAAGAATTTCAAAGGTCTTCGTTTATCGTTTTTATTTTTCCCATTTTCAAGTTTTCTTTGCGAAGGATTATTATTCTCTTTATACAATTGAGCTAATAATTCACTAAATCGTTGGTCTGTTAGTTTAATGCTAATATTTTCAGGACTGGTCAGCATTGTTTTTGTCACACCTTCTATAAATTTACTACCACCATCATATGTAATTATGTCGTAATTCCTAAAATTCTCTCTTTCTTCTTTGGATTTCAAATCCTTTACCATAAAATGATAAAGTATACATTTTTCTAAATTTTTTTTGATAATATTTAATTCTACCTTTTTATTTTTAAACCCAATGATAGAAATTAGCAATATAAACAAATTGTTTTTTCCTAGTGTGCGTAATTTCGCTTGACACGTTGTGTTAAATAATTTATTATTAATTTTATCTGTGAAAATAGACATTATTAGTTGATTCAAAATATTACACGAAGACAAAATTACTTCTTTAAATTCATTCACATTATCAGTTGTAAATGTACTATAACTAACATATAAAAGTCTATACAATTTAAAAAAGAGAGATAATCCAACTGCGTCTGTCATGGGAATAAAATTTGGATATTTTTTATGACATAAATTTTGAAATCCAACAATAAAATCATGCGCATTGATTTTATCTCTTTTTGTATCGTAAATATAACAGTCTAAAACTTCGCCATCCGACTTTGTGGTATAATAATCTATTATACAATTCTCTAATTCAGTTTTAAATATATTATCGGCGATATCAAAATTAATTTCATTAAATAATCGACACGACAATAATTCGGTTTCTGTTAATTTACTATTATATTTATTAATATCTTCAAATGTTTTACACAATTCATCTGTATTATATCCTTCAAAAAGATTGACATTAATTTTGACAGTCGAATCAAAATTTTCCGAATCGTTAATTTTTAATTTTGGATGTATTTTTTCTTCGATAATTTTTTCAAACTCGTCCCGGTATTTTTTTATTCTACTATAAAAAACATCATGTCCATTTTTATTAAAAAACAAATGATACTTAAAATTCACAATTTCGACATAAGATAGATTGGAAAAAATTTTGATCAACAATTCTTTATCTTGTTCGTCTAATTCGAGTGAACTAATTAATTCAATTAATTCATATAGATATTCAGTAAATATTTCAAATGGTTTATCCATAAAATGTTTAATGGCATTAATTCTATTGTTTCCATCAATATTCGAAAAACATATTTTTATTCCAGTCGTTTCTTGGCCAAATGTGATTGCGTGAACACTGTTTCCAGTGTCAAATAGAAATTGAATATAAGCTCTCTCATTTGGAGTATTCTCGTTTGTAGGAAGTGTATCCCATTTCCGTTTTCGCTGGAATCTTGGTTTACTTATTTCTCTGTTATTAATTTTGGAGACAAGTTCTTTCACGAACCACTGTTCGTTTTTAATTCTTTTGTCCGTCATAATGTTGATTATATACATATTTGACGGATATTCTTTAAGTTATTTTGTGATATATGCGAGATCTTCGCTTTGTTTTTCGTTTCCCACCAAATATTAATGATCGTCTTATAGAATTATCATAAGCATTTCTGAATATTTCATCGCTTAATGAAAGATAATTAAATTTAATCGTGTGGCTGATATTTGCTTTAACGTGAAAAAAATAATTGAATAATTCTGATTTTTCTGAAATAGACGACTTCCTTTTTTTAGTCGGGTTTTCTGGTGAAGGTGCGGATATAGTATTTAATATATAAAACACATCATCTTTCGTCATCGCTCTTACCCATTTTTCTCTAACATACCCCCATGCGTCATAAATAATAAAATAGTTTTCAAATGAAATCATTAAAAACGAGTGATTCGTACTATATTTTTCACCATCAAAGTATGACGACATGTATGCGATACAAGATTCATCTGGAATTGTTTCCGGTAATTTGTCGATATTATCCCCAGGTCTCAAATGACTAAATAAATTATTTGCGTATATGGAAATTTGTTTATCGAGTGCGCGCTTATTCCAAAATGATGACACCCAATCCTTTAACGAGATATTTTTTGTATATTTATATATAAATGCCACAATGGCTGCTTTATACATACAATTTCTTCTCCCCGCAAACCTACAAATACATTCAGGATCAATTCCAGCCATCATCGAATGACATCTTTTATAACATTCAGACAAACGCATTTCATCAATACACGTATCAGTATATTCGTCCGAAATACGTTCTAGTCGCTCCATAATCTTTTTCATTTCATTAGAAGAACAAGGTTCCGAATCTGAAGGTCCCAATTCAATCATTTCAAATGTTTTATCTAAAATTGTAGTTTGACTACACATAATATAAATACACATTTAAAAATGACGCCTGGTTTTTCGCATGGTCTTTGAAAATGATATTTTATTCCGTTTTATTTTTTTTGCCATTGCGTATTCTTGCGCATATGGACAGTATGTTTCGGAAAATCCATAATTACGATAGACAGCCTTAAGTTTTTCAATTCCTTCCCCTGGTTCTGGAAACAAATAAAGGTAATTTTTCTTCAATTTTTCAAGGGCATATTGACCAATGACATCAAACAAAACTTTTACGGGAGAAATGATGGATGATTTCACGCCGTGGCGACATAACGCCCAAATCCACACTTGAGCCCTATCTTCACGAAAACACCTATCTTCAATACTCATATAAGAAGAAGCATAATCTTCTGTATTTTTTTCATGAACAACAATAAATATATATAGCCTATTAATATCATTTTCGATATCTTTCTCATCCATGTTAAAACACCTTTTGTCGTTATGCCAACGATTGCCAAAAATACGAACAAGTTCTTCGCGGTGTTCTTCTGGGGAAAGGTAAATTGTATATAAATATGTTTTTTGATATTTTACAGAACCAGATATTTTCATATTTTTACAAGAGATAATTTATATATGAATAAGGCATTTTGACTCCATTGTAAGTTTCGCCCTCTTTTTTGCCTTTCGATGCTCAAACCCGTTCTCACGTTCGTGCGCAATGATTTTCCAAAAATCGCGTATATCATAAATAACACAGTCAAACCATAGTTTATTTCTTAAAATCAATACGCAACTAAATTCTTCCATTTTCCAATATATATTTCTTATCCACGTTATATCTGAATGACATTCCATCATTTGCGATTCCCATGTGTTGAATTCTTCTCTTTCCATTTCTAGAGGTTTATATATGTATAACGGGGACCCATTTTTTTGTGAAAAATACATGATGACACCTTTATCTAATTTTTCACGAGAATGATTAAAATCCCCATCTTCCAAAAAAGATTGCTCGTTTTCATATTCTTTAAATCTTGTTTCTAAAAAATCACATTCATTTAGGTTACACACTTCCATTTGTAGTTGCGTTTGGACCCAATATTCTGTTTTTGGAATTCCCGTTATTTCTCGATTCACAATGTTTTTTATTTCTAACAATCTCCCATATCTTTTAGAAGATTCATCCACATTTATCCCATCTGGAGAGGCCCCTAAAAAGTCGTACCTGGGGTGTTTTATACACCCAAACTCTTCTACTTTTGTTTTATATAAATACTCGTAAATCATTATAGAAACGCGTTCAAATTTTTGCCCCCAATGTAATGTAGTTTCTGTATTAATATTTTTAAAATCAGGTTCTTCGTCGTGAACAATAGATAATTTTTGATTGTATGCCAAACATTTTTCATAAATCAATTGATTTTTAGAAGCATCTGATCCAAATATTTTATAGGCATTGCTTGCTGTAATTAAATTATTTCTTAATTTATACCATTCCTCGGTTCGTTGTTCCGGTTGAGGAACTGATCTTAAATATTCAATAAGTGTTTTTAGGCAACTTTTATCACTTGTTGTATCAAATGTTCCTTTATGTGAACGAGGTGGAACACAAATTTCGTAAAATACATCGATTGCGTAGTTTACGAGAGGTTCGAATTTTTCACGATATTCAATGAGTATCTCGTCATTTACATTTTCATGAATCATCCCAATCATTTCATTCACATAATCATCAATGTTTTTTAAAAAACATTCGTCATAGTTATCATTCTGAAATTCGTAAATATTACGCAAAGAATAATCATACATTATCAATAAAAGATTCTCGACAAAGTCTTCGCACTCTTTTAAAGAAAGAATCATTTATATTATATTTCTTTATTAAATTTTAACCTTTTTTTGGTATTAGTTTTAATGTTGATGTCATTTTTGTATTAATGTTTTTCAGTGTAAAACTCTTGTGCTCTGTTTTCAAATACACCAAACCAGGAATCTCTTTAATGACGCCATTTTCTTTATCGTATATAATGTCTTTTACCTTGTAAATTTTTTTTTTATCCACAGCGTCCTTTAAAAATACCACAAGTTCTTCTTTTTCTTTTTCTGACAACTTTTCTTGAGAATAAGATTCCACAAAGTCTTGTAGTTTTCTATATTTTGTTGTTTTATCTAATTTACTCCAAGGCTCACTTTGATTTGCCGTTTTTTCGCTCTCCAGAAATAAGTCGAGATTATCTATGTCATTTTCCGGCATTTTTACCCCAAGTGTCGAAGTTTTATATTTAATATTTTTTAATTCATTTAATTCAGAATTCTTGACTTTTGGTTCTTTAAGTGGTTCCATTATACTATTACATGATAAATAAAGTTTAACTTCTTTTATAATATACAATGGAAAAATCAATAATTATTAAAGGAAAGCAAAACAGATACCAAATGAAAAAAGTATTGAAAGAAAAGTCGCCATCCGAGAGAGTAAATATGAATTTTGAAGAAACTTTTTTTGATTATGAATTTCAAAAAAAGTGCCTTTGTGATGACACGAGTGAATGTTATCGGATAATGATACGTTATATAAATAAAAAAATAGAGAGTTATCGGAATCAAGACAAGTTGAGACAACGAAAAACAGATGTTGGGTTGTCTGATGTTTTAAAAATGTTCGAAGAATTATCTTGCTCTTATTGTAGCGAAAATGTGTTTATTCTTTATAAATTAAAACTGGAACCGAGGCAATGGACATTGGATAGAATTGACAATGATTTGGGTCACGAAAAGGGGAACGTTGTACTTTCGTGTTTGAAATGTAATTTGGAACGAAGGTGTAAGAATAAAGATAATTTTGATTTTACTAAAAAAATGAAAGTCGTGAAGATCTAGTACGTCTCTTTCTCTTGGAACGTCTTTTGGAACGAGATTTTCGACCACCCAAATGGAAATAAGGTGGGTTTGGTGAAAATCCAGAGTTTATCTCACTTTTAGTCCTACTATTTGTAGTTTTCATTCCTTTAAGTTCTATATTATCCATTTTATTATCATCCATTTTATTATCATCCATTTTATTATCATCCATTTTATTATCATCCATTTTATTTGCCTCTTCTTTTTCAATCTTTACAAAAATTTTATCCTTGTTCTTGACAAGAAACCATCCAAATCCATTACTGAACGTAAACAACACATCGCTAAATTGAAAATTACCTTTACCTGTAGCTTTTTCTCGTCTATCGAATATTCCATGATGTTCTTTTCCTTTAAATACAAATTCATATGTATCCCCGGGTATCAATTCTTCGGCATTAAATTTACTTGGATCGTGGATATCTAGCGACATATGAGTATCTGGTGACTTGGTAGTTTGTGGTCGAATAGTACCCGTAAAAGAACTTGCTCGCTTTTTTCTCATATTATAATAAATATATTTATTTTTAGACGATTTTAATTTTTGAATCTATCCTTCTTAAATTCTTTTCTTAAATTATTTCTGTTATTTTATGTAATTTTTATGTAATTTGTATTTTCCGTATTTATACTTAAATTATTTGTAGAATATTAACGCAACCTCCTAGTTTTCCTTTTACGTCTTTTGGAACGTCTACGATTACGCCTAGAACGAGATTTTCTGCCACCCAATTTGTCATCACCAATATCATTATAAGGTTTTTCGCCATTAATTTTATAACGGGATTTTAGAGATTCTTTTGTTAATTTTGCTAATGTTCCCGAGGGGCGTTGTGTACCATGTGAATTTACAAGATGCTGAAATGCATTTTCGATTTCATATTGACTTTTACCCGATTCACACGAATTAACTTTATTAAAAATTTGTGTTTTTTCTACTATTAAAGGATTCGTATTTCCATTTACTTCAAAAGTTAACATATATTCATCGGTTTTTAAGCCATCTCTTTTTCCGATAAATTTCCCGCAATAATCTTTACCTCTTAGAGTAAATTTATATGTAGAACCTTTAATTAATCCGTCTGCGTTCATAAAATAATACTATATTTTAAAATTTACAAATCATTAACGCATTTTCCGACGTTTAGATTGTTTTTTATTTTTTCTCTTTTTAATTCTTGATTTTCTTCCACCTAATTTATTATCATCCAAATCATGATCCAAATCATGAGTAAAATATTTTGAGTTATCTTTTAATTCGTCCCTAGGAGTCAAACGAAGAAAACGTTTTGCGGTATCTTCACTATAATTTTTTCTCGTTTTACCGCACCCAACCCTTTCAAAGTTAATTTTGTCTGTTATTTTAATATTTTCCATATGAGTTCCATTATCATTTATAAAGAAAAGGGTTTGATAATCCCCAATTGGAACTTGTGCTTTATATTCACCTAGATATTCTTTACTTCCATCGGAATTTATCTTGTTATAACATTCATTTCTCCTCAAATCTGTTCTAGATAACATATATTATATTATTATAAATAATTTAAAGAGAGGTCCAAAAACTTACTATGGCTACCCAAAGTTCGGTAACTCAAAATAAATTAATTCTTGAAAAATTGATGCAGTTTTACGTGAATAATGATAATTTGAAAAAAATGTTGGCGATTATTGCCGGGGAAACAAAGACATCTTTAAGAATTATTGATTGGTTCACCACAAATTACGCGAAAAAGAATTACATCATTCTAGAAAATGGAAATAAAAGATTCAAAGTGTATGACGATTACAAATTAATGTTAAAGGCATATTCCAAACAACGTTTTGATCCATTTTGTCGTTGGGATAGAATAACCATTCCTCATAAAACGAGTGAAGGTGATGGAATTGAAACGACCATTGGACAATTGAATTTTTTCAAATGGGCATTAGAAAATAAAATTATTGATTTCATCGAAGAAAATTATGACAGTATTGAAAAAGACATGAATGCGAGAAACAGCACTTCAAGAAAAAAAGAAGAAAAAAAGAAATTCGAAATTTCTACGCGAAAGAAACGCGAAGAATTGTCCATATCCGCCACAAAGAGTATTAAAAAAGAAATGGTAGAAATTTCTCTTACTTTTAATGGTTAATGAATAATTTGTTCTTATAAAAAAAATTGATTTAAATATCAAATTAATATTAAAAGTAACAAAGAAATGAATCTTTTAAAAATGAACAAGTTAGAATTGATTGAGAAATGTAAAGAACTTGGGATTACAAAGTATAGTTCGAAAAATAAATCACAACTAATAGAACTTATCGCTTTAAAAGACAAAGTAAACATTGAAATAGATGTGCCAAACGAAAATAACGTTTCTGAATTCAAATTTATTGATTTATTTTGTGGAATTGGTGGATTTCATCAATCATTGAGAAACATGGGAGGAACATGTGTCTTTGCTTGTGACATCGACGAGCATTGCCGTAATGTGTACGAAGAAAATTACAATTTAAGACCAGAAAGCGATATAACAAATATTAATATCGGTTCAATCCCGGCATTCGATGTATTATGTGCCGGATTTCCTTGTCAACCATTTAGTAAGGCGGGAAATCAAAAAGGATTCGATGACGACCGTGGTAATTTATTCTATAAAATATGTGATATCATCAAAAATCATAATCCAAAGTATCTCTTGTTAGAAAATGTTAGAAACTTGGCTTCTCATGATAACGGAAATACTTGGAAAGTAATATATGAAAATATTGATATATTGGGTTATCATACATATAAGTTGCCGGTAATTTTAAATGTATTACATTTTAATATTCCTCAAAATCGCGAACGAGTTATTATCATGTGCAAGAGAAAGGACCTCGGAGAATTAAGATTATTGCCAACTATTCCCAAAAACCCCAAGAAAACTTTAACAACACACATAAAAGATATTGTTTGCGATAACTCCGAAAAATATTTGATTGCCGGGAAGTTAAAAGAGACTGAAAATATATGGGATTCATTTATAAAATTATTAATTCACAATAATATAGATATACCAAAATTTCCAATTTGGACAGATTGGTGGGATAATGATTTGGAAGAAAATGACGCTTTTTACATAAAATATAAGTCTTGGATCGATAAGAATCAAAAGTTTTATCAAGATAATAACATTTTGACGGAGTGGTTATTATCTTCTAGGAGTAATAAGTTTTGGAACGGCGCTGTTAGAAAATTTGAATGGCAAGCAGGTGTTCTCAATAAAAATGATGGTATGAATACTTTATTATGGAGTTCTCGTGGTTCGGGTATACGCGTGAAACGATGTGATTACATTCCAACATTAGTGGCGATGGCAATGACTCCTATTTATGGTCCAGAAAGTCGCAAGTTATCTCCAAGGGAGTTACTGAGATTACAATCGTTTCCAGATGATTTTATATTCGATGAAAAAAAAATTTACAAACAAGTAGGTAATTCGGTAAATGTTAAGATGATTGAAAGATGTGCCAGATTCTTAATATTAGATGAAGATTTATTCGGAGAAAGCGTTTAATATTTTAAATGTAATATCTTTGGGGGGAGGTAATTCTATAAAACATTTTAGACCAATGCTGCGTTTTAACATGATGTATAAATATTGACTTTCAATGAGAGTATTTGTTTTATTATTTTTTGCTAATTTTACACGATGTTTACAAAATTGATTGTCAATTAAAAATATCCCTCTGGGAATAATATCGTTATATTTCACTTTTGAAATTCCGTTTGTTGGTTTCGTTTTCCACCATCGCTGAGATTTTAAATTTATAATGCAAATAGGCACAACAAAATTTTCTTTTGTATAATTACAACCATTTTTTGACCAATTCAAAGCACACGTCGATTTTCCAGATATTTTTTTTAGAGATAAGGGTGTGCCTTTTATTTTCATATCACTTTCACCGCAATGATTTTTTTCATAACCCGGAATATTTTCTTCAAAAAAATCACTTAAAACCATATCAATTAATCCACCACTTAATAACCCATTCCCGTCACCTCTACATGCGGTCTGTATAGCGTGACATTTATTAGATATCTCTTGTAAATTATTCGGTGTAAGATTATCTAGACACTTTTTTATATCGCGGAGAAAATCTAAATTGTATTTTCTCCACCATCTCTGAATTTTAATGATTTTTTCTTGCGAGACCTCCATATTTATTATCCTTAACTATTTATAGTTTAAGTATTTCAATTTTTTTTATTAGTTTTTACAAAACGTTTCACTACATTCGTCGAAATCCATAAAAATGCCAAGGTCCATATTGAAGCCAGATAATCCCCGAAAATTGTAATAGACTGTCGCAAAACCGAGCAGACCGGTGTGACTGTCATAAAAGGTGACAATAGAAATCCAACCAACGATGAATGTGTACACCATTTTGCGTAAGCATTTGCCGCGACGAAATGAAGAAATGACGCCATCGCAAAGAGATAAATAAAGTCCAAGTTGCTGTAGAGAAAGGCTGTGATTCCGTTGATTATCTTGCTGAACATGTTTTGTTATGTAAATTAATTGTGAAATGTTTTCAATTTTAATTTTTGAATAAAGTTCCATTTTTATAATTATAAGTAGGCTTATATCCGAAATCGGTTTTACTAAAAATTTCAACTCTTTCATTTGGATGGTTTATCGATTCTTTTATAGGATCATCGTTTAATATAACTATGTCTTCCCATTCGCTCCCGTAAACTAAAACATAAAGAAAGTCCATTTTATATAGTATTTATCAAATTTTCTAAAATTTGTACATTTGAAAATTATTTTATAATTAGAAATTATGTCGAGAACACCGAAACCAAAGACGAGCAAATTTAAAAGGAGTTTGCAAATTGATATAGCAAATGGAGAAGGTGGTATAGACGTCGAAACAGGAGAGCCACAAGAAAAAGTGGGATATAAAATGGTAAAAATTAACACAGGAATGAATCCATCCCAAATTGACAAATTAAAGGAAGATGTGTTATATTATTATTTTCTTTTTCGTAATGGTGAAAAAAGGTGGTATACTGGGTACTATGATGGCGACAAAAAAATAGGGTCGGCTTATTTAAGCAGCACACCATATGTTATATACTACGATAGAGTTCCTATTCCACCTTCCGAAGTAAATCAAGGTTTTAATAAATTAAGTAAAGCTCGAACACAAAGAATGTATGCCATCAGTAAAGGAACACGAAAAAAGAGACGTAAACGTCGAAAGATACGATAATTATAAACTGATTTATGATATTCTTACTTTGTACGTTTCCATCTCAACGCGTATATTTTTATCCAATTTGCCAAACAATATTGACACCTCGTTGTAAATTTTGTATATAAATTTTAGATTTTTATCCAGCGTATCTTTTTTACACATTTGAGCAAATATTTCATAATCAAAATTCATATTTGCTTGAATAACAATGCGATAGTGATTGTTTTTATACGTATTTGAACTACATTTATAAAAAGAACCCAACTTTTTAGATAGACCCACATGGTCGTAATTGTCGTCTTTTATCAAATTTTTTATTTCGTCTAATCTTCTTTGGTCGTTGGATATAATTACTCCATAGTTTGCGTTTACAAAAGGAATGCCATTTTCATTTAAAAATGTATACATTCTTGTTCTATGATATTTCGTTGATTGTTTAAAATCAATTTGCGCGATTGTTCGTAAATTATTTTCAATCAAATAAAGTTGAAGAATACAAAACATTATTAATTTATTTTTTGTATTTTTATATTTTTCAAATAATACAACATATTTCATTTTGAACAGATTTTTTAAAAACTCCATATAGTTTTATAATAAAAACTTTCAACAAAGAAGAAAATGGGAAACATAAGTTCTGTGAAAAAAGTTGGATTCGAAGATGTCCAAAAAGCAATCAAAATGAATTATATAATGATAAATACCATGTCAACCGACACTCAAAATTGTCTCATTTTAAATACTATCCCGGCACATTTGGAAGAAGAAAAAATAAACGATTGTATTAAAAAAGGCAAAAACATAAACATCATAATTTATGGGAAAAACACAAATGATGAAAAAGTGGTGTCAAAATATAAACAATTATTATCTTACGGGTTTAAAAATGTGTATATTTATTTAGGCGGAATGTTTGAATGGATGATTTTACAAGATATTTATGGGAAGGAAGAATTTCCGACAAACGGGACCGAAAAAGATATTTTAAAATATAAACCAGAACCATTATTGTAGAGATTGATTTGCCAATTCGTCTGCCCTCGCATTTTTGTCGCGATAAATATGCGCGAAACTGGCATTTATTTTTATTTCTTTTGCTTTTTCATAATAAGGTTTTATGGAAGGAGAATTTACTTTGTATTTTCCCGACATTTGTTTGATGACGAGCATGCTATCTCCATAAACATTCAATTCTTCGATACCCATTTCAACTGCCTTTTGAAGACCCAAAATTAATCCGGAATATTCTGCCACATTATTTGTTTGTTTTCCTAAATATTTACTTCCAGATGCTATTTCTAGGTCTCCTCGATAAAGAACAAACCCAGCTCCAGCTTTTCCTGGATTTCCTTTGGAGCAGCCATCAAAATACAAAGAGTACATATTATTGGATAATATTATCCATTGTTTTCAACCATTCTTCCAAAACCTCGGGATTTTCATAAATGTCGCGATCGGCATCAAACACAAATGTCGGAATAGTCAAGTTATCCAACATATGCTTGTGGTATTCGTCGCATCGCTCCAGATAGTCCAATGGAATAACTTCTCCTGCGCGACCTCGGCGATTTACTCTGGCAAAAGAGGTTGGGGGAGACGTCTTCAACATAACTACACTGTCTACGGCAATATCGACAAAATCGTCAAACCATTTATTGTATATTTTAAATTCAACGTCTTCCATCATTTTCTGATCGTGTAGCATTTTGGCAAACACCTCGCGATCCGTATAAACGCTCCGTTCAGTGATGATAACATGGCGTTGCGATGGATCAAGTGATTTTACTTTTTGTTTGAGATTGTTCAACCTCGATCCCAAAGCCATCATTTGAAAGGCAAACGAATATTTTGCCGGGTTGCTGTAATACTTTTGTAGCATTGAAACACCATAAATGTCTTTTATCTTTTCCCACTCGTCCACCGGTTCGTCGAGAAAGGAGATTGTGATATTTCCTTCATATCTTTTTTTCAGTTCTTCCACAAACGTACTTTTTCCTGCGGCAATATTTCCTTCAATGGCGATGATGAACATTTTTTGTATGACTGTTTTCTTACGGGATGTTTTCAATTTTAAAACAATATAAAAATTGTGATATAAAATAATGAAATGGATCTGAAACAGAATAAACTCACAAAATTGGAATGGGAAAGTATTGAAATGCCTGAAAGCCAAAAAGAAAAAATGATACTTCGGATGATCATTGATGGCTACGATGCCTCGAATATCTATATGAATCAAACATCGTCGATGCTGTCTTTGTTAAAAATCGAACCAGGTAGTAATGATTATTTTAATTGTATTGAAACGTATATTTTCAATACATATTTTGCTAATACAGTAGATAAAATTAAAAAAAAGTTTAACAAGGATAGCAAAGAGTTTACATTTCTTGAGGCAATCAAACCAAAATCAAAGTTGGAAGTAAAACGGGGAGATAAAATTCGATTTCAACAAAACACGAGCACGGAATGTTTTGAAACGATTTTATTGAAAGAATTAGAATTATTTACCACAACCTTTAACGAGTTACACTATTTTACTATTTACGTATTACTAAAAAACAGAATCAAAAATATCAATAAATTTGTGTTGAATATCATTCATTATTTTTTAGAATATGAAATTTCTATGAAAAAAATAGTTTTTCAATCAAATGAATTTATTGAAAAAAATGTCATTTTATCAAAATATACCGACATCACTTTGTATGAACATCAGAAACAACTTTTTTTCTATTCTAAAAAAGAAGGACCCAAGTTGATTTTTTATATTGCGCCGACAGGAACTGGAAAAACATTGACCCCTTTGGCATTGAGTAAAAAATATAAGATTATTTTTGTTTGCGCGGCGAGGCACGTTGGATTGTCCATGGCAAAAGCTTGTATAACCATGGGAAAGAAAATCGCGTTTGCGTTTGGTTGTCAGACTCCCGAAGATATTCGTCTTCATTATGCTGCCGCAAAAGATTACGTGAAAGATCGAAAATCGGGAGGAATTTTTAAGGTGGATAACTCTGTTGGAGACAATGTAGAAATTATTATTAGTGACATTCAATCCTATTTGTGTTCCATGTATTACATGTCCGCTTTTAATAAACCCGAAGATATGATAATGTATTGGGACGAACCTACTATTTCGTTGGATTATGACGAGCACCCATTACATGACATGATTCAAAAAAATTGGAAAGAAAATACTATACCAAATATTATTTTGTCTTCTGCTACATTGCCGAGAGTGAATGAAATTGGGAGCGTCATACATAATTTTATTGAAAAATTCAATGGAGAAATATATACAGCAGAAAGTTATGATAATAAAAAAACAATTCCATTATTTAATATGAATGGATCCGTTATTTTACCGCATTTGTTAACAAGAGACTATGACAAATTACAAGAAATTGTTTCTCAGTGTTTAAATAATTTATCTATTTTACGATATTTTGAATTGAACCAAGTAGCATTATTCATAAAGTTCATTGAAGATATGGGATATATACACGCGAAACATTTTGCGGAAAGACAATTCGCTTCTATAGATGATATTAATGTAAAAAATATTAAATTACATTATTTGAAACTTTTACAAGTGGTCGATCGCAATCATTGGGAAGCAATTTATGATTCACAGATAAAAAAGGGTGTAAAGCATTCTGCCTTGATTGCCACGAGTGATGCTCACACATTGACCGATGGTCCCACCATCTATTTAACCGAAGACGTTAAAAAGATTGCGCAATTTTGTATTCAACAAATAGATATACCTGAAAAAGTCATGAATGATATAATGAAAGTCATTGGGTTTAACGATGAAGTGAATATTAAAATAGGTATCTTGGAAAGAAAAATGGAAGATATCGAAAACAAAGGAACCGATAAAAAAGAAATTTCAGAAAAAGTTGTCGATAATATTAAAGGGTTGGCGGCCGTTAGACAAGAGTTGGCGATGACACAACAATTGATAAAGCCCATCTTTTTAAATAATATTTTTATACCAAATAAACGCGAACATCTTAAAAAATGGGCGACCGATATCAAAGGATCACCTTTTACATCGGATATAGATGAAGTCGCTATCGTTAAGATAATGTCTCTCCCCATTGATTGTAGTTGGAAAGTTCTATTATTGGTTGGAATTGGTGTTTTTTCAAATGACGCGGACACAAACTATACGGAAATAATGAAACAATTGGCGGTTGAACAAAAACTTTTTTTAATTATTGCTTCAAGTGATTATATTTATGGAACGAATTACCAATTTTGTCATGGTTACATTGGGAAAGATTTAATTGTTACTCAAGATAAAATATTACAAGCATTGGGGCGAATCGGAAGAAACAGTACAAATTCAGATTATAGTATTCGATTCAGAAACCAAGAACATATAGATAATCTTTTTTATCCACGTCAAAGACCAGAAGTATTAAATATGAATCGCCTATTTAGTTAAGGCGACATGGGCTACGACAAAGAGCACACGTTTCAATCCAATTACTGATACATGTACCGCAAAACAAATGTCTACATTGGTAGACGCGTATACTTTGAACTTCATTTTCATAACAAATTCCACAAGTTTCTGGTACATAAAGTTGTAGGCGTCTCAAATCTCGTATTTGAGTTTCCGTTAAAAAGTGTGTTTGATTCCCATTATAATCTGTCTTTTTAAAATAAACAGGCCCATTCCCTCGATCCGTTTTGATATATGCTTCGTTGTTAATATTCAAGACGACTCTGGCATAGAAAACTGCGTCGCGATATCGAACATAGTTGATAAGAGGTTCGTCTGTCTCAGGAAGTTTTTCCTTCATTTCACCAAATCTTACACCCGGAATACCTGCTTCTACAATCTCTATAGCCGCACCCTCTTCAATCTGAAAAAGGTTTTTGATATCATCCTGTGCGATTTTTATAAAATCTCTGGTGCTCCTATTGTAATTAAAATCTACACTTGTTGTGATAATTCCCCATGCGAGTTTAACCGTCGTCATCTTTTTATTTATTTAATAACTTTTAAATATTATCAATTTTATTTAAAATATTTTTATATAACATGCTTGATAAATCTTTATTTATATGTTATTCAACTCCCAACTATTCCAAATTAACAAACATGTGTTTAGATTCATTGCGAGATATGAATGTTAACAATATTAACCATATGACAGATGATGTATCGTTTGAAAATACAGGATTTCAAACAGAATTGTGGTATTATTGTGTTAGAAATAAAATAAATCACTTAATTAATGTTCTAAAAAATGGT
>Ga0209550_10002672_pt1 | contig 17142 bp, 16 predicted proteins | sample LauGreSuBDMM15SN_2_FD_187567 | JGI IMG/M metagenome (GOLD analysis project Ga0209550, IMG submission 187567) | Freshwater lake microbial communities from Lake Michigan, USA - Su13.BD.MM15.SN (SPAdes) (version 5) | ecosystem: Environmental > Aquatic > Freshwater > Lake | place: Lake Michigan...
CAAGAAGATCCAGGATGCCAGAGAAGAAGGTGACCTAAAGGAGAACGGTGGTTACCACGCTGCTAAAGACCAGCAGGGCATCATCGAAGCCAGAATTGCTCGCCTAAACCAGATCCTTGCTAACTCTGTAATCGGAGAATCACAAGAGTCAAGTGACACCGTCTCGCAGGGAATGGTTATCACCATCGACCTAAACGGTAAACAGATGGCATTCCTACTAGGTTCAGCTGAAATGGCTGAGAACACCGACCTAACCGTTTACTCTCCAGATAGCCCAATGGGTAATGCCATCATCGGAGCAAAGATTGGTCAGTCAGTTTCATACACTGCCCCAACCGGTAAAGAACTAACCGTAAAGATAGTGGCAGTCAAGCACTTCGAAGGTTAGTCTTCGCGAGCTTCAATAATTCTTGGCTTGAGCCCAGCATTCTTTAGCGCCTTTAGAACTTCAAGAGTGTGTTCGTGACCTGAGGTCTCAACAGAAAGATTTAGTTCAACTTCAGAGATCTTCAAACCAAGGCCGTGTCTGGTATGAAGAACCTCAACAACGTTCGCATTTGCTTTAGCAATTACCTCTGCAGTTAGAGCAAGCTGTCCCGGTCTATCTGGAAGCATCACTGAGATGGTGGTGTATCTCTCAGCTGCTGCTAGACCATGTCTAACTACTCTCTGAAGCAATAGTGGATCCATGTTTCCACCAGAGAGAATTAAAACAGTCTTACCCTTAAGTTTTAGCTTTCCTGCAATAAGGGCGGCAACACCAACAGCACCAGCAGGTTCAACTACCTGCTTTGCTCGCTCTAGTAGCACAAGGATTGCTTTGGCAATCTCGTTCTCAGAAACAGTAACAACCTTGTCAACGTGCTTTTTGATCAATTCAAAAGGAATACGACCTGGTTTAGAAACTGCAATGCCATCAGCAATAGTTGGAGTGGTAACAACCTCGGTTAACTTGCCTGACTTCATTGAAGGAACATAAGGAGCAGCGTGTTCTGACTGAACACCGTAGACCTTTACTTTTCTTCCATTGGCTTTAGCTGAAAGCTTTGCTGCAACAGCAACACCAGCAGCTAAACCACCGCCACCGATAGCAACAACAATGTTGTCGACATCAGGTAGTTCGTTCATGATCTCTAGACCAACCGTTCCCTGACCGATGACCACATCAATGTGATCAAACGGTGGAATAAAGACAGCGTTCTTCTTCTGAGAAAACTCTTGAGCAGTCTTAAGGCACTCTGCAAATGTTGCCCCAGTTAGAACAACCTCTGCCCCGTAACCCTTAGTTGCCTGAACTTTAGGTAAGGATGCTCCGATAGGCATAAAGATGGTTGCCTTGATACCAAGTTTTGAAGCAGCAAGAGCAACACCTTGAGCATGGTTACCAGCACTAGCTGCGACCACTCCACGCTTACGCTCAGAGGCTGTGAGTTTAGACATACGGTTATAGGCACCGCGAAGCTTGTATGCACCTGTTCTTTGAAGGTTCTCAGCCTTTAGGAATACCTCGCCACCAACAAGGTCAGATAGGTAGAAGCTATCTAGCAGTGGGGTTTGTTTGGCAATAGCCAAGACATTGGCTTCAGCAGCCTCAAAATCCATCAGGGTTGGTGTCACCACCGGAGTTGCATTAGGCAAACTAACCTCACTTACTTATTTATTAGAGTTTAGTTTGAGAAAGAGACTGATGCCCACACCAACCCTGAGCGCCAAGGAAGCAAGGCTTCTAGCTCTATACGCCTGCGGGCTTGACTCAAGGCAAGACAAGAGCGTACTTGATGTCATTACCCGCTTTGGGATGCTCCAGATCGACAGTGTGAATGTCTTTGAACGTGCCCACTACATGCCCCTGTTTAGCCGTCTAGGTGCCTTTGATAAGAGCGAACTAGATTCCCTAACCGGAGGTGAGAACCCAACCCTGATTGAGTATTGGGCTCACCAAGCCAGTTTCATCAAGACTGAAGACTTCCCGCTCTTTGGTTGGCGAATGCAGCAGTACAAAAACGGAGCTGCTAGACCTGCTAGCTTCGAGAACGAGCACAAGAAACTAATCAGGTGGATCAAAGCAGAACTAGAAGCTAATGGCCCCATGACAGCAGCCCAATTCGAACATGAAGAAAACAAACGAAAAGGCTCTTGGTGGGGATGGAGCAATGTCAAGACTGCTCTAGAACGAAAGATTGACCAGGGTGAGATCATTGCTGCCGGGAGAACTAACTTCAGCAGGATCTACGCCCTACCTGAACAAGTCCTTCCTAAGAAGATTTTGAACAAGACTGTCGATCATCACAGCGCTCAAATGAAACTCTTCGGTAATGCAGCACGGCTGATGGGTGTTGGCACAGTTCGAGACATCGCCAATGTTTACTGCATCTACCCATCAGAAGCTAAACCGATTGTTGCAGACCTAGTCGAACTTGGAATTGTCAAAGAGGTGATAGTTGAGGGTTGGAAAGAAAAAGCATTTCTCCACAAAGACTTCTTCAACTTTGACTTCAAGCAAGTAAAGCCAAGTCTGACCACAGTGCTCTCCCCCTTTGATCCACTAACCTGGCAAAGAGAACGAGCATCAAGAATCTTCAACTTCGATTACAAGATTGAGATCTATGTTCCAGAGCCAAAACGTATCTACGGATACTATTCACTACCAACCCTGCACAAAGACAAACTGATTGCTCGAATCGATCTCAAGTCAGATAGACAGAACAAGGCACTCCTTGTTCAATCTGCCTGGCATGAAACAACTCTTTCAACCAAGGAAATTGCTCAGGCTAGTAAACCGGTGGCTAAGCACCTAAGAGATATTCAGAAGTGGCAGGGATTGGAATCACTGAACGTAAAACCTAAAGGCAATATGTCTTTAGAACTTACTTCCAAGCTCGTTTAGACGCTCAATACGCTTATCTAGCGGTGGGTGGGTTGAGAACAGTCTCTGGGCAACAGATGGCTTCACCGGGTCGCTGATATACATATGAGCCATTGAAGAAGCTGCTCTGCGCATTGGACGACCATACTCTTTGAGTTTCTGCAGAGCCGAAGCTAGACCATCTGGGAATCTTGTGATCTCAGCTCCAGTTGCATCAGCTAGATACTCACGCTGTCTTGAAACAGCTGCACTAACGATTGGACCGATAAGAGCTGAGATGATCCATGCCACTAAACCAAAAGCCATCAGGATTAGAGCAAGCTGCCCTCTGTCCTTACCGCCTCTAGAGAAGAATGCCGCGCGAATCATTAGGTCAGCCAAGATAGCAACAGCACTGATTAGACCAAAGACGATAGTTGAAACTCTAATGTCGTAGTTCTTTACGTGACTCATCTCATGAGCCATAACACCTTCAAGTTCTTGGTCGTCCATGATTGCAAGTAATCCGGTAGTTGCAGCAACAATGGCGTGCTTTGGATCTCTACCTGAAGCAAAAGCATTAGGAGCTTCATCTTGGATTATGTATACCTTAGGCATTGGCATGCCTTCGGTGATAGCTAGGTTCTCAACAATGTTCCAGAGTCTTGGGTTATCTGACTTCTGGATCTGAACTGCACCTGATGCTGAAACAGAGAATGCTCCAGCGAAGTAATACTGAATCAAGGCGTAGATTGCTACGAAACCAATAATGAAGAAAGCAGAAGAACCATAACCTGTGACATAACCTGCATAGGTAGCCAAGCCACCGATGAGTAATACGAAGAACAGGATGATGAAGACAGTGTTGCGCTTATTAGCGGCGATAGCCGAATACATAACTACTCCTAGCTAGAAACTAGAACTTAATCTCAGGGGCTTCAGCGATAGCTGCACGGTCTGCAACTTCGAAGAAAGCACGCTCTGGGAATCCTAGGCTGCTAGCAAAGAATGAGTTAGGCCAGACCTTGATCTTGGTGTTTAGTTCACGAACTCCACCGTTATAAAAACGACGAGCAGCCATGATCTTGTCCTCAGTGTCAGATAGTTCTGACTGAAGGCCTAGGAAGTTCTGAGATGCCTGCAGTTGAGGATATGCTTCAGCAACAGCAAACAGAGATTTCATTGCTGACTGGAAAGCACCCTCAGCCTTAGCTGCTTCTGCTGGGTTTGCAAGAGCAGAACCTGAGATGGTTGCTGCACGTGCCTTGGTGACATTTTCAAAGACACCTGACTCGTGCTTGGCATAACCCTTAACGGTTTCAACCAGGTTAGGGATAAGGTCTGCACGACGCTTTAGCTGGACGGTGATGTCGCTCCAAGCTTCATCAACACGAACATTCAAACGGACAAGTCCGTTGCGCATGCTAACGAACCAAATAACCAAAATAACTAGAACTGCAACGGCAATGAAGCCAACTACTGCGTAATCCATGACTCTCCTAAATCAGGTTGCTAAATGCAACATTGAGATAAGCCTAAACAAGAAATACGGCTGTTTGGAGAACTATTAGTAATCTCTCAGCGAACTGGTGCCCCCAGTGGGACTCGAACCCACACTGGAACGATTTTAAGTCGTCTGCCTCTGCCATTGGGCTATGGGGGCTAATGCGATATTGAGTTATTAAAGCGAATCGGCACCTAGGATACCTGGGTGCCGATTCGCGAAAGGGTTTTAGGCCTTAGGACGCGATGCCCAGGTCTCAAAGGCTAATCGAGGATCCTTTGTTGCGCTAACTGAAACAATGTCACGCTTGAAGATCAAGTTGTTCACCCAGCCAACGATTACTCTGTGCTTACGCTCCAACATAGGCATTGCAAGGCCGTGGTAAACGCGGTGAGCACACCAAGCTAGGAAGCCCTTTAGAACAATGTTTCCTGACTGGAACACACCGTTGTATAGACCAAGACCAGCAACAGCACCTAGGTTCTTGTGCTTGTATTCAGTAATACCTTCTTCACGAAGATTTGCGACAATGTTTGAAGCAAGTAGTTTTGCCTGACGAACAGCGTGCTGAGCATTTGGAACACAGAAACCACCAACACCGCCACCAGATAGATCTGGAACAGCTGAAACATCTCCTGCAGTCCAAGCACTGTCAATTACAACGCCTTCTTTAGCAACCTGAAGAGTTGGTAGTGCTGTAATGCGACCACGCTCGTCTAGAGGTAGGTCAGTGTTCTTTACAAAAGGTGAAGCCATAACACCAGCAGTCCAAACGATTACATCGCTCTCAAACTTTTCACCGGTAGATAGTTCGATAACACCGTCAGCAGCAGATACGAGCTGAGTGTTTAGGTGAACCTTTCCACCACGACGATCTAGATCTGAAAGGACCCACTCGGAAGTCTTCTGAGAAACTTCAGGCATGATTCTCCCCATTGCCTCAATGAGGTGGAACTTCACATCAGCGAAGCTGATGCCTGGGTAGTAACGAATTAGGTAGCTTGCAAGGTTGCGCATTTCTGCGAATACTTCGATACCAGCGAAACCTCCACCGACAACAACGAAGGTTAGCAATCTGTCGCGCTTAGGTCCTGCTGGCAAGTTAGCCGCAATGTCAAAGTTGGTAAGAATGCGGTTACGAATTTCAATTGCTTCTTCAACTGTCTTGAGTCCAATTGCATTATCTGCAACACCTGGGATTGGGAATGTTCTAGAGACTGCACCAGCAGTTAGAACAACCTGGTCGTAAGAATGCTTAACTTCTCCAAGGCCTGGAATATCTAGTGTTGCTGTCTTAGTTTCGTGTTCAATCTTGGTCATCTTGCCGCTGATGATTTTGGTGGTCTTTAGGTGTCTTCTGAGTGAAACAACAGTGTGACGAGCTTCGATAGAACCAGCAACAACCTCAGGGAGGAACGGCTGGTAAGTCATGTATGGAAGTGGATCGATAAGGGTAACTTCAGCTTCACCTGCTCTAAGTAGCTTTTCTAGCTTGAATGCAGTGTAAAAACCGGCATAGCCGCCACCGACGATCAGAATTTTTTGCATGCTGGGTTCCTCAAAGATTTGGAAGATTGTTGAGCGCATCAACGCGCTCCTTTGATTTTACTAGGAACTGACCTTACAAGAGCACCGACTGGGGTTAAAACCCATCTCTTCTAGAGCTAAATCTCCAATTGGGTTAACCCCAGGACCTTTAGCCAGTGAATGGGCTGCCAAAGCATGTAGGCACTTTACGCGAGTAGGCATACCGCCTGCGCTAATACCAATCAGTTCCTCAACATGGTCAATGGCTTCACGCTCGGCAAGGTAGCTCTCGTGTGCTGCTAAATATTTAACCTTTAGTTCAGGATCAGCTTCAAGCAGTTCTTGTAATTTGACCATGAAGCCAGAGGCTTCTAACCCACTTAGTAGTGCTGAGGTGTTTGGGTGGGTCAGGTAGTAAAAGGTTGGGAATGGTTCACCGTGAGAGAGTCTCGGTGAGGTTTGAACAACCATCGGTTTACCGCAGACACATCTGGCAGCAATGCCTAGGACATCTCGCATTGGACGACCGAGTTGAACCTGCATCTCAGCAAGGTCAGCTTCTGTTGCAGGAGTGATTGCCATTACTTGCTAGCTGTTGCTGGATTCTTAGAGTCGTTAGGTTGATCTAAACCAGCCTGTATTACAGAAGTCATTAGCGAACCAGCCCAGTTGTGTTTAGTGGTTCCAATGTTCTGTGAGATAGCTCCGTTGTTCTTCTGCTTTGCCAACATCGCACCAACAGTTCCTGAGGTGTCACTGAGGTTTAGACCATCAGCATCTAGAACAAGGTAGCTGACTTCACCAGGAACAACGTAGAACAATCTGTCTCTAGCCTGAGCTCTAATAAACACCGGGTCATCCCAGCGCTTCTTCTCAGCTTTGATCTCTTCCAAGTTCTTCTTGTCAGCATCAAGCTTTGCTTGCAGTTGAGCAATCTGAGTTTGCATAGTGAAGTATTCAGAAAGCTGAGGTCCAACAGAGAAGAAGCCAATCACAATTAGACCTAAAGTCACCATGGTCGATGGTGTCCAGGAGAAGGCGTTGCCTACTCTTTCACCAAAGGTGCCAACTTTAGACTGCGCTTTAGCGCGCACATCTCTCTTACCGGTTCTAGCCATGGGACTAGTCTCTAACGACTAAGCCTTAAAACGTGGGAACGCTGCGGCACCTGGGTAGTATGCCGCGTCCTGTAGCTCTTCTTCGATGCGAAGCAGCTGGTTGTATTTAGCCACTCTTTCGCTTCTAGCTGGAGCACCAGTCTTGATCTGTCCCGCGTTTGTAGCAACAGCTAGGTCAGCAATGAAGGTGTCTTCAGTCTCACCTGAACGGTGAGAGATGATGGCCTTCATGCCTGAACGCTGTGCCAAAGCAACAGCGTCTAGAGTCTCAGTCAAAGTACCAATCTGGTTTACCTTAACCAAGATTGCGTTACCTGCCTTTAGGTCAATACCCTTTTGTAGACGTGCTGGGTTGGTGACGTATAGGTCATCTCCAACTAGCTGAACCTTATCCCCTAGTGCTGCAGTGATCTGTGTCCAACCAGCCCAGTCATCTTCAGCTAGTGGGTCTTCAATAGAAACTAGTGGGAAGTCATTGACAAGTACTTCGTAGTACTGGATCATTTCTTCACGAGAGAGCTGCTTACCTTCGAATGCATACTTCTCGGTCTTCTCGTCATAGAACTCAGTTGCTGCAACATCCAGAGCAAGACCGAAGTGCTCACCTAGAACATAACCTGCCTGACCAATAGCTTCAGAAATTAGTTCTAGAGCTGCACGATTGGTTGGAAGATCTGGAGCAAAGCCACCCTCATCACCAAGACCAGTAGCTAGGTTCTTTGAGTTCAAGAGAGCCTTCAGTGAGTGGTAAACCTCAGTACCGGCACGAAGTGCTTCTGAGAATGAATCGAAACCAATTGGAACGATCATGAACTCTTGAATGTCCACTCCGTTGTCAGCGTGTGAACCACCGTTGATGATGTTCATCAGCGGAACTGGAAGTGTGTATGCGTTTGGTCCACCGAGGTAACGGTAAAGAGGCTGACCAGTTGATTCAGCAGCTGCTCTAGCGTTAGCAAGGGACACACCAAGGATCGCATTCGCTCCTAAGTGAGACTTGGTTGCTGTTCCATCTAGACGAATAAGAGCAGCATCAACCAGTCTCTGGTCTAGTGCATCAAAGTCAATCAAGCCAGTCTCATCGTGACCGATCTGGTCGATAACAGCATTAACTGCGTTTAGAACACCTTTACCCATGTAACGCTTCTTGTCGCCATCACGAGACTCGTGTGCTTCGAAAGCACCGGTTGAAGCGCCTGAAGGAACAGCAGCTCTACCGAAAGCACCATCAGAAAGAAGTACTTCTACCTCAACAGTTGGGTTACCTCTAGAGTCAAGGATTTCTCTCGCGCCTACAGCGTCAATGATGGACATGGTTCTCCTAAGAATTTTGGGGGTTTTAGATCGACATCGAATTACTACAAGTTTACCCGTTTACTAGTTCCCAATAGCCCTAAGCTCAAGCACTGTTGTATTGCTATTAACCAAAGCAAATTCGCTAAAACCAGCACTCTGCAGGCTATCCAAGAGGATATTCAGCTTCTTAGGTCTAACCTCTAGACGAACTAGAGAACCTTTAGCAATTAGCTCCTTCTGGAACGAGAGACCTTTCTTAATACAATCCAGGGAACCATCCTCCAGAACCAAGACCACACCGGCAGAAGGAACTACTCCCTCAACCAGCTCCACTACTCGCTCAAAGCCAATCGAGATACCAACAGCAGGAACGTCAGTTCCTAACCATCTACCAACCATGCCGTCATAGCGACCGCCACCACCGATAGCACTACCAGTTCCTGGCAGTTCAATCTCAAAGATGGTGCCGGTGTAATAACCCATACCTCTAACCAGAGTTGGATCGAATCTAAGTCTTGAACCAACAGCCTCAAACAGAGGCTCTAGAACACTAGGAATAGAAGAAGTACTAATACCTTCTAACCAAGCCTTAGCTGAATTACCAACACCTTCACCAAAGCGTTCAGTTAGTTCTGTGACAACACCTGAAATCTCGATCTTGTCCAGTTTGTCGATAATGATCATGGCTGATGAACGATCTGCCTCAGCAACCCCTAGACCATCTAAAACCTCAGCAAGTAGCAAACGATGATTGACCCTAATTACAGAACTTTCTAAACCAATTGCATCAAGAGCTGCAAGAGAAGCAGTCAACAGCTCAATCTCAGCAAGCACAGAGTCATCACCAATGATGTCGATATCACACTGGATGAACTGACGGTATCTACCCTTTTGAGGTCGCTCTGCTCTCCAGACCGGCCCCATCTGAATAGCCTTAAATACTGAAGGCAAAGAAGCTCGGTTAGTTGCATAGAACCTAGTCAAAGGAACGGTTAGATCAAAACGAAGGCCTAGGTCAGCCAAACCATCAACATCAGAAGGAGTGTTAAGAGCAGATTCAAGCTCTGCTCCTCTTTTCATAACCCTGTATGCAAGCTTCTCGTTATCTCCACCCTGACCTGAGGTTAGACGATCTAGGTTCTCTAAAGCAGGTGTCTCAACCTCCTGGAACCCAAAAGACCTATAAACACCCCTAATAACCCCTAAAACACTCTCCCGCTTAGCCTTTTCGGCAGGCAGAAAGTCCCTCATACCTCTAGGTGGGTTAATGTCTTTGGCCATGGGTCAAGTTTGGCAGATAACTATCTGGTCCTAGATCTTGACACGAGATCCCTTTACATGATCCAATGATCCGAAACCATTTCCGTATGGGGTCATAAGGAGAATCATGGAAGCCAACGTAAACACACCCTCAATCCTTGACGTGGTCCAACAGTTCAACAAACTCACCGTAGATGACTACCAGAGAACATACGCTTGGACTAAAGACGAGATCGATGAGTTCTTCGCTGACCTCAAAGAAACTGCCGCAACAGGAGAGCCTCATTTCTTTGGGACGCTCATTCTTCAATCCTCAGATTCAGGAACAGCGGCCGTTGTAGATGGGCAACAAAGACTGACAACAACCTATGTGACAGTTGCAGCCCTTAGAGATGCAGCCATTCGCCTTGGCTCAGATGTAATACACGAACCGGGAAAGCTGCCAATATATGTGGCCCAGGAAGCATGGGCATTCCTAATTCCGACCAATGACCCTACCGTCCCAAGATTTCAATCAAACCGTTTTCTACGCAAGTTACTTCTCGAAACTGTTCTCCCGCTACCAGATGCCCAAGAAAGAGTTCCTGACAAAGACGTTCAGATTACTTTGAATTTCCGTAAGTGCGTGAAGCATATCCGAGAACTCATCCGAGAAGATCTAGAAAAAATTGACACTCAGGAAGCCAAGCTTTTACGCATTCACACGTTACTTACCAGTCTCCTTAAGAAATTTCTCGTGCTTAGAGTGGTCACAGACGACATGAATGAATCTCTGGAAATTTTCCTAACGTTGAATAATAGAGGTCTTCCCTTAGGCCCAAGTGATTTAGTTCGTGGCGAGATTATGAGTGCCAGAAGCTCAGGATTAGACGAAAGAAGCCAGCAAAAGTTGCATGCAAAGATCTTTGAAGAATGGAAGGTAATTGCAGACAATGTTGATGAACCTGAGGTTTTCTTGAGACATTACCTTGTCGCTACCGGAAAGAAAAAAGTAACCAAGAAAAAAGTTGTAGAAAATGTGATGGAGCGCATAAAGACACCTAACGGAGAAAAGAGCGTTCAGTTAGCGACTGACTTCTGGAAAGATCTGATTGACGCTTCCGAAACATACTCTCGAATAATTAAACCGGGATATGACACTGACATGAACTACAACCTTTACATTTTGAATGGCCTGTTGAAGAGCCACAGAATATTTATGTTAGCGCTCCTCAGGTCAGATGCTGAAGAAAATGACATCGAAGTCGCGACAAGATTGTTGTACGTTCTCTGCTTCAGGTACATCATTTCCGGTTCTAATGCTCAAAAACTTGAGGACTTTTTCCAAGCTCTTTGCATGGCCATGTCTGAGGGAAGCAGAATGTCTGAGATACACAAGCTTCTGAGAGACAAGATAGATGAAGCTAATGAAAAACTCGACACCGAGAAGTATTTGAAAACCGAGGGTGACTCTGGCTTTATCGGAAAAGCTATTCTGCACGGAATAAACAGAAAATTCACTCCCGGTGCCTTGGCTTTTCCTCTAGACAGCAAAATTCATCTCGAGCACATTGCTCCGCAGTCGGAGACAGCAGAGTGGGTATGGTCTCTATACTCTGGCATTAACGAACTTTATGAGGATTACGAAGACCAAATCGGAGAAATCGGAAATCTCACTTTGCTAGATTTCAAACTCAATTTGGAAGCGCAGCAAAAGAGCTTCGTCGAGAAGAAGGTCAAATACGATGACTCGGTAATAAAGATCACTCGAGACTTACTGACTCTTGAAACTTGGCGACAAGAAGAAATAGAAGCACGGACAGAGTGGGTTGCGGAGATGTTCCAAAAGATCTGGCACTCAACGCCTGAATCTGGACAGCTTGCTACATTCCCAATTTGGTACGCGGCCCGCTCTTAGTAATCCTCAACCCCAACAACCCCAGCATCACTAGCAGCTAGGACTTCTGCTTTTCTGATGTCGTCTGAGAGGTCTCTGACAGCTGTTCTTAGGGCTCGTTCTGGGTCTAGGTCTTTGGATTTGGCTGCTTGGACTATGGCTAGGAGTAGTGCTCCTAGTTCTTCTTCTGTGTTTAGTTGAATTGGGGATTCTGCTTCTTTATCTAGAAGGTTGATCTTGTGGGCTTTACCTATTACTTTGCTGGCTAGAGCTAGAGCAGGTAGTGCTTGAGGAATACCGTCCAGTACTGATGCTCTCTCCGGCTTTTCTTTCTGCTTGTGGTTATCCCAGTTGAGCATTACATCGTCACCGGTTTTAGCTTTGTATTTCTCTAGTTCTTCAGGGGTCCCAAACACATGTGGGTGTCTACCCTGCATCTTCTCTCTGGTGAACTTAGCAACATCTTGAATGTTGAAAGGTTCACCAAGAGAACCAGACTGAGCTAGATCTGAGTGGAATACCACTTGGTATAGGACATCTCCTAGTTCTTCTAGAACGTCTTCTCTAGTTCCTGACTCAATGGCATCAATAAGCTCGTAAGTCTCTTCCAGTAAATACTGCACAAGACTCTCGTGGGTTTGTTCAGCATCCCAAGGGCATCCGCCAGGAGATCTCAGGGTGTTTGCAGTTTGGATGAGGTTATCTAGTTCGGTCATGGTGTTAGTTTGCCAGAGGCTTGGGGATAACTAGAGCATGGCTCGATTGATATGGCTAGCCTTGCCGGATGCCAGAGCCTTATTCTGCAAAATACACCAGCGAGTATTTGCGACAAGAACAAGATATCCCCGTTCTGATCCAGCAGGTGGTAAGACTCTTAGTACTAAATATCTTGATTGGTGGAGGTCCTGCTTTAGCTAAAACACCTTGGTTAAAACCTCTCGGCCAAGGGCTTTGGGAATTCAGAATTGGAGGCAGCGTGCATTCGGTCCTAAAGCGAGCCGGCGTTGAAAACCCATCTAGGTTAGGTAATCAGAAAATACTCATTAGAGTGTTCTGTGCTTTTGAGGAAGAGGGTGTTCTTCTGATCGGTTGCTACAACAAGCTGCGATTTGGCGGTGGAAGACCCCAGTCACTAGCCATAACTCGGGCTAGGAAAGTGTTGTTGACATTTAGAGAGGGTCGTTAGATGATTTCATATATGAATACAAAGAATTCGCTTGATTTGTTGACTCAAGATGAACATGACCGCGAACTAATGGCTAACTGGAGCCCAGAAGATTACGCAGCCAATCGCGCACTAACTCTGGCTTTTGAAGAGCGCGCTCAAAGGCTCGCTCTTGCTAATGCCGTCAAGAGAGGTAGATCTTCGCTTCAAATCTCTCAGCGTGCTTTAGCCAAGCTTGTGGGCATTAGCACCAGGGATGTTTGTCACATCGAACAAGGCAAAGCCAACCCAACGCTGACAACTCAGGTCAAATTACTTTCAGCTTTAGGGCTAACTCTCGCTATTGAGGCGAAGTAAAGACTGAGCTTAAGAACACCCAGGTCCAGTCGATTAGATCTCGATCCTGAAGAAACTCCCCTGATTTGTCTTTAGGTGCTGGAACTGTGAGTTGTTTAGCTGTTGCTAGATATCTCAAGCCTGGATACTGATGGCTCAGTCTGATCTGTTTGGCTTCATCTAGGTCAACAGGGGATATCTTCACCTGATTACCAATCAGCATTACATCTTTTAGGTTCAGACGGTTGCACTGCTGTCTTAGTTCTGTGACATCAATCAGGTTCTTCACTGACTGCGGTGCTTTACCGTATCTGTCTTCTAGTTCAGCCAGAATCTTCTCTAGCTGCTCTCTAGTTCCTAGTTCTCCGCTGGCTGCAGAGAGCTTGTGATAAGCCTCTAGCCTTAGTCGTTCTGAATCGACGTATTCGATTGGGATATGAGCATCCATTGGAATCTCTAGTTTTAGTTCTGCAGGAGATTCGTGTTTGATGCCCTTGAACTCATCAACAGCTTCACCAATCATTCGAAGATATAGATCAAAACCAACTCCGGCTATATGACCTGATTGTTCACCACCGAGCAGGTTACCTGCTCCTCTGATTTCAAGGTCTTTGAGCGCTACCTGCATACCAGAACCTAGTTCGTTGTTAGCGGCGATGGTGGCTAGTCGGTCTAGAGCAAATGGAGATAGTGGCTTATCTGGAGAGTGGAAGAAGTATGCGTAGGCACGTTCTCTAGATCTACCGACTCTTCCTCTGATTTGGTGAAGTTGGGATAGACCAAAGTTCTCTGCTCGATCGACAATCAGAGTGTTGGCATTAGGGATATCAATTCCAGCTTCAATGATTGTTGTGGCAACTAGGACGTCGTATCTTCTCTCCCAGAAGTCGATCACTACCTGCTCCAGTTGTCCTTCGTTCATTTGACCGTGAGCAACTGCGATCCTTGCTTCAGGAACTAGCTCTGCTAATTGAGAGGCAACCTTGTCGATGGTCTCAACTCGGTTGTGAACAAAGAAGACCTGGCCCTCTCGGATGAGTTCTCGGTGAATAGCAGCTGCAACCTGTTTGTCGTTGTATGGGCCAACGTAGGTCAGGATTGGGTGACGCTCTTCAGGAGGGGTTGCCAGTGTTGACATCTCTCTGATGCCAGTAATTGCCATCTCTAGTGTTCTAGGGATAGGGGTTGCTGACATTGAGAGCACGTCAACGTTTGTCTTTATGTCTTTTAGTTTCTCTTTGTGCTCAACACCGAAGCGCTGTTCTTCGTCGATGATGATTAGCCCTAGATCTCTGAACTTCACTCCAGAAGAGAGCAGTCGGTGAGTTCCTATAACAACATCAACCTCACCGGTAGCGAGAGCGGCAATAGTTTCTTTGGATTCTTTAGCGCTTTGGAATCTAGATAGCGCTCTGACGTTCACTGGGAAACCAGCGAAGCGTTCGATGAAGGTTTCAACGTGCTGACGAACAAGCAGCGTAGTTGGAACCAGAATCACCACCTGCTTGCCATCCTGAACAGCCTTGAAGGCTGCTCTGATAGCAATCTCCGTCTTACCGTAACCAACATCTCCAGCTACCAGCCGGTCCATTGGGACAGGCTTCTCCATGTCACGTTTGATCTCTTCAACTGTGTTTAGTTGGTCAGGAGTTTCAACAAATTGGAAGCTATCTTCCATCTCTCGTTGCCAGGCTGTGTCAGGTAAGAAGGCATGGCCCTTAGCGTTCATGCGCAGTGAATAGAGCTTCACAAGGTCGATAGCAATCTTTCGAACAGCTTTCCTAGCGTTGCCCTTAACTCTTGACCAGTCTGAGCCACCCATCTTGGATAGCACTGGTGCTTCCCCACCAACATACTTTGTTAGGAAATCCAACTGGTCAGTTGGCACGTAGAGAACATCACCCTTGAGTCCTCGCTTAGAAGGTGCATACTCAATAACTAAATACTCCCTGGTGTTCCGGGCTGTGCCAACACCCATCTGTCGCTGCACCATTTCCACGAATCTGCCAATGCCGTGAATCTCATGGACAACATAATCACCTGCCTTTAGAGCTAGGGGATCAACTGCCTGACCGCGTTTAGCAGCAAGCCTTGGCTTCTTCACTGGAACATAACCTGAACTTCTTCCAAAGAAGTCGCTGTCGGTTAGCAGAATCAGTTTTGCTTCATCAGAGACAAAACCTTTTCTGATTGGTGCTTGGATTACAAGCACCTTGTTAGATGCTTGATTGGCAACTTCAGTAATTGATTCAGGAACCTCTAGTGCTAGTTCATTGGCAATGTGGTTAGCATTAAGGATCTCAGTGATACGGAGAGCTGTTCCATGAGCAGGTGCAGCAACAACGACCTGCATGCCTTGGCTTAGTTGATCGATGATGTAATCGGTTGGTTCAACTTCTAGTCCTTTGAAGTTTGGAACTTCTAGTAAATGAAGATTTAGCTGTTTATCTTCATCAACTAGGAACTGAGAAATGCTAACCAGTGAGCGCTTACCGATATTCACAGTGAAGTCATGCAGAGTTCTAAAGCCACCAGAAGATAGATCGATAGGAGCTTTAGCTCCTTCGATTGCAGCATCCCAGGCTGCATGAAGAAACTCTTCATTTGTTTCAATTAGGTTTGCAGCTCTTGCCATTGATTTCTCTGGTGAGAGTAATGCAACATAAGCATCATCAGCGAGGTAGTCAGTAATCTGCCCTAGCTTGTCTACTAACGCAGGAGCAAGTGACTCCATTCCATCAACAGGAATGCCTTCGGCAATCTTGGCAAGCATTGTGGTCAAGTTAGGAAACTCGTGCTGCATCTGTCTTGCTCTGGATGCAACATCTGGTGTGATGATGATCTCTCTTGCTGGATACAGGGTTAGTTCTGTTGGTTTAGTCTCTAAGGATCTCTGGTCAGCAACACTGAACTCGCGCATCTCTTCTAGTTCATCACCAAAGAACTCCAGACGAACAGCGTGGGCTGCTGTTGTCGGGAAGATGTCCAAGATTCCACCACGAACAGCAAACTCTCCACGCTTGGTGACCATGTCGACTCGCTGGTAGGCAATCTCAACAAGTTTGAGTGAGAGTTCTGGAAGGAGATAGTCCTTGCCTGTGATCAGATGCAGTGGTGGGTAATCAGCAAGACCTAGGAATACTGGCTGCAGTGCTGCTCTAACGGACGCAATCACAAAGACAGGGTGCGCTGCTGGTTGTTTCTGTAATTGGTTTAGACGGTGCAGGACCTTGAGTCTCTTACCGACTGTCTCAGCTGATGGTGAGAGTCTCTCGTGTGGGAGAGTTTCCCAGGAGACGAACTCTAGGACTTCGGCTTCTGGTTCGACTAGCTTCAGGAAATCAGCTAGATCTTCAGCTTCGCGACCAGTGCTGACAACAACCAATACCTGTTGGGAGAGCTTCTTCTGCTCTCTGATGTTGTTGATGGTCGCCAGGATCCAGGGTTGAGCTCCTGCAGGTGCAACTATCTCTAAATGCTTGTCAGTTAGGTGTTTATTGATGGCTGCGAAGGAATATGCATCTGAAACGCGTGCGACAAGGCGCGAGCACCCCTCAGATTCCTTATGCGCATCCATGGGATAAGTCTAAGTCTCTATTGAGAGTGATAGACCTGCTGGGCTTCAGTTAGCCCCTTGGTAACGATTGCTTCAACAGCATCGGCAGCTATTTCTAGCGTTGTTGGTAATTCTTTCTTCTCAGTTGAGGAGAAGTCTTTAAGAACGAAGTCTGAGACTTCCATGCTGCCAGGTGGTCTTCCAATACCGACTCGCACTCTGATGAAGTCATTTCCGATTGCGCTGATGATATCTCTCAAACCGTTGTGACCTGCATGGCCGCCTGAGAACTTGATTCTGATTTGTTGAGAGTCGATGTCTAATTCATCGTGGATCACGATTAGTTGATCTGGCTTTAGGTCATAGAACTTAAGGAGGTTAGCTGTTGGCCCACCTGAAGTGTTCATGTATCCGAGGGATTTAGCAAGGACTAGCTTTGGGGTATCAAAGCCTTGACCTAGTTTTGCTTCAGCAACAAGAGCGTGTGCTTTATGCGATTTGAATGTTACGTTCGTTCTTTTAGCTAGAACGTCTAAGACCATCTGACCGACATTGTGCCGATTGTGAGAATAGTCGGGCCCGGGGTTACCGAGCCCGACTATTAGATAAGTCTTAGTAGAGATGATTACTCAGCCTTAGGAGCTTCAGCTGCTGGTGCT
>Ga0209550_10002673_pt1 | contig 17140 bp, 16 predicted proteins | sample LauGreSuBDMM15SN_2_FD_187567 | JGI IMG/M metagenome (GOLD analysis project Ga0209550, IMG submission 187567) | Freshwater lake microbial communities from Lake Michigan, USA - Su13.BD.MM15.SN (SPAdes) (version 5) | ecosystem: Environmental > Aquatic > Freshwater > Lake | place: Lake Michigan...
CCCTGACCCATTCCCAAAAATAATCAGCACATTTCATCCACCATTCGGTACTGCATTGGTCACCCAGCTGATCATCCTGATGTGAATCGGCGCCATGACACCAGACCACGTAATGAATTTTACCTGACAAGAGGGCAGGTTTCAGGATATTTACCAGAAAATTTTCAACTTCTCCAAAGTATTCAGCATCATAAAGCCTGGGGTTAAAATTAAATCCGACGGGAATAGCCTTTTCTAAGTCAGGAGCAAAAGATCTGGTATCTTCAATGGAATTTCCAAAATGACCATCCAGATCGAGATAACATCCTGCCAATTTAAATTCTTCCCAAATCTTCAATGAGCTGATTACCTGTCCACTAAAGGTACAAAATGCGGAGCCTCGGTTGGGACGTGCATGATGAAAACCACTGGAAGGGCTAAAACTAATTTCGTGAGGATGTACCACCGAATTTCTGATGGCCGCATAAAGGGAGGCATTATTCAATAAAACCGATTCAGAAAATTCCTTACTCCACTTTAAACCATTGGATTCACAATTACCTTTTCCTTCCAAAAAATGATCCACATATTCAATGCTATGAGCCGCTAATAAATCGTGTTTCGTTAAGGCTGAAAAATCGGCATGGATATCAAAATATTTTATTAGTTCATTGTCTTTTAAAAATTGAATTAACTTTTTAGGTTTCAAAGGTGATTTGCTATAATTTTTATCGGCGTTACTTTCACAGGCCTGAAGGGGCGTATAAAACGTTACAATTTGATTAAATCTCATTTTATCATTTTTAAATAAATGCTGATATTGAATAATATATACTAAATTTATGAATTATCAGCTAGTTTAAAATGATTCACAAGTATTTTTTTAGTGTTTTTTTTCTTTTTTCCGTCCAATTTGTTTTTTCTCAAATTGGGAATGAGTTTTGGTTTGCTGCCCCTGATTTACAAGAGAGACATGGTGATGATCCTATTATATTAAGGATTTCCACCCATGGGGAAGATGCAAAAGTTATCATTTCCCAACCATCAAATAATGCTTTTAAAAAAATAGAAGTAACCGTCCCTAAAAATTCATCTTATTCCATAGACCTCACCAAATTTAAACATATTATTGAGTGTGATAGCATCAATAAACCTCAAAATAGAGGTTTATTCATTCAATCTTCATGTAAAATAAGTTGTTACTATGACATTGCGGATGCGTTGAATGGCGACCTTTTTTCATTGAAAGGAATAAATAGTTTGGGTGAGAAATTTACCGTTCCACAGCAAATGAGCTTATCCTCGTGGAATTATCCACTTTACACCTCTAATTTTATCATCGTTGCAACGGAAGACAGTACGACGGTAAAAGTCTATCCAACCAAGGATTTAGCAGGTCAGGGATCTAAGAAAGAAATAATTATTGTCTTGGATAAGGGGCAAACCTATTCATTTGAAAATATATCCAAAATACCCAATCAGCGCGCAGGAGGAACTATGGTACTTTCCAACAAGCCTATTGCTATTACCATAAAAGATGATTCCATTCAATTACCTGGCTATGGTTGTGCTGATACTGCTGGAGATCAACTTATCCCCGATGATTTAGCGGGCAATGAATTTGCTATCATGAAAGGGTATTTTTTTTCTTCTGACAGGTATTTTATTTTTCCCATTGAAGACTCCACCAAGGTTTATGTAAATGGAATTCTTAAAAAAATACTTAATAAAGGTGATTATTATGAGGGAATTTTAAATGAAAATGCATGTTTTGTAAATACCAGTTTCCCCGTTCAAATTTTTCATATTTCCGGATTCGGTTGCGAAATTGGTGGGGCCATTTTACCTGGACTTTCTTGCACAGGTTCCAATGTGGTGAACGTAAATAGAGCCACTAACCAGGATTTTTTTATAAATATCATTACAAAAAAAGAAAATATAAATGATTTTTATTTCAATGGACTACCAAATATAATAAGAGCCCTTGATTTTGTTGAAGTAAATGGGTCGGATGGTTCCTGGATGGTTTACAGAAAAAATATACCATTGAGCCAATTAAAAGCGGGTCAAACAGCCTCAGTTAGTAATAAAGTGGGGCGATTTCATCTGGGAATCATTCATGGTGATGAAGGTTCAACTACGCGATATGGTTATTTTTCGGATTTTTCAAATACAACCATTGTTTTTGAAAATATAGAGGAATCAGTTTGTGATGCCCTTTCCTCTTATTGTTATGGAGCGTCCATTCAATTGAATCCTAAAATAGATAAATCAAGTAGCTATTTTTGGGAAGGACCAAATAAATTTTATTCAAAAGATTTAAATTTAAATATTCCTTCATTTTCTGAAAAGGATGAAGGATATTATACCTTCACAGTCATAGGTGGTAGTTGTGGCGTAAGTAAAAAGAGAATTTATTTAACCAAACCGGAAGTAAATCCATTGGTGGCAGATTTTAATGTTAATCAGGCCGTGCAATGTTTTGGAAATAATTTATTCGAATTTCAAGATAAATCCATTTCGGCGAATGCTTCAGATATCAATAAAAGACAATGGGTTATTGCTGGAGATAAAAAGAATTATACGGAAGTTTTTAAAACCTCCTTTAAGGATACAGGTCTTTATATCATTGGTTTACTCATTGAAGATGTTAATAATTGCAGGGATACCATCGAAAAGTATGTTAGAATATTAGCAAATCCCAGGATAGATTTAAAAATAAATGGAAAGCCTGCCTTTTGTGCTGGAGATTCTTCTGTTCTTAGCATTTCTTCCAGTGAAGTTGACAATTTAAATGAAATCAAATGGTTTAAAGACAATGTGGTTTGGGATTCAATTGACACTGATATTACGGTGAAACAGGCAGGGAATTATCAGGTTATGATCTCAAATAAGGATGGTTGTGCCACCATATCGGACCAGTTTCCATTTGAAGTCTATGATAATCCTACTATTTCCTTATTGAAGCCTTTATCGTACTTTATTTGTGATAGTGTCCAAGTTACTTTAAATGCCGTAACTAGTGGTTTGGTTAATTGGTATTTTAATGGACAGCCTATAGTGGGAGCAACTTCCAGCCAGTTAAAAGTTCATCGGGGTGGCGTTTATGAAGTAAAAGCCGTTTCTTCAAAGGGATGCATGACTTTATCGGACACAAAAATTATATTGAATAATATCAATGTTCCAAAACCTGATTTTTCTTTCATTAATTCTTGTGTTCAGGTGCCAGTGACTTTTTTAAATGAAACTAAAGGAGAGGATAATTATCAATATATTTGGGATTTTGGCGATGGAACTGGGGTTTCTTTCAATAAATCTCCAGTTCATTCATTTCAAAAATCTGGTTTATTTAATGTTTCATTGAGCATAGAAATAGAGGAATGTCCTGAACAAGTACCAATAAAAAGTAAGAAAATTCAGGTCGAACAGCCTATTGCCGGTATTCGTTACCCAGTTATGAATGTCAGTAAGAATTATCCTCAATCTCTTTTTGCCAGAAAATTTGGAGTGACTTATGATTGGAAGCCAAGTGTTGATCTAAAGGGTTGGAATGCCTATAACCCCATTTATAATTCCAAAATGAATCAGGAATTTTTAATTGATATTTATACTGCCAATAAATGTAAAACAACAGATACCCTTCAAGTGAATGTTTTTGAAAAAACGGATATTATGGTTCCAGAGGCTTTCACTCCTAATAATGATGGCGTAAATGACCAATTAATTTTTTATAATATCGGCATAACAAAATTAAAGTATTTCAGGATTTTTAATAGATGGGGGCAATTATTATTTGAAACAACAAATGAAAATTCTTATTGGGATGGTACTTTCAATGGGGTTTTACAACCCATAGATTCTTATGTTTGGATGGTGGAAGGGGTTGGATCAGATGGTGGAACGTTTAATAAACGAGGTCAATCAATATTAATAAGATGAAGGGCCTGAAATTCATTTGTTTTATCTTGTTTTTTGCTAATGTGATGGGTTTGGCGCAAGACCCCCATTTTTCGCAATATTTTATGTCGCCGGCTACTATAAATCCTGCGTTAGTTGGAACAGGTTATGGAAAATATAGGCTAATGAGCAATTACAGGGACCAATGGAGTGTTGGAAATACACCTTACAGAACTTACACGATAGGCTTGGATGCCAATTTATTTGCTGATAAAAAAGGGAATAAAAATATTTTAGGGCTGGGTTTATTGTTTTTAGGAGATCAATCAAATTACGGCTTACTTAAAAGTTCTTATGTAAGCAGCTCCATCAGCTACCACCTGAATCTAAATGAAAATAATACTATAGGCGTTGGATTCCAATCGACTGTCGGAAAAAGATATTTAGATAGAGTGAATCTCACTTTTGGAAATCAATTTGGAAGTAATGGTTTCGATGTAAACAGGGCTAGTGGAGAAAATCAATTATTGAAAATGCCTATATTTTATAGCTTGAATGCCGGCGTTCAATATAGTTACCAAACGACTTATAATCAATTTAATATGGGGATTTCCTTGTTTAATATGAATAAACCCCAACAAAGTTTTTTAAAGGATATTTCACAAAGAGCCTCTCTCGAAACGGTGTTTTATAGTAGTTACGAATTTAGCTCCTGGAATAATCTTCTGTTTAGCGCCAATGGAATTTTTAGAATTCAAGCTAAACAAAATTATTTTGCTTTGGGTGGCGTAGTAGGTTTAGACATGAGTAAAGGCGAAAATATTCAAGTACTTTATGCTGGTAGTTGGTTCAGGGAAGGGGATGCTATTTATCCTTATGTTGGTATTATGCTTAATAATTTACAGATAGGTTTAAGTTATGACATTGTTATTTCCAAGCAAAATCTGGGAAATATTAATCCTCAAAGCATTGAATTATCTTTTATCTGGCGAGATCTGACGAATCAATCAGGTAAGATTATTTGCCCCTGGAGATAGTTCAACGAACCGTTTCTCTATAATGACTTTTGTCATTCTTTTATATACATCCGTACGTCATCTTTGGTGAATTATATTTTAATTCTTTAGCATGACACACCCTTCCGTTCATACATTTAATATCCCTGTTATGGGGCTGGCTTATACCATTGACAGCCCCATTCGGGTAGCCCATTTAGGTATTTCTTCCGTTATTTCCATTATGGATGACGAACTTATAGAGAAAATGAACGCTTTTTATAGTAGAAAATTTAATTGGCCTTATCAAGAAATAAATAGTAAAACCCATGACGGTAGGGCTTTGAGGATAACCAGCTACCTAAATCTTGTGGATACCATTGTTAAGTTGAAATTTGATAATTTTAAAAAAGAATTGTCCGAGAATAAGGATTCTCTCATGCATTTCATAGCCATGTTACCCAATAAATCAACCTTTAAGGAGGGCTTGATGCGAATCGTGGAAGGGGGTATCACCCTAAGAGATGGTGTTAGAAAGTATTTAGAGGAAAATTTTTCTGCAGGGGACATTGATGTCAATATTATGACGAAAGTGGATAAAGATAATTATGAAAATAATGTCCAGCTTCCCATTGAATTTAATGATGCCCATGCCGCGCTTCGCGGTTTTGTAAACAGTAATCTGTCTTCTTCGGTAGTGCTTTCTGCAGGCATGAATCCTAGATTATATAGTTATTTTGAGCATTTTGATGACTTTTTTCTGAATGAAAATGGCTTCTTGAAAAAGAAAATTATCCTGAAAGTGAGTGATTTCCGTTCAGCCATGATTCAAGGTAATTTTTTAGCTAAAAAGGGGCTTTGGGTGTCCGAATATCGCATTGAATCGGGGCTCAATTGTGGTGGTCATGCTTTTGCTACTGACGGACTTTTAATGGGTCCCATTTTAGAGGAATTTAAGGAGAAAAAAGGTCAGTTGATTGATTCCGCTCATGAACTAATGGTTAAATCACTAACTTTAAAAGGGAAACCTTGTCCGGAAATACCTTTACCTCTGAAAATTACGGCCCAGGGTGGGGTTGGAACGGCAGAGGAACATTCTTTTTTATTAGAGCATTATCAGCTCAATGCAGTGGGTTGGGGTTCTCCCTTTTTATTGGTGCCTGAGGCTACTGCTGTTGATGCAGACACGCGCGAGTTATTGAAAAATGCAAAGGAAGATGATTTTTATCTGAGCCATATTTCTCCGCTTGGCATTCCTTTTAATACGGTGAAGGGCACGACCAATGAATTTTGGAAACAAAAAAGAATGAATGAAAATAAGGCGGGTAGCTCCTGCCCCAAAGGTTTGTTAGCTCTTAGTAAAGAATTTGATGATAAAGGTATATGTACAGCTTCAAAAAAATATCAGGATGTTAAATTGAATGAGTTATATCAATCTCAACATCTTATGGGGGTCGCTGAATTTGAAAAATTAAAAACCAAAATTACCGAAAAATCTTGCCTTTGTGTGGGTTTAGTGAATGCGGCCTATTTGGAAAATGATATAAAAATAAAAGGACAGGAGCAGGGTGTCGTTATCTGCCCAGGGCCTAATCTGGCCTATTTTAATGAGGAAATTTCATTGTCTGATATGGTAAAACATATATATGGAAATGCTAATGTGATGACTTATGTTAATCGACCTCACGTTTTTATAAAGGAATTACAGTTGTATATTGCTTATCTGAAAAATGACATTAGCGATGTTTCAATGGGTACAATAACATCAGGTCAAATAAAAAAATGGCATACCTTTAGGAATAATTTATCTGCTGGTATTCAATATTATATGAATTTATTTGCTAGTACAACCTATTTTAAAACAGATACATTAAACATTCAGCAGCAATTAATTCAATATCAATCGGATTTAAATGAAATTAAAATCCCCGAACCAGTTATGGCTTAATGTTGTAACTTTAACGCCTATAAAATGGCAAAATGAAGGAGATAAACAGGGAGCAATTATTTGCTATTCCAGCTTTCGAACAATCTTTTAAGGAGGAGAGGTTCGAAAATGAAGTGGAAACTTTTTTGGGGTATGTGAATGCAAGCGTTTCCAAGGATATCAGAATGGTTATAGGAGGTTTATTAAAATGTGCCTGCGAGTATAAATTAGATATTCCCATGTATAAATCCATTTTTTTAGACCTTGCCTGGGCAGTTCTGGAAAATAACAGGTCTTTATGGACTAAGGAGGAGAAGGCAAATGGCTATTCTGACATTGATTCGCATTGGACATTATATCCTGAATATGATGGGAGTTTTGATGATTATGAATCGCTTGTATTAGATCAAACATCCTATTTTGAAGAGGTCATGGATTTGATGACCCAAGAGGAGCTTCTTTATAAGGCTGAGGTATGTTTTGCCCTTTATGTGTTTTTTGTCCAAAGTAAATGACCTTATATTTTTAAAAGGCTATGAATAGGTCAGTTTCGCATTTTACCTTGTTTGAATGTCTTCATGATGATGATTATACGTCTGTTTATCAGGCTGAAAATAATTTATCTCATCAAAAAGTAATGTTAAAAGTATTAAATCCTGATTTAATAGAAATAGAAGAGATTAAAAATGCTTTTGTGGAACAAGGCAATAAATGGATTTCTTTAGCACATAAGAATATAATAAAAGTTTTTCATTTAGTTGAGGAGGAAGGATTTGTAGCCTTTGAAATGGAAAATGTAGAAGATGCAGAGCCTTTTGACCAATACTTATCGAAACTAACTTCTTTAAGTTTTGCGGAAATAAAAGATTACTACAGACAAATATTGGCAGGAGTTATATATCTGCATAAACAAGGAATCATTTTAAATGATTTACAACTTTCTGATTTCTATATAACAAATAATGGAAAAATTAAATGTACCTGGTTTACCGAACAGGTCAATGTGAGGTCCCTTCCAACGATAAGCAATAATATTCATAGCTTGGGGCTGATACTAAGGAATTTGAGCGCCTTATTAAAATCTAGGAATAATGTTTATGTAGGAAGAGACAATAATATTTTTCAACAAATAATAAAAAAGGCGACAAATAAAGAGGTAAGCATCCAATATGAGAATGTCAACGAGCTTAGTAAGGATTTTGAAAAAATAATATTTCTTGCTTATGAGAAAATGGCATTGGTTCCTTTGGAGGATAAAAAGAAGAAGATAAATCTCCCATTTAAATGGATTTTTGCCTTTTTTATTCTTTTTCTTTTTGTTACTTTCTCTTATTTCATAGTAAATGACCTTTCCGAAGAAATAGCTGATAAGGAGGATGTAACGGTGGTAAATAAAAATGGAGATCTACGTAGTTCCATTGAATTTGTGGATATTCCAGGCGGTAGTTTTATGATGGGTAGTCCAACATCAGAGCCGCAAAGAGAAAAGTATGAGCCACAATACTTCATCGCAGTCAGTCCATTTAGAATGAGTAAATATGAAATTACTTTTGACCAATATGACGCCTATTGTGAAGCCAAAGGAAAAAAGAAACCGGAGGATGAAGGCTGGGGAAGGGGAAATCGACCGGTTATCAATATCACTTGGAATGAGGCGAACGATTTTGCCGCCTGGGCTGGCTGTCGCTTACCTACTGAGTCAGAATGGGAATATGCTTGTAGGGCGGGAACGGCAACGCCCTTTTATCTTGGAAATAATATAACCACCAATCAGGTAAATTACAATGGGGACCGTCCTTACCATAATTATCCCAAAGGAGAGAACAGGCAAAGAACACTGCCTGTTGGGTCTTTTGAACCCAATCCCTGGGGTTTGTATGATATGCACGGAAATGTTTCAGAATGGTGCAGTGATTGGTTTTCAAAAGAATATGTCCCGCCAACGAAGGATCCTAAAGGTTCTCAAACAGGAACCTCTAAGATCCTTCGAGGGGGAAGTTGGTGTTTGCACGCTTATATGGCAAGAAGCGCTAACCGCGATAATGATTTGCCTTATTTTGGCTACAGTAGTGTTGGTATTCGATTGGTTTTATTAGAGGACAATGCCAATAAGAGCAAGTACTAATAAAACACCTAAACCTAACCAGGCTGATCTTTTCATTGCCTTATTATTGGAAGCTAGTAAGAACACTAACAATACACCAAGGAAAGCCAGTAAAAATCCGGCTAAAAATCCAATCAGATTGAAGCCGCCTTCGGTGTTGGCTAATTCCTCTTCTAATTGGATAGGTTCTGTGGTACCCGTCTTTTTTACCTCTTTTTTTAGTAAATACAAAGCTAATTTACCTTTGAGACCTAATTTCTCACCTGTCAATGCTTCATATTTGGCCGGAGTAAGTGCCAATAAGTCTTCACTCGACAATTGAATTGTAGCATCGCTTGTTGCTACTTTCATAGGAGGAAGGGCAGCATTTAGGGATAATGTGGTAAAAACCAGCAGGAATAAAAAGAAAAAATTTGCTTTCATGTCAATGAATTTATGAATTTTAAAATGGTTTTGTTTCTAAGCTTTAATGGGTACTTTCTTTTCTATTTTTTGAAAAATAACGGAGCCATCTCCACAGGTTGAAAAATTATTTCGCGGAATGAAATGCCCAGAGAGTTGCGTTTTCTCAATGGTTAGAAAAAAAGAAAGTAAGCAGAGGGCTACTTTATTCGGATAGTTAGTATTTATTACTTTTTCCTCGGTGATATTGATTTTATTGGCTTTAATAACTCCTTTTACACTTGTTTCGCAATAAAAGTTTTTCCCGTTTGAATAAGTTGTTCCAGTAAAGGTATTCGCTTTTACTTTGTCGATATTTAAAACGTATTCAAATATTTCAACAGAATCATTTAATTTCCCTTGCCACATTCCTTTAAATTTTTCTGCCTCTTGACCCAGGACGAATTTAGGAAGGCAAAAAAACAAGAATATTCCAATAGATAAATTTTGGTTATTCATACGATATTAATTACTTTAACCTAAGCTTTTCAAATATAATGATTTTAATCAAAAATTTCAACTCATGCGGCGTTTAATTGGCATTCTTACTCTCATATCCCTTTCGTTTGTGCCTTGTCTGAATGGCCAGACAAAGATAGATCGCATCACGTCCTTTTGTAAGGCCAATGAAAGGGAAATTCTAAAGGAATATTTTGACTTTCTTTCCTTGCCCAATTTCGCTTTGAATAAGGAAGATATAAATAAAAATGCTGTTTTTATTCAAGAAATGCTGGCGAAAAGAGGGGTTAAATCGCAGTTACTTGACTCGAAAACGGAAGGAACGCCTGCGGCAGTGTATGGGGAAGTGATAGTACCTAATGCAAAACAAACTCTAGTATTTTATGCCCATTATGACGGTCAGCCAGTTAATCCTGAAAAATGGCATCCCGCTATAAAACCATTTACCCCTGTATTTCTATCAAAACCTATCGATAAAGGGGGCGAAATTATTCCTTTTCCTGCGGTTGGTAGCCCAATTAATCCGGAATGGAGAATTTCAGGGCGAAGCAGTTCTGATGATAAAGCGGGCGTTATGGCGATTATTCATGCTTATGATGCCATCATAAAAAGTGGATTACAACCCTCGTGTTCCATCAAATTCTTTTTTGAAGGGGAGGAAGAAATAGGCTCCCTTCATTTGGGTGAAATTTTGGATAAACATAAGGATTTACTTTCCTCCGATGTATGGATTATCGCCGATGGCCCGGTGCATCAATCTGGTTTACCTTTAATTGATTTTGGTGTGCGGGGAGATGTAAACATGGATATTACCGTTTTTGGTCCTAAAAGACCCTTACATAGTGGTCATTATGGCAATTGGGCCCCTAATCCGGCACATACCTTGGTTAGACTTTTAGCCTCCTTGAAAGATGATGAAGGTCGCGTTCTAATAAAAGATTATTATAAAGATGCCATTCCTTTTACCGAAAGTGAAAAGCTGGCATTTGCCAAAGTACCTTCCATAGACAAACAAATGCAACAGGAACTGGGCATTGCTCAGCCGGAAAAGGTTGGAACTTCCCTTTTTGATTCTTATCAATATCCTTCCTTGAACATTAATGGCATTCGAAGTGCAGATGTTGGTGATAAGGCCAGTAATGTGATTCCAACCGAGGCTTCGGCGACGCTTGACCTCCGTCAAGTATTAGGAACAGATTATTTGCGGCAAATACAAAAAGTGAAAGATCATATCGTTTCGCAGGGATTTTACGTCATAGATAGAAATCCAACGGACGAAGAACGGCTTAAATATGCTAAAATCGCAAAAGTGACGGCTGACAGGGGAGGTTACAATGCCCAAAGAACCCCCATGGATTTACCCATTGCCAAGCAGATAATTGCCGCCGTAGAAGGGGCAACTAAAGAAAGAGTGCTTACCTTTCCTACAGCTGGGGGAAGTTTGCCCTTGTTTTTATTTGAAAAACACCTAAATGCGAAAGTAGTCAACCTATGCATTGCCAATCACGATAATAATCAGCATTCTGAAAATGAGAACGCCCGGATTCAGAATATCTGGGAAAGCATAAAACAGTTATCTGCCATTATGTTGATGGAATAAAACTTAAGTAAAAAAGTAAGGCTCGATGGGCAACTTTGGCAAAGGCGCAAGTTTTTATTTAACCGTTTTTAATTTTCGTTTGTTTAGGTATTCTTTGAATTCTTCAAAAGACATTCCTTGGGTTTCTTTTGAAATTTTTTCTTTTACGGCCCTAAAAAACTTAACAGTGTCAAATTCTTTTTCTTTTACAGCTTCTTTAGTTTTCATTTATAATAATATCTTTAGGTGAGCGAATATCAAGTGGAATGTAACCGTTTTTAATATTAATTGCGTTGTATCCACGTATTCTGAAAACATTGACAATGTGTTTAAAGTTCCAACTTACCAAATAGTCAACTTTGTTAATTGTTGCACAAGCAATATGTCTACAATCATCCATACTGGTTTCTCCAACTACTTTTTCTTGAATATACATTTCTGCGAGCTGATTGACTTCTTTAGTAATCTCAATAATTTCAATAGTTTTTTTATTTATATTTATGAAATGTGACTTAACTTTTTCGGGGGCACTATCTAATTCATATTCAGTTAAGTCTGAGAATACACAAACTATTTTTCCTGATTTTACCATTTCAAAAAGTTGAATTGTTTCTTTTTGAAATTCAATATCATAAACTCCACCAAACACAGAAGTATCAAAATATAATCTTGGTATTTTCATAACATGAATTTACAAATATTTTAAGTCTGGAATGTTATTTTTTAGAAATTCTTTATGTACATGCACCTAAGGGCTTGTGTCTAAAAGAAGTCTGCAAGTGCTTTATCACAATATGGATATTCCGGGTTAATGTGAGTTATTCATCAATTTCGGTAAAATAGAGCCAGTTATACTAGAGATAAACCGCTCTTTGATAAGTTATATTTTGTGTTTCATGACCCAGTAAATGATGTAGACAATCGATTTTGTAAGACTTGATAAATTTACTGACCTTCGGTCAAATTGGAAGCATTTCAGACTTTTACCATAAATCAAATTTGTAAAGAAATAATTGTTTGCCATCGGGAAATTCAAACTTTTAATAGAAGTTATGAATGAAACCAAACTTTAATATTGAATTATTGCCTGAAGCCGTTGATTTTTTAGAAAATATTGATGATAAAACGAGCGTATGGAGACCAATAAATTTAAAACTGTTTCGCTTGACACAATGATTGACAAACACATAGGAAAAGTTGGAACGGAAAGACGTGATGCTTTTGAAAATGAATTAAGAATAGACTTGTTAGGACAGGCTATTAAGCAAGCAAGACAGGAACGTAATCTTACTCAAGCACAACTAGGCGAACTTGTTGGCGTTCAAAAAGCTCAAATTTCTAAAATAGAAAACAGCATTAAAAATGCAAGATTTGAAACCATTTTGAATGTATTTGACGCCTTAGGTGCAAAAGTTAACTTTAGTGTAGAACTAAACAACCGTAAATTAGGATAATATTTGATTTGTTGCAAGATTTTATGCTGTGAAAAATGAGGAATTCTTTGGGTAATCAGGGTTTGTAAGCTTATTTTCATGATACTTATTATTTCTTTTTTTTTTAATATCAAACTTTATTTTCTATCCCTTTTTTTAGCATATTTTGGATTGAAAAAAGTAATAAAATAATGGTTAAAACGCAAATGGTGAGTAAAGCAATACCTGCTGTTGTTATGGCTAATAACCTGTTTTCTGCCTTGATCGAATTATCCCTGGATTTTTGATTTTCTCTCCAATTAAGTTTTTCATCATACAACTTTAAATATCTTTTAAGAGATTTCACCAGCCCGATTTCATGATAAAATTTAATTTCTTTAGTAAAATCATCTATTGCTCGTTTTAATTGTTTGGGATTTTCAACGGCAGAAGATTGTAATATTTTAAAAACTAAGAAATATTCATCTGAGCTTTCTTCATCATCAAATCCTAGGTTTCTATTTGCAGTGATTACTTTTTCAGCTTGCAGGAGTTCTTCTTCTTTTATCCCCTTTAAAAGGTCATAATCTAGTATTTGATAAAATCTTTTTAGTGTTTCTTTATTAGAAATGGAAATGAATCCAAAATCCGTCATCTTATTTAAACGTATGGCATCGTTAATTGTAAATTCATCTAATCTACGATGATATTCAAACTGACTACATAAATCCTTAAATCTGGTTTCTGATTGAAGGAAATCAGGGTTATATAAAGATACAAGTAATTGAATAGAAGATAATACCTGTAATTGTGCACAATAATCTAAAGAATCAATATACCGGCTTTTGTAAATTTCATTTAGCAAATTAGGAACGGCATTTTCATTTGGTACAAATACTTGCTTTTTTACTTTAATAGGTAACCAGGAATTTTTTGTATAAATATCATATCCAAATCGATCTTTTAGATTAAAAGTTCGTACTTGGTAACTTCCCAAACTATCCCATTCCAATAATGGAATCATTTCTTTTAATTTAGTTAAAGAAGTATTAATTAATTCCTTAGAACAATTCGATTCTTTATTTTTTGAATAATCAATAGTATCAATTTCATTTTCTACTACCTCCCATTTATCTACCTTAACTCGAATAGGCGCTCCTGGCCTTGCATTATAAATAAACCATATTGCTCCCGACAATAAAAGTATAATGGAACAAACTGACAGTATTTGCCACGTTCTTCTCCCAAAAGGAAATAATATTTTTTCTTCGATTTGATTAAAGAATTGTTTGAAATTAAATGAATTACGAGACATATATTAAATTTTTATGAAGTTAATTATAAATTGAAATAATAATACGAATATAACAATAAATATTTATACCAAATGATATGTTAAATTATACCGTAATTTTAGTTATTTTTAATCCTTTCGCTTCTTCCATATTCCAGTGACATCATCGGAATGGGTGGCACAATGGCAACCGGATTATCCAACAAACAATTAGAAATACGTTCACCAAGAGAATTTGAAAGATATGAAGACAACTGAAAAAACATTTGACGCTGTGAAATTTATGCGCCAAGAGCGTGACAAATTGAGCGAGAAGTTATCCAAAATGACAAGAGAAGAAATCATTGAATACTTCAATAAACGCAAGTCACAGACGACAATAAAGCCCTCAGCATAAAACATGGGTTTTACGTCAGATAGGGTGATGTGTAAGTAAAATAAGCCTTTTTTTATTGCCCCTTATCAATTATTTGAATAACGCTCTCTTTGGATATTTTAAGAGATTTAGCAATGATTTCAACAGGAACACCATTTTCATTAAGCCCCAAAACCGCTTCTATTTCTTTATCTTCTTGAGCCTTTTTAATGATGTCATTTGTGTCTATTTCTATCGTATGGTTTCTACTGGCAATACTCATCAAATGCCTTAAATATGCATCATAAGCTTTACGCTCCTTCTCGGGGAGTTTCATGGCATCCAATTTCTCATTGGCTTCTTTTAAACCTTTAGCTGAAAAAGTTGGTTTGATTTCGTCATTTTTCAGGAAGTATATCCACTCGTCTAATTTATCATTTATTTTATTCTTAAACTTCCCTATCTTAATTACCCAAAATTCTGGATAAATTTCATGCACCCTTGTCTTCTTGTACGCTTCGATTTGCCGGTCAGAAAGCCCTAAAATATCACCCTTGTGTATGCCCTTAAATATTGTTGTGCCGTGATAAACGTAATCTTTCCCTTGTCCCAGGTCAAAATAGGCAATAGTAATCGAAATGATCTTCTTCACGTTGGCATTAGCCTGGGTTTCCTTAATGTGCTCGGTTATGGCTTTTGACGCCCCAAAAAGCATTCGGTGAAAATAGTCATACTCTTGGGTATTCTGCACTTCGATTATGACAAGTTCTCCTTTTTGGTTTTCCACTAAGATATCTACTCGATTGAACTTATCGTCTTCCTCTTCCTTGTTTCCCTCACTTTCGATTATTTGTTTTATCAGTACTTCTTCACCAAGCAACTCTGACAGAAAGCCTTCGAGTATGTCGAAGTTAGCTTTGTGGCGGAGCATTTTTTTCATCGCCCAGTCGAAGCGCACCAATTTTTTGACCATTTCGGTTAACTTTTTACCAAAGATAAGATGTTTTAGGGCATGAAAATGATAAATTTTTGTATTTAAATTGCATTACATCCATCATAGATACGGGGTTCTTGATGAGGACTTTGTATGTATCTTGAAACTCGATTTCTGTGATTTTTCGATGTTTAATGCACTAAAGCGATGGAAAACTCCCGATCTTGCCCTTCTTTCGTCAGTTTGCTACTTGTTAAATAATCTGTTATTTCAAAATTGAAATTTTTTATTTAGAAAGAAGTGATCGGACTTTCGGAAGTAAATTAAATATAATGAATAATCAATTACTTATATATGATTTCTGTTTTCCGGTTAAATAAAAATGGCTCCATATTACAATTGTTTTTCTATTAATCTCTAATCAATCTTGGAGTTTTTAGAACTCATTTTGGCTCGGAATCTCTTTCATTATTTTGGATTCTATTTTTCCTTCTAAGTTCCGGCAACAGTTTATTAATTTTGATTTTTCTTTGTTTATCATCTATCCATTCGGGTAGTTTGTTCAGGAGTAAATCATTGACATCTTTTCTTTCCATATGCCCATGTTCTCTAATTGCCTTTTCAATAATGACCAAATAACGGAAGATCAAATCAGGATTATTCTTGGACATTCAAATATTGCAACTACTAAGATATATCTGAGGGAAAAACATGGGGATGGTCAATCTCACAATATTATGAAGAGATTTCTAGAGACAAATGTAATGAACTGATAAATTGAGAGGGATAAGATTTTTATTTTAAATTCTTGGTAGGATAAAAGAGTGGTTGGGGGAATTCCCCCCAATGGGTCTTTTTTAGTTTTATAACCATCAAAAATAAATCATTAGGGGATTAGCAGAAGAAGGAACTATAAAGAAAAGGGGAATAATAATTGTCATAAGCAAATAACCATAATATTTAATCCTATACACCCTGTAAATCCTGATTCAAACAAATGGCTGCTGCGCGCACAATTTCTACCTAAGATTGAGTGCCTAGTAGGTTCACCCTCATGGGTGCCCGATGTATTTTTGTGGATATGGGTGTTTTTGGGAATATTCCCTATAATTTTTTTTTGAATCAGGATTTCGAGGACATCTTCGGCATGTTGGATTTTGATGACCAGCAACGCTTTGATTTCAACCAAAATCCCGTAGGGGCGAATTGCATTCGCCCTTTCCCCGACAGGATTTAATTTAATATTTTGCGTCACACCCACCTTCTTTATGCTAACATGATTTAACCAATGATTAATGTTTATTCGTAAAAAGGGAATTTTTTGTAGATACAACATATTTATTAATGTTTTATAAATCACTACATCATTATGTAGTTCCTGAAGTTTCATGGGCTAATTTTAAAAATTAATTTTGTCTCATAAAACATGTTACAAATCTTGAATTTTAAAAATTTATGAAAAATTCTATCTATCTATTTATCTATTTATTTATTTATTTATCTGTTAGCCTAAACGGTCAAGTAATTAATAGTCAGGTAACAGACGAAAAAACGGGCATCAAACGAAATGCGTTTTATAATTTGGAGGAGATTAAAGTTCGCTGGAAGAAAGCTGCTTTAGAGAATTGTCCAGGGGTACCTTGCCTTTCTCTATCTGCACCTGGGCCATGTACTTCCATTGTTGCTACTCCGACAGGTCCGTCATCTGCTAGTGTTTCTTTTGTTCCACCTACTAGCGATGGGGGGAGTCCTATAACGGGTTAT
>Ga0209550_10002674_pt1 | contig 17139 bp, 19 predicted proteins | sample LauGreSuBDMM15SN_2_FD_187567 | JGI IMG/M metagenome (GOLD analysis project Ga0209550, IMG submission 187567) | Freshwater lake microbial communities from Lake Michigan, USA - Su13.BD.MM15.SN (SPAdes) (version 5) | ecosystem: Environmental > Aquatic > Freshwater > Lake | place: Lake Michigan...
GACTTGAAAGTGCCGTGAGAAATGGCGAACCTGTGGTTCCCAGCTTTCTTTATGACCTGCGAATTCGTGAACAAAAATAATGGGTGTGCCGGATCCTGTTGTTTCATAACAAAGATCGACACCGTCGTCTGTTTTTGCGAAAAGCATAAGTTCTCCTGTGGATGGTGCAAGCTTGGCATGCGTGACCGCGCAGCGTCAAGATATCAACGCGCTTTGGACGCCTCGCGTGCTTTAAAAAAGTTGGCAAAGGCTTGTTGCGCCTCGGCGGATTGCAGTCGCTCTGTGAAGTGACCCCACTCGTAATCAAACGCCGCATGAAGCGCGGGGCGCTGTGCGTGTTTCATCATCTGTTTAGAGAGTTGTAGCGCTTGTGGGGGCAACGCAGCCAGTTCGACGGCGGTTTGATGTGCGTGGACCAAGGCTTGCCCCGGCTGCGTCACAGCAGTAATAAATCCAGCCTCGAAGGCTTCCTGGGGCTTAAACGCTCGCCCGCGCAGTAGCCAGTCACTCGCTTTACGCGCGCCCACTAGTTGCGCGAGCAACAAGCTTGAGGCGCCTTCCGGGCATAAACCCAAGGGCACAAATGGAATCTTAAACAGCGCGTTGTCGGCCGCATACACAAAATCGCAGTGCTGCAACAGGGTCACGCCGATCCCGATTGCATTGCCCTCGATTGCTGCAATGATTGGAAGGTCTGAGTCGACCAGGCTGCGCAGTAAAGTGATGCCAGGGCTGTCCCCCGCTGGGCGTGGGCGTTGGAAGTCTTTCAGGTCATTGCCAGCAGTAAAGTGCCCGTGGGCACCCGTCAGCACAATCGCACGCGTTGCGCTGTCCGAACTTGCTGCACGCACTTGTGCAGCAAGCGCGAGATAGGTTTGCGCGTCCAGAGCATTACGACTTTCTGGTCGATTGATCGTGAGGGTTAGCACCCCTTGGTTTGTTTCGCTTAGTACCGTGTTGCTCATTATGTGTTCCAGACAGTCCCAACAAAAAGCTCACCCGAAGGTGAGCTTTTTAACATCAAAGCACACAGAACTTGTTAATCGCGGCTACCGCCTGTGATGCCAAGGATCGCCAACAGGTTTGAAAACACGTTGTACACGTCCAAGTAAATCGCCAGCGTGGCTGAAACGTAGTTGGTTTCGCCGCCGTTGACCACACGCTGCAGATCGATCAGCATAAAGGCTGAAAAAATCACAATGGCAAGCACCGAGATCGTGAGCATCAGCGCGGGCAACTTCAGCCAAATATTCGCGATACCAGCGACCAACAAAATTATCACACCGATGAACATGAACTTGCTCAGGCCAGACAGATCGCGTTTGATTGTTGTGGCCAGCGTTGCCATCGTGCCAAACACAATCGCCGTGCCGCCGAACGCAAACATCACTAGCTGGGTGCCGTTGCTCATGCCCAAGACGAAGCCTAATAAGCGCGACAGCATGACGCCCATAAAGAACGTAAACAACAGCAGCAGGCCAACGCCTAAGGAGCTTTCTTTGTACTTTTCAATAGCAAACATCAAGCCAAAGGCGCCGGCCAAAAAGATAATGACCGTCATGACAGGGCTAGAGGCCATGACTTGGTTGATGCCGCTGGTCATGCCAACGGCTGCACCCAGAACGGTTGGGATCAAGGACAGCGCAAGCAGCCAGTAGGTGTTGCGCAGCACACGGTTGCGCACGACTCCTACAGCGGCGCCATCGTGTGGGTTGCTAGAGAGGGTTGGGCGATAGTCGCTCATGTAGTGCTCCTTTTACTAAGAGTGAGGCAAGAACAAAGTAATTATCTTGTATCTATGACCGAAAGCATACCTGACAGTTCCCTGAAAGGCTAGATTCCTTTGATTTTATAGGGTATTTCGTATCAAACAGCTGACAAACTGAAAGACTTCATGTCATGTCCAGCGGCCTGATATAGACGCCAGCGTTCGCGCGCCGCGGCTTTATCCGCGTCGTCGTCTGAAACGATTTCCAGTACCCGGGTGACGTTGTCGATCCCGGGCGGGCAGTGGTCGTCTAGGTTAAGTAGCCAGACCTTGACCGGGGCGCGGGCCAAGGCGCCGGGCAGATCACTAGAAACCAGCCAAATGGGCGTGTCTGCCGCCTCAGGATCATCGGCCGCCACGTGCGGCACAAAGGCGGCTTCATCGACGGCCCATAACTTTTGATCGAACGCCTTCAGGCGTCCCGCGTCTGTGCAATAGACAATCAACGGCTGCCCTGCAAGGTGCTGGCGCAGACTTGTCTGGCAAGCCTGTGTGATGCGTTCGGTTGCACCAAAGGCGAAGTCGATGCGTGCCATCTGGTGTGTCAGGCCTGATTCAAGAGGTAATGGAACAGCATGCCAACTGGACGACCGGTTGCACCTTTGATCGCGCCACCATGCCAAGCGGTTCCAGCAATATCCAGGTGCGCCCAGGGGTAGGCTTTTGCGAAGCGGGATAAGAAACACGCAGCCGTTATCGCGCCACCGGGTTGACCGCCAATATTCGCCATGTCAGCGAAGTTTGATTTCAGTTGTGCCTGATACGCATCATCCAACGGCATGCGCCAACCGGGATCCTGCGCTTGCTTGCCGGCTGCCAAGAGGGCCTCGGCAAGCGCGTCGTTGGTCGAGAACAGGCCCGAGTTCACTTTACCCAGGGCGACCACGCAAGCGCCCGTTAAGGTGGCGATGTCAATGACAGCGGAAGGCTTGAAGCGTTCGGCGTACGTGAGTGCGTCGCACAGAATCAGACGGCCTTCGGCATCGGTATTGAGGATCTCAATGGTTTGGCCAGACATGCTTGTGACCACATCGCCTGGCTTGTTTGCTGTGCCGCTTGGCATGTTTTCACATGTGGGGATGAGGGCAATCACTTCCCCGGGCAGGCCGATTTCGGCGATGGCACGCATAGTGCCCAACACACTTGCCGCGCCACACATGTCGAACTTCATCTCGTCCATGGTTGCGGCAGATTTGATCGAAATTCCACCCGAGTCAAACGTGATGCCTTTACCAATCAGGACAATCGGTCCTTTGTTGGCGACTTTGCTTGCTGCCTTGCTCGAGGCGCGTGCGCCGGGTTTTCCTTGATAGTGCATGACGATGAAGCGGGCAGGTTGCTCCGAACCACGTGCCACCGACAAAAAGGAACCCATGCCAAGCTTTTCAATTTGTTTGGGTTCGAGGACGGTGACTTTGATATTTTTGAACTCGCGACCCAGTTTTTTAGCGGCCTCACCCAGGTAGGTCGGTGTGCAGATGTTGCCGGGCAAGTTGCCCAGTGTGCGCGCCAGCGACATCCCTTGGGCAAGTGCGGCGCCTTCGGCAAGGCCATGGTTCGTCGCGGCTTGATCCGACTTGACCACTAACGCGACAAATTTTTTCAGTTTCGGCCGAGCCTCGAGGTCAGGCTTGCCGAAGGTCGCATCAAAGTGGTAGAGGCTTGTACCGACGGCGCTTGCTGCGGTGCGTGCGCGCGTACGTGCATCGCTCTGTGCGTAAGGGATGGCCGATACGCTTGACGTCGCTTCGGTCAACCGCGCTTGCGCGCAATAGGCTGTGAAGGCTTGCTCGGCTCTTGCGTGCGCTTTGGCGCTGTACTCACTCTGTTTGCCTATTCCGACCAAGACGACTCGAGAGGCGGCCACGCCTTTTAAATCTCGTAAGACCAGCGTCGCGCCGGTATTACCTGTGAATTCAGCTTTGACGACCGCTTTAATGGCCCCTTGGCTTGCACGATCAATCGCGTCGGCGGCGATGCTTAACATGCCATCCTTAAAAACCCCGACCGCGAGCGCAGCTGTTTTATGTTGATGGGGTGAAACCGATGCGTGGGAGCTGAATTCCATGTGGCAAACCTGTGTGAAGGTGAAAAATAAGTAAACATCGTCTGTGTGAATTATCACGCATGTTGAACGTCTATGCGTATGAATCGATATAGGGGCAATGCTAAGAATTTCAGGGATTAAGTTTATACGAATTTGTTATGTAGAATATTATCTTTATTACTTATAATCGTGTTTAGAGGAGAGGCCATCCATATGAATTTGCAGCAATTTCGTTTTATCCGCGAAACCATTCGACGCGACTTTAATCTGACCGAGGCCGCACGCTCGTTGTTTACGTCTCAGCCGGGCGTGTCCAAAGCAATTCTCGAATTCGAGGATGAGCTTGGTGTGCAAATTTTTGAGCGCCACGGCAAGCGAATTAAAGGCCTGACCAAGCCCGGTCGCTCAGTGGCCGTGGTGGTTGAGCGCATTATGTGCGAGATCGATAACCTTAAGAAAGTGAGTGATGAGTTCGCGCGGCGCGATGAAGGCAGTCTCGTCATTGCTTGCACGCATACTCAGGCACGCTATGTCTTGCCCAAAATTATTCCTGACTTTCGACGCCACTTTCCTAAGGTACATCTCTCGCTTGCAGAGGGCAGTCCACCGCAGCTCGCGGAGATGGTGCTCAATGGCCAAGCCGATCTGGCGATTGCAACGGAATCGCTCGCCTTGACGCCTGGGTTGACGACCTTGCCGTGCTATAGCTGGTCGCATTCGGTGGTGTTGCGGCCCGAGCATCCGCTCGTTGCGCTGTCGCGTAAAAAGAATTTTGTGCTCACGCTTGAGCATTTAGCCAGTTACCCCGTCATTACGTATGATCGTGCGTTCTCGGGGCGGGGCTCGGTTGATCGTGCGTTTGAGGCACAAGGTCTGCGGCCAGATATCGTTCTTGAAGCAGTTGATGCCGATGTTATTAAGACCTACGTCGATGTGGGCCTGGGCATCGGGATCATTGCCGGGATGGCCTATGAGCCGCAGCGCGATACCAATTTGGTCTGTGTCCCGGCGGGCCATCTTTTTGGCGAACAGACCACGCGCATTGCGTTGAAGTCTGGCGTGTTTTTACGCGATTACGTCTACGCGTTTATTTCCATGCTGACACCGGAGCTCGATGCGGATCGGATTCGGGAGTTAGTCGAGAAAAAATGAGAATAGGTATCATTACGCTTGCTATTTAAATGAGAATCATTATCATTTGGTCTGTACCTTTTAAACTCAGGAGCAGACATGATTCCCACTATCAGCGCAGTAATCGTCGGGGCCGATCGGCTTGGCAACATCCCTAACCTGCTGCGTGATCACAATATCGCGATCACGCATCACATCAGTGGGCGGGACCCCTCGCATCAAAAGAAGACGTTACAACTGCCCACAGGCACGCAAATGGTGATCCTGCTCACTGACTTCCTTGGGCATAACGTCATGAAAACATTCAGAAATGCTGCGCAACGCTCCGGCATAAAAGTGGTTGCCTGCAGGCGTTCTGTATGCGCGATGCAGCAGGCTTTAGAGCAGTGTGGATTGTGCGGATTAGCGCGCTGCGACGTCCGTGGCAGGACTTAGGCGGCGCGCACCGGTATAACGCATGGTCCAGTAGCGGAGATTCATGTCTTCGATACGGACCACGCCACCGCGGGCAGGGGAGTGAACAAACTTGTCCTGACCCAGATACACCCCAACATGCGAATAGCGTGTACCAAGAGTATTAAAAAATACTAAGTCACCCACTGCTAAATTATCGCGTTTGATGCTGTCGCCGTATTTGGCGATGTCATCCGCGCGCGGCGGCAACTTCAGTCCGAGCGACTGTTGGGCGGAATACAAAACCAAGCCGCTGCAATCAAAACCCGTTTCGGGCGATTTGCCACCCCAGGTGTAGCGAATACCCAGATGCGTCAGTGCTTGCGCCGCTAAGGGGTGATTGATATCCCCGATGATCAGGCCGGAGCCATTTCTCAAGCGATTAACAAAGGCCCCGATTGGGTCTGTTGCATTGCGCCAGTCCAGTGAGTAACCGCCAATCCCTGACCCCGCTTGCTTGTTGGAGTCCGCGCAACCAGTCAGTACAACTGCCAGCGCGCAAGCCGCCACCCATCCCAGCCGACGGCTAGACGAGCGCAGATGCGAAGCGGTAGATGTAAAAACTGACATGGCACTCAATACAAAAAAAAGGATTTGGCAAGCCTCGTGCAAGCTTAGCTTGGCATAATCATAGTACAAAACGCGCAAAATCCTGCAGAAACTGCTTGTAGAGACCCTATCCATGATTGAGATCGTTTTTGGACGGCTGAAGCTAAAATTGAAGATTCGAGCGCTCTCGAACAAACTAAGGATTCCCTATGAAAACCAAACCCATGTTGACCGATGCTGACGTTTCTTTGATTCTGTCGGCTGCCAAAGCGCACGCACAAGCCAATAAGTGGGCGGTGACGATTGCCGTCGTGGATGATGGCGGGCACTTACTCGGTCTGCAACGCTTGGATGGCGCGAATACGATTTCGGCCCATATTGCGCCGGCTAAAGCGCATACTGCCGCAATGGGTGCGCGTCCCTCTAAGGTTTACGAAGATGTTATCAACAACGGACGTATGTCGTTTCTGTCGGCTCCGTTGATTCAAGGCATGCTGGAGGGCGGCGTGCCAATTATGGCTGAAGGCCATACGGTTGGTGCGGTCGGTGTGTCGGGAGTACAGTCCTCCGAGGATGCACAGATCGCGACAGCCGGGATTGCAGCACTTAAATTATAAAAATTTTTTTCAAACGGGCATTCGCCCCGGTGACCGAGGAGACAATATTCCATGGCTAATTCAATTGAATCCGTGATGGTGGAAACGCGCGTATTCCCACCACCCCAGAGCTTCGTCCAACAAGCCAATGTTTCAGGGCAGGCCGCTTATCAGGCGCTCCTTGACGAAGCGGATCGGGATCCGAATGCTTTCTGGGGGCGTCTGGCCCGTGAGCAGTTGCAGTGGACCAAGCCTTTCACCAAGGTGCTTGATGAATCGCGTGCGCCGTTCTTTGAGTGGTTCGGTGACGGCGAGCTCAATGTCTCTGCCAACTGCTTGGATGTCAATCTCAAGAATGGCAACGCCAACAAAATCGCAATTATCTTTGAAACCGATGGAGGCGAAGTCCTCAAGATTACCTACCAGCAGCTCTACGAGCGCGTGTGCAAATTTGCGAACGGATTAAAGTCGCTTGGTTACAAGGCGGGTGATCGGTCAATCATTTATCTGCCGATGTCGATTGAAGCGATTGTCGCGATGCAGGCTTGCGCTCGTTTGGGCATTACGCACTCGGTGGTGTTTGGCGGTTTCTCGGCTAAAAGTTTGCACGAACGTATTGTGGATGTCGGTGCGAGTTTGGTGATTACCGCCGACGAACAACTGCGTGGTGGTCGGGCGATTCCACTTAAGCCAGCCGTTGACGAAGCATTCGGCATGGGCGCCTGTGAGGCTGTGCGCCATTGCGTCGTCTACAAACGCACAGGTGGCAAGGTCAATTGGGATGGCAAGCGCGACGTATGGATGCACGATTTAGTAGAAAAGCAGGCGGCCGACTGTGCGCCCGTTGCGGTCAATGCCGAACACCCTTTATTTATTTTGTACACGTCTGGCTCAACCGGCAAGCCTAAGGGCGTGCAACATTCCTCCGCGGGCTATCTGTTGTGGGCAAAGCTCACGATGCAGTGGGTCTTTGATGCGAAAGCGAACGACGTGTTCTGGTGTACGGCCGATGTGGGCTGGGTCACCGGACACACCTACATCACGTATGGCCCCTTGGCTGCAGGGTTGACGCAGGTTGTGTTTGAGGGTGTGCCGACCTATCCTGATGCAGGTCGCTTCTGGAGGATGATTCAGGACCACAAGGTTTCAATTTTCTATACTGCGCCAACAGCGATTCGCTCTTTGATTAAGACTTCAGAAGCTGTCGCAGCGCATCATCCCAAGTCCTACGATATGTCGAGCTTGCGACTGCTGGGTTCGGTGGGTGAGCCCATCAACCCGGAGGCTTGGATGTGGTACCACAACAATGTGGGCGGTGGTCGTTGCCCGATCGTTGACACCTGGTGGCAGACAGAAACCGGTGGCCATATGATTACCCCGCTGCCTGGCGCGACGCCGCTTAAGCCTGGCTCGTGCACGATACGTTTGCCTGGTATTACCGCAGCAATCGTGGATGAAGTAGGGGGGGATGTTGGGGCAGGACAGGGTGGTTTTCTCGTCATCAAACGTCCTTGGCCTTCCATGATCCGCACGATCTGGGGCGATCCAGATCGTTTTGTGAAGAGCTACTTTCCTCCCGAGTTGCGTGGTTACTACTTGGCGGGTGATGGTGCGCAATGCGACAAGGACGGTTGTTTCTGGATCATGGGGCGGATTGATGACGTCTTGAACGTCTCTGGCCATCGCCTTGGAACCATGGAAGTCGAGTCTGCATTGGTTGCCCACGAGATGGTTGCCGAGGCCGCAGTGGTGGGGCGTCCCGACCCAACAACGGGTGAAGCTGTTGTGGCGTTTGTGGTGCTCAAGCGCAGCCGCCCAGAAGGTGACGAGGCGATCGCGATTGGTAAGCAATTACGCGATTGGGTAGCCAAAGAGATCGGTCCGATTGCCAAGCCCAAAGAGATTCGCTTCGGCGATAACTTGCCCAAGACACGTTCCGGAAAAATCATGCGTCGCTTGTTGCGTGTCGTGGCTAAGGGTGAAGTGGTCACACAGGACGTCTCCACCTTAGAAAATCCCGCGATTCTTGATCAATTATCCAAGCCGGTCTAAGCGATTTCGGGTCTTCTTGCTTTGATAAAAAGGGGCCTTCGGGCTCTTTTTTAATAGCCCTAAGATTTGCCCGATTTTTAAACGCGAACAAGAAGTGCGCGTTAGACTCTAAACCATCTTGCGCTTTGGCATCCATGTGGATTTCTAAGGCACAGTAAATCTGAGTTTGGAGATTGCAATGTTGATGGCCTCTTTGGTGGTGTTGCATTTGTTGGCGGCCCTAGTTTGGGTCGGTGGGATGTTTTTTGCGCACAGTGCACTGCGCCCGACTGCGGCAAGCGTGTTGCAGCCACCAGAACGTCTGACACTGATTAGTGGCGTGTTCGGTCGCTTTTTCGTGTGGGTGAAAGGCTCGATCCTTCTGCTGTTTCTTTCAGGCTTCGGCTTAATTCACATGTTAGGCAGCTTTGGCAAGCTCGGATGGTATGTGCATACGATGCTCTTGATCGCTGTCGTGATGACCGTGATTTTTGCTTACATCTACGGTGGGCCCTTTCGTATGCTTAAATCTGCTGTAGCTGCAAAAGATTGGCCAACCGGCGGCCTGGCACTCGCCAAGATTCGACCCCTTATATTTACAAACTTGATTCTCGGTTTGATCACCGTAGCGATTGGTGCAGGAGGCCGCTACGTCTAGTGATCGTCCTCGGGATCGCTGATAACGAGGAAGTGTGATGACAAACACGGTGCGCTATGACTTTAGTGGCAAACACGCTGTCGTGACGGGCGGCGCAGCGGGCATTGGCCAAGCATGTGTTGAGCAGTTTCTTGCCGCAGGTGCGCGTGTCTCCATCTGGGATCGCGATCCACAAGCGCTACGCGCCGCGCAAGACCTGCATGGCAGCAAGGTACACACGGTGCAGGTCGATGTCTCTGATGCAGCGTCGGTTGCTCAAGCGCTCGCTTCATCAACAAATTTTTGCGCACACATCGACATGCTCGTGAATAGCGCTGGCATCACTGGGCCTAATGCAACGGTAGTGGACTACCCGCTGAGCGAATGGGATCGTGTGTTTGCGATCAATGTGCGCGGCACGCTCCTCACGTGTCAGGCAGTCGTGCCTAGGATGAAGCTTGCAGCACAAGGCCAAGGGGCAGGACGCATTGTGAACATCGCTTCGGTGGCCGGCAAAGAGGGCAACCCGAACGCTTCGGCGTACAGCGCCTCGAAAGCTGCTGTCATCGGCCTCACCAAGTCTCTCGGTAAAGAGCTTGCCCAGACTGGTATTACAGTCAACTGCATTACACCTGCCGCGGTACGTACCGGAATGTTTGCGCAAATGACGCAAGAGCATATTGATTTTATGTTGTCCAAGATCCCGATGAATCGTTTTGGCGCCCCTCATGAAATCGCACATTTAGTGATGTGGTTGTCCTCGGACGCCTGCAGCTTCTCTACCGCTGCGGTGTTCGATATCTCTGGCGGCCGCGCAACATATTGATTACACCGCACGATAGCTGTTAAATTCAACGCTTCATCCAAGGAGAGGCAATGAAACTCGTACGCTATGGCGCTAAAGGTAAAGAAAAACCCGGCCTGATCGATAAAGAAGGCAAGTTGCGCGACTTGTCGGGCGTGGTTCCTGATATCACTGCGGCGCAACTATCTAGCGCTGCGCTGTCCAAGCTTGCCAAAATTAAAACGAGCACATTGCCCTTGGTAAAAGGCGAGCCGCGCTATGGTGTTCCACTCGCTGATGTGGGCAAGTTTTTGGCGATTGGTTTGAACTATTCAGACCATGCGGCCGAAGCCGGCATGCCTTGTCCTAAAGAACCCATCATTTTCTTTAAGGCTGATACCAGCTTAAGCGGCCCTAATGACCCGGTGATGTTGCCTAAAGGATCAAAGAAATCCGATTGGGAAGTTGAGCTTGGCGTGGTGATTGGAAAGAGAGCGCGCTATGTCAGCAAAAAAGATGCACTTAAACACGTTGCCGGCTATTGCTTGATCAACGACGTGTCAGAGCGCGAATATCAGCTCGAACGCGGCGGTACGTGGGACAAGGGCAAGGGTTGCGACACGTTTGGTCCGGTCGGCCCGTGGCTCGTCACGGCAGACGAAATCAAGAATCCACAAAAGCTGGGTATGTGGTTGGATGTGAACGGCAAACGTTTCCAGACTGGCACCACTAAGACCATGATTTTTGATGTGCAGACGATTGTTAGCTATGTCAGCGAGTTCATGACGTTGATGCCAGGTGACATCATCACCACGGGTACGCCTCCAGGCGTTGGCATGGGTGTGAAGCCCAAGCCTCGCTACCTCAAGGCGGGCGATGTCATGACCCTGGGTATTGACGGTCTAGGCGAGCAGCGTCAAGAGGTCGTAGCGTTTAAAAAGTGATCCCTGAGGGTTTGGGCGCAGAGTTTGACGGCGGTGTTGGCCTCGTCGATGATGCGCCCCATTGGGATAAAGCCGTGGATTTGTCGCGCAAAGCAGATGTATTGTGTGGGCACACCCGCGGCCGATAGTTTGTCAGCGTAGTCTCGGCCTTCGTCGTGCAAGGGGTCGTAGCCCGCAGTGATCACCATTGCCGGTGGCAACCCGCTGTGGTCTTTGGCCAGCATGGGCGAGCCGCGCCAGTCCTTGCGCATCCACTGCTCAGGCATGTAGTGTCCGAAAAAGTAAGCCATGGTTTCCCGAGTCAATAAATAGCCTTCGCCATTTGTGCGCATCGATGCGCGCTCTTGGCTGGCATCGGTGACTGGGTAGAGTAGTAATTGCAGGACAGGCTTAAAGGCATTGTCTTGCTTAAGCGTTAACGCCACCACAGCGGCCAAGTGCCCGCCTGCGCTGTCCCCACCCAACGCGATACGCTTCGGGTCAATGTGTAACGTCGCAGCGTGCGCGTGTATCCATTTGGTGGCAGCCACGCAATCATCGGAGGCGGCAGGCATGACGTGCTCTGGCGCCATCCGATAGTCGATGGATAAGACGGCACAGCCAGCAAGATTGGCTAAGGAGCGGCACAGTGTGTCATGGGTGTCCAGATCGCCAATGACGTGCCCACCCCCGTGGTAATAAACCAGAGCCGGTAAGGTCTGAGCGGCTTGACTGCCCAGCGGACGAATCACGCGCACGGGAATTGTGCCGAGCGGGCCCGGCACTTTAATATCTTTACTCTCTGCAACCTCTGGCGCCTCGGGCTGGCTAAAGAAGCGACGCTCGCGATAAAACTGCCGCGCCTCAACCGGGGGCGAAGCGTGCATCGGGGGAATGCCTTTCTCTGCGACCAGATCAATCAGGGCTTTAGCTTGAGGATCGAGCATGGCAGGTTTCCTGTTGGCGAGTGACGAGGGCTTTAGCGCACTTCGATTTCGATAAATGCGACTTCATGTGCGCTGGCGTTAATCACATTGTGATGCACACCCGCCCCACGCGTGTAGGATTGACCGAGTTTGAGAGGAAACTCTTTGAGGCCCTCGGGCGTTTCTAGGTGCAACAAACCGTTCGCGATAGGTACCACGACGTAGTCGTGGCCATGGGTGTGCCAGCCTGTCTCTGCTCCAGGGGCAAAACGCCACTCCGTGACAATCACGCGCTCGTTATCGATTTGTGTAGTTGGAACTGCTTGTGGTCGTGTGCTCATGGCGTTTACTCGCGTAAAAAATTGGCTTGATTACATGCCGGTGTAAACCGGGCCTTCGCCGCCCTGTGGGGCGACCCACACGATGTTTTGTGTGGGGTCTTTGATATCGCACGTTTTGCAATGCACGCAGTTCTGCGCGTTGATTTGTAGCTTGTCGGCGCCCTGATCATCCTTGATGTATTCGTACACGCCCGCTGGGCAGTAGCGCGATTCTGGCCCACCGTATTTTGCAAGGTTGACCGCCACGGGCACAGAGGCGTCTTTGAGTGTCAGATGAATCGGCTGATTTTCCTCGTGATTGGTGTTGGAGATGAACACCGAGCTCAAACGATCGAACGTCAACACACCATCAGGTTTTGGGTACTCGATGCGTGGGCACTGATCAGCAGGCTGCAGGCACTCGTGGTCGGCTTTGGTGCGATGAATCGTCCAGGGCATATTACCTTTCAGTAACCACTGCTCGATCCCCGTCATCACAGTACCCACGGCGCGGCCTTTTTTAAACCACTGCTTAAAGTTGCGCGCCTTATTTAGTTCAGCATGCAACCATGACGACTCAAAGGCTGCGGGGTAGGCGGGTAGTTCGTCGTGGCTGCGCTCTGCAAGCAGCGCATCAAAGGCGGCTTGCGCAACCATCATGCCTGACTTGATCGCTGCATGACTGCCCTTGATGCGGGACGCGTTCAGGAAACCCGCTTCGCAACCGACTAACGCACCGCCCGGGAAAATGAGTTTTGGCAAGGACAGTAAACCGCCTGCCGTGATGGCCCGCGCACCGTAGGCCAATCGTTTGCCGCCTTCGAAGGTGGTGCGAATCGCAGGGTGCGTTTTGTAGCGCTGAAATTCTTCAAAAGGGGAAATCCACGGGTTGGCGTAATCCAAGCCCACCACCATGCCCACCGCAACCTGATTATTGTTCAGATGGTATAGAAATGATCCGCCGTATGTGTCCGAATCGAGCGGCCAGCCGGCGGTGTGCACGACCAAGCCAGGCTTGGATTTTGCGGGATCGATTTCCCAAAGTTCTTTGATGCCAATGCCATAGGCTTGGGGGTCACGCCCCTCGTCAAGCTTGAACTTGGCGATGAGTTCGCGACCCAACTGTCCGCGCGCGCCCTCGGCAAAGATGGTGTACTTGGCAAGCAACTCCATCCCTTGTTGATATTGGTCGGTTGGTTGACCATCCCGTCCTACACCCATGTCGCCCGTGGCCACGCCGCGCACAGCGCCCTTGTCGTCATACAGGACTTCGGTTGCGGCAAAGCCCGGGAAGATCTCTACGCCAAGCGCCTCGGCCTGTTCACCGAGCCATCGCGCAACGTTACCCAGGCTAACGATGTAGTTACCGTGGTTCTGAAAGCACTCGGGTAGTAGCCACTCCGGTGTTTTCTGCGAGCCTGTGGCAGACAAAAACAGAAACTCGTCTGCAGCCACAGCCGTGTCGAGCGGCGCCCCTTTTTCTTTCCAGTCAGGGATCAGTTCGGTCAGCGCGATGGGGTCCATGATTGCGCCAGACAGGATGTGCGCGCCGATTTCACTTCCTTTTTCCAGGACGCAAACCGACACCTCATGATCGCGCTCTGCCGCGAGCTGTTTGAGTTTGATGGCGGTTGCCAGACCGGCGGGACCACCGCCGACCACAACAACGTCATATTCCATCGATTCACGTGCGGACATAAGAGTCTCCCTGCTTAAAAGGTATGATGTTTGATCGCTCGATTGTATTGCACGGCTGTTAGACTTTTTGCAGTCTTGGCCTTGCAAAGAGCCGAAGCAACCCTTTTGCGTTTCTTGCGGAGAATTCTGTGGCTGTCTCAGACGGATCGACTCTCGCCGTTGGCGATATTTTTGAAATGGATGTGCCCATGCGCTGGGCCGATGCCGATCCTCTTAATCATTTAAATAATGCGAACTATTTCCGATATATGGAAGAAGGGCGCATTCGGATGTTTTATCTGGGCGGTATTGCTCAAGCTGCACGCCTGAATCCCGTGGTTGTCCATTGTTCCTGCGACTTTAAAAAGCCGATCACCTATCCGGCCACCATCCGCGTGAGTCATCGGGTGGTCAATATCGGGCGCTCCAGCATGGAGCACGCGGTTGATTTGTCCGTTGTGCAGGGCGATCAGCTTGAATTGTGCGCGCAAGGCAAGTCGATCATGGTCTTGATGGACTTCGAGTCGGGTAAATCCCATCCCTGGCCGCCCGAAGTCCTTCAGGCATTGGCAAGGTCTATAAATCGTCGATAATCTCGTTTAAGCGATAACCAAGGAGCGGTTTGCATGAACAAGCTATATCCAAGCGCCAAAGAGGCGCTCACCGGGATTCTTAAAGATGGCCAAACCATCGCCGTAGGTGGGTTTGGCCTCTGCGGCATCCCCGAGGCACTGATTGCCGCGGTGCGTGATCTGGGTACCAAAGATCTAACATGCATCAGTAATAACGCAGGTGTCGATGGTTTTGGTCTTGGCATGCTGTTGCAGACTCGGCAAGTGCGCCGGATGATTGCCTCTTATGTCGGAGAAAACAAAGAGTTTGAGCGTCAATACTTGGCGGGTGAGCTTGAACTCGAATTCACGCCCCAAGGCACCTTAGCCGAACGCTTGCGTGCAGGTGGTGCAGGGATCCCAGCTTTTTTTACAAAGGCCGGCGTGGGCACGATTGTGGCCGATGGTAAAGAACTCCGCGAGTTCGATGGCGAGCAGTACATCATGGAGCGCGCGCTTGTTCCCGAGGTCTCGCTGGTCAAGGCGTATATCGCCGATCGCAGTGGCAACCTGATTTTTAGTAAGACAGCGCGTAATTTCAATCCGCCCGTTGCGATGGCCGGAAAGATTACAGTGGTCGAGGTTGAGAAAATTGTTGAAAATGGCACACTCGAGCCTGAAAACATTCACCTGCCCGGTATCTACGTGCATCGCATTGTGATCAATGCAACACCCGAAAAACGCATCGAACAACGCACCGTTCGCGCAGCGAGCTAAGGAGAATAATCATGGCATGGACTCGTGATGAAATGGCTGCGCGTGCAGCGCGCGAACTTAAAGACGGCTTTTACGTAAACCTGGGGATCGGTCTGCCGACCTTAGTGGCCAATCATGTACCCAAAGGCATTGAAGTGTGGCTGCAATCCGAGAACGGTTTGCTCGGGATAGGGCAGTTCCCGCTCGAAAATGAAGTCGATCCTGATTTGATCAACGCGGGTAAGCAAACCGTGACGACATTGCCAGGGTCGTCGATTTTTTCGTCTGCGGATTCGTTCGCGATGATTCGCGGTGGAAAAATCAATTTGGCCATTCTTGGTGCTATGCAAGTGTCCGAGCGGGGCGATCTGGCCAACTGGATGATCCCCGGCAAAATGGTCAAGGGCATGGGCGGGGCGATGGATCTGGTTGCAGGGGTGGGTCGTGTAATTGTGCTGATGGAACATGTCGCGCACAAAAAAGACGGCTCCATCGATCTGAAGTTATTGCCGAAGTGCACACTTCCCCTCACCGGTGTTGGTGTAATCGATATGGTGATCACGGATCTAGGGGTCATGGAAGTGACGCCCAATGGTTTGAAATTGCTTGAGCTCGCGCCCGGCGTAACAGTCGACGAGATCAAGGCCAAGACGGCTGCTAAGTTGGATGTGTCGGCAGTTTGATTTACACCTAGGATTTTCATATGGACGTCATTACCGGTTTGCTAAATTTATTGCTGCACATTGATAAGACAATGCTGCAGTTCATTGAGAACTACGGTGTTTGGATTTATGTTCTGTTAGTCGTCATTATTTTTTCTGAAACCGGTTTGGTGTTCATGCCTTTCTTACCCGGCGATTCATTGTTGTTTGTCGCGGGTGCGATTTGCGCGATGGGAAAGATGGATATCTATTTACTCATTGCGTTGTTGACAACAGCGGCGATCGTGGGCGATGCAGTGAATTATGCGGTGGGTCGGTGGTTCGGAGCCGCCTTGATTGAGCGGACGACGCTAGTCAATCCAAAGCATTTGGCGTACACGCAAGGTTTCTATGATCGCTATGGCGGTCAAACAGTGATCATTGCGCGCTTTATCCCCTTTGCCCGCACGCTGGCGCCGTTCGTTGCGGGCTTCGCTAAGTACGATCCCAAAAAGTTTGTGTTTTTTAATGTGACGGGTGCCATCATCTGGGTCGTGTCACTGACCGTCGCGGGCTACTGGTTTGGCAATCTGCCCTTTGTGCGCGATAACCTAACTTTGGTGATTTTGTTCATCATCTTTTTGTCGATTTTGCCGGGCATTATTGCGTTCTTGCGTGCGAAATTTGCTAAGCCAGCCAAATGAGCGAATCAACTGTTCTGACGGCGCTCTCTTGTCTGCGTGCCGCGATGCGAACAGCCGGTGTCCAGGCTTGCTTGATTCCCTCCGCAGACCCGCATCTATCCGAATACCTTTCTGACTACTGGCAGTTGCGACCGTGGTTGACGGGTTTCACCGGTTCTGTCGGAACCGTTGTCATCACCGATACATTTGCTGGGGTGTGGGTCGATAGCCGTTATTGGGTGCAAGCCGAGGCAGAGCTTGTTGGCTCGCCCGTGACACTCATGAAGATCGGTGTGGCGACGGATCCGGCTCACACACAGTGGCTCGCTGAGCAACTGCCCCAAGGCGCGGTCGTGGCCGTTGATGGCAGAGCGCTTGGTCTAATGGCACGCGAGGCACTGTTGGCAGCCTTTGCGCCGCGTCAGATCAAACTGATGATCGATCTGGATTTGCCTGGCCAGTGCTGGACGGCAAGGCCTGCCTTACCTAGTGCGCCGATTCGTGATTTACCGATTGAGATCGCAGGTCAATCACGCAGTGAAAAGCTTGCTCGTGTCCGCACGGTCATGCAAGAAAAAGGCGCGCAATGGCATGTGGTCTCGACCCTGGACGATATTGCTTGGCTGCTGAATCTGCGCGGCGGCGATGTGTCATTTAATCCTGTTT
>Ga0209550_10002677_pt1 | contig 17135 bp, 20 predicted proteins | sample LauGreSuBDMM15SN_2_FD_187567 | JGI IMG/M metagenome (GOLD analysis project Ga0209550, IMG submission 187567) | Freshwater lake microbial communities from Lake Michigan, USA - Su13.BD.MM15.SN (SPAdes) (version 5) | ecosystem: Environmental > Aquatic > Freshwater > Lake | place: Lake Michigan...
GCTGATGGATGTGCAGTTAAAGGTAAAACTAGAGGAAAAATGGTATGAGACCTAGTCGTGGTATGGGCGCTATAAACCCTTCTAAGATGCCTGGTGCTAAGAAAAAGGCGCGTAGAGACAACACTGACTTTACCCAGTTTAAAGAAGGTGGAGAAGTCTGGGATAAATCCCGTCCTAAATCTTTAGGTAAACCAAAGAAAATGAGTCCTGCTAAGAAAGCAATGGCAAAAGCATCTGCTAAAGCTGCTGGCAGACCTTATCCAAATCTTATTGATAACATGAAAGCGAGTAGAAAATGATTACATTCACCCTTGATAACAGAGCAGCAGAAGCAATGATGGCAACACTTAATGCCAATATTCCAAATGCTTCTTTTGTCCAAGAACTAAACGTTCAATACACTGAGCAAACAGTTGTGGACGTAATAGTGCCACCAGAGCCAGTAGTTGAGATTGAGCCAGTAGTTGAGGCTGAGCCAGTAGTTGAAGCTGAGCCAGAGACATTAGCTCTTGCTGAGACGCCAGCCCCACCAGAAGATGCACCAGAGGGATTAATTACGCCAGAGCAGGAGTAAACAATGCCTACATCAAGCACCACTACGTTTAATTTAGACCTCAATAACCTCGTTGAAGAGGCTTTTGAGCGTTGTGGCGCTGAAGTTCGTTCTGGTTATGATATGCGGACTGCCCGCAGGTCTTTGAATTTATTGACTATTGAGTGGGCAAACCGTGGTATTAACCTGTGGACTATTGAGCAAGGTCAGATTCCTATTGTTACTGGGCAACTGTCTTATCCTATACCTACTGACACAATTGATCTTTTAGACCACGTAATTCGTACTGGGTCTGGGCAGAATCAGATAGATATAAATATTAGCCGTATTTCGGAGTCTACCTACTCTACAATCCCTAATAAGAATGCACAGGGAAGACCTATTCAGGTATGGATTAACCGTCAATCGGGTATGACTGACGCAGTTGCAGCAACTACTTTAATAGGGAATGGCACCTCAGTTATTCAAATTAATCCAACAGATACTACGATTGTGGTTGCTAATGCTTCTGGGTTAGCTACATCTGGGTATATTAAAATTAATTCAGAAACAATTGGTTACTCAAACGTATCAGGTAATCAGCTATTAAATTGTTCTCGTGGGCAAAATGGCACAACAGCGGCTATACACTTTACAGGTAGTTCTGTTTATACCCAAAATCTACCTAATATTAATGTTTGGCCTACTGGAGACGGCGGGGGTCCGTACACATTTGTTTACTGGCGGTTAAGAAGAATTCAAGATGCTGGTAACGGCGTTACAGAACAAGATATTCCTTTTAGATTTTTACCTTGTATGGTTGCTGGGTTAGCTTTTTACTTATCCCAAAAGTTGCCAGATGCGCTGCCAAGAATGCAGTTTTTAAAGGCAGAATACGAAGAACAGTGGATGATGGCTTCTACAGAAGATAGAGATAAAGCAGCTAATCGATATGTACCTCGAAGTTTATATTATTCGGGGTAGACCGTGCCTAATAAATTTAGCAGTGGTAAATTTGCTATTGCCGAATGTGACCGATGTGGTCAGCGGTATAAGTTAAAGGAGCTTAAAAAGTTAATTATTAAGCAGCAAGTATATGACATAAAAGTTTGTCCTACTTGTTGGGATCCAGATCAACCACAGCTGTCGTTAGGCATGTATCCAGTTGACGATCCACAGGCGGTGCGAGATCCAAGACCCGATGTTAGTTATGTAAATTCAGGTTTAAATGGCTTACAATTGACTGCAACGATAACCACTAATGTTGACAGTAGCGGACAAGTTAGCGGGGGTAGTAGAAATATTCAGTGGGGGTGGAATCCTGTGGGCGGGGCTAGTAGTTTTGATAGTGAGCTAACCCCTAATAATTTAATTGCAGTAGGGCAAGTAGGTACGGTAACGGTAATATAAGGAGATTATTGTGGGATACAAAAAAGATGCAGATGGCGTAGTTAGCAAGGGCAAGACCGATGCTAAAGTTTTCCCTAATGACGGTGCAAAAATCGTTGATAAGGGTCCAAAAGGTAGCAAAAGCAGCCTTAACAAGAATATGAAGTCTATGGGTCGTAATATGGCTCGTTGCGCTAACCAAAGGGGTCGATAATGGCTAAATACTCTAAAAAAGTAATGGGCAAAGAAGTTGGCAACGCTGAAGTATATGCTGAGCCACACACCATGTCAGGTAAGAAAATTGGTACAAAAGAGGCTATGATGGCTGTTAGTCGTCCCCCTGATCCAAATACTTTGCTGGCTAAACAATCGACTCCAAGCGTAAAGAATGTTGCTCGTGTCAGCCTAGGTGATCCAGCTAGTAATGATGTTAAAACAACTGGTATCAAAATGAGGGGTACGGGCGCAGCAACTAAGGGCGTTATGTCTCGTGGACCAATGGGCTAAGGGTAAACCCTAATGAACTACACTACTTTATTTGCAACGATTAAAGGGTACGTTGAGAACGACTTTCCAGCTGCGTCATATACAAACGTAGCAGGTACAGGTACGACTGGACTAACTTCTACGGAGCAAATTAATACATTTATTAGGCAGGCTGAGCAACGTATATACAACACAGTACAGCTTCCAGCCTTAAGAAAAAATGTAACAGGTACGTGTTTAGCAGGTACTCAATATTTAGGCCTGCCTGTTGATTGGTTAGCTACGTTTTCTTTAGCTGTTATTCAACCTTCTGGTAGTCTTACTGGAGGGCAGTCATTCTTACTTAATAAAGATGTAGAGTTTATTAGAGAGTCTTTTCCTTTTCCAGCTGTTACTGGTGTGCCGTCTCATTACGCTATTTTTGACGCTAATACATGTATTTTAGGACCGACGCCAGATAATAATTATTCTTTTGAAATGCACTATTACTACTATCCAGAAAGCATAGTTACAGCTAATACTACTTGGCTTGGTAATAATTTTGACTCAGCGTTGCTTTATGGTTCTTTACTAGAGGGCTACACCTACATGAAAGGTGAAGCAGACGTAATTGCGAACTATCAAAAAAGATATGACGAATCTATGGCGTTGTTAAAACAATTAGGTGATGGTAAAGATCGACAAGATATGTACCGCACAGGGCAAGTAAGGTACCCAGTCAAATGATAATTACACAAGAAAATGGCACTACTGTTGTAGGAAACGTGTTTGTACGTACCGTTGACAACCGTGGGCTAACCCCAGAAGAACTTGCAGAAACAGCACTTGATAAGATTCTTTACGTTGGAGATCAATCTCATCCAGCGATTCGTGAGCAAGCTTTAGTCTTTAAAGAACATATTCGTGGAGTACTAGTGTTTTATATGCAAGAAGCAGTTAAAAACGATCGGGCTACTATTGCGAACAAATTAAAAAGCGCTGGTCATTCTGAATTAATTAGTCTGTTAGGAGAATAAAATGGCATTTACTGGTAACTACATGTGTACGAGTTTTAAGCAGCAGCTTTTAGAAGCGGTGCATGACTTTCGCGGTGGTGGCGGTGGCGATATTTTTAAAATTGCTTTATATGACAACAGCGCAACTTTTAATGCGGCTACCACTGCATACACTGCAATTAATGAAGTCCCGCCTTCTGGATCATACGTTGCTGGTGGAGGAGCATTAGCCAATATATCTCCTACAACTTCTGGTACTACAGCATTTCCAAGTTTTGCTAACTTCTCTTGGACGAGCGCAACAATTACAGCGTATGGAGCAATGATTTATAACAGCACCCCAACGCATACCTATACAGATCCTTCTGTAATTATTCTAGATTTTGGAGGACCAAAAAGCTCTGTATCAGGCACATTTCAAATTATTTTTCCAGCAGCAACTTCTTCTACTGCAATTATTAGAATTGCCTAATAAGAAAATAAAATGGCAGACCGCTATTGGGTAGGTGGTACAGACGTTTGGGACTCTAATCCTGGTACCAAGTGGGCTACCACTTCTGGTGGGGCTGGCGGAGCTAGTGTACCAACTACTTCTGATGATGTGTATTTTGACGCCGCCTCAGGCACAGTTACTGCAACTGTTGTAGGAACTGCATCTTGTCTTGCTTTAAATTTTACGGGTTTTACGGGTAGTATTGACGCGCAATCTGGGACTAGTCCCACTTTATTTGTTCAAGGCAATCTTACTTTAAGTGCCACAATGGGTACTTTTGGTAATGGATTTGGTGTTTGCCGAATTTTTCCAGCATCAAGTAGCACAATAACATCTAACGGAAAACAGTCTAGCTGGAATGGTACTGTCGGTACTCTTCAAGGGATAACATTTGATGGTAGTAGTGGTAGAACAATTACGCTTTTAGATGACTTAAAAGTTTCAAGAGCGCGTTTAACTAATGTTGTTAGTTTAAATTTAAATAATTTTTCATTAGATTTAGTAGGCAGTGGCGGATTTACAATTAATTGCGGCGCTGTAGGACCTACACTAAATTTTGGCACTACTGGAAAAATCATAGTACGGAATGGTGGATCAGTACAAGTAGGTTTTGTTGCTAGCAGTGGTTTTGAAAATGTTACTTTTACAGGATCAAAACTTGTTTCTGTTGACATACCTAGTGCTACAACTTTAATACAAACTGGTGGGACTTTACCAACCTACGGCACTGCTGCACAAGCGCTTAATTATGTTTCAACTGCTACTAATCAAGGAAATTTTTATTTTTATACTGCTGAAGATATAGATTGGAGCCTTGGTACTGGAGCTATACGAGCAGATAGAGCTGCTAATTATATTTATGGAAATTGGAATTCAGGTTCAAAAAATATAAGTAAAACACCAATTGCCGCCAACCCCTGCGCTGTAAATTTTCGAGCTAGTTCAGGCACAAAAACTATAAGTGGCACGGGAATATGGGGTGCTGGTATTTCAGTAGTTATACAGCCTCAAGCAGCGGGTGTAACGTATAACTTAGGGACAAACCTAATTCAAAATCCAGTATTTCAAAGATCTACTGTTACTTGGACGACGGCAGGTTTAGCCGCAACTTTTAACACAAATAATTACTCAATTCAAACAGGTGGTCTTGAAGCTAGTGGGGGTACATGTAATCTTGGTACTTCACAAATAAGTAGTTATGGCTTTAATTTTGGTTCTCCAACTCCATACCTTTTTTCATTTGGTCCTGGTGTTGACGCTAGTAATGCTACCCTACGTGTATCACAAAATAGTGGTAGATTCTTAGCTAGTAACATGACAATTGGTGAGTTAAATATAACAAATTCTTTAACAGTAACTATACCTCCTACTAGTACAAATTTAACTTTTAATAATATTACTAATAATAGTGGGGCAACTAATACACAGATTGATTTTCCGTCAGGTATAACAACTACTATTAATAATTTTAACTATGGCGGACAAGCAACACCATCACTTAATGTAGTACGTATAAGAAGCACTACTCCAGGAACAAGAGCTATATTAAGTAAAGCTAGTGGGACAGTTAATGCTAGCTATGTAGATATTCAAGATTCTGAGGCCACTGGAGGTGCTACTTGGCTAGCGTTAGCTTCAAATGGAAACATAGACTCAGGTAATAACATTGGGTGGGATTTTGGTACTACCGCAGTTAATGTAACAGGAGTAGCTGCAACAGGCGAAGTTGGCGCGGTGCTTGTAGCGTTTGGGGACGTAGCTGTCAACGTTACTGGAGTTAGTGCTACAGGAGAAGTTGGAATAGTAATAGTACCTACGCTTGTAGACGTGGTTGGAGTTCAAGCTACAGGAGAAGTTGGCAATGTTACTGTTGTTACTGGAAGCGATGCTAACGTAAATCTAATTGGGGTTAGTGCTATTGGGCAAGTTGGAATTTTATTCTTTTATCAATGGAGCACAATAATTGATACGCAAGATCCTAATTGGGTTCCCGTTAACGATTTACAAACCCCGATTTGGGCTACAATTAACCCAAATAGTTCACCCGTCTGGACAGACGTTGTTATATAAAGGTAAAGAAAATGTCAACATATTCCCCTCTAAAAATCGAGTTAATAAATACGGGTGACCAAAATAACACCTGGGGCATTACTACGAACCTTAATCTTGGAACGGCGCTAGAAGAAGCCATTGTTGGTAGAGCATCGGTAGTAATAGCTAATCCACCAGCGTCTCCTTTAGCTGCAGATCTAACTTTAGTTAATTCTCCTTCTAGTCAAGTGGCTAGACATTTTATATTGGATATAACTTCAGCAGGCACTTTAGCTTCTACGCAAACTATTCAAGTACCGTCAATTAATAAGCCCTACATTATAGAAAACAACACTACAGGTGGGCAAGCGCTTTTAATTAAAACTGCTGGTGGTACTGGGGTTACGGTTCCAGCTGGTACTAAAACGCTAGTATATGCATACAACAATGGTGTGTCTAATGATGTAGTTTATGGAATTAATTACCTAAGTGCTCCTACTATTGCAGGAGGAACTTTTACAGACCCAACATTAAGCCGACCCCTAACTAACGGCGGTAAAATGGTAGTAAGTGCCCTTGGTACATTAGTTACGGGAACTACAACGATTAATTTAGCAATTGCTCAGGTTTATACAGCTACTATAACTGCGCTTAATACAATCACTTTTGCGTTTTCTAACGCACCAGCAGCAGGGCAATCTCAAGTAGTGCTTATGCGTTTAACAAACGGAGGTAGTGGAACAATAGTTTGGCCCGTAGGTACTAAATTTGCCAATGGCGGTGCTACTCCAAGTTTAACAGTATCAGGTGTAGATATGCTTGGTATTTATTATGACGTTACTACAACTACTTACATGGTATTTGTAGTTGGGACAGATATTCAATGAGTGCTGACTTTTTACTTCTAGGCACTTCACCACAAACTTACACGTTAGATGCGTGGGGGCAAAACCCGTATGGGCAGCTTGGAGAAAATCCACATTATTTTGGGTTCCAACAACTAACAACAGGGGCGTTATCTACACAAAATTTTGTTCAAGTTGAGAGTTGTGGTTTTGCTCATTTTGCTTTAACTAATACGGGCGATTTGTATGGTTGGGGTAGCTCACAAGCTGTAGGAAGTGGTGTTTTTCTTAACTACGTAAGTTACTTAACACCTCAGTTGGTATTGTCTGGTGTAGCTCAATTTTCTATTGGGAATGGGGAATTTGCTTCTCCCTCCGCTGATTATATAGTTATGGCTATTAAAACAGACGGCACTTTATGGATGACAGGAGATACTAGCTACAATTGGGGGAGAACCTCGTTTACATACGCTACACAATGGAATATATGGACCCAAGTAGATACGGTTGGGTCAATTTGTCAAAAAGTATCAGTTTCTAAAAATAATTTTGGCACTAGTAGTTTATTTGCGTTACTACTAAAAACTGACGGTACTATGTGGGCTATAGGAAACAATGATTATGGTGCATTAGGGCAAGGCAATACAACTGATAACTTTGCCACTTTTCAGCAAGTAAAAGGTCCTGGTGCAGTTGGGTTTTTAACTGGTGTTGTTGATATATCCGCAGGTGGATACAATTCATATGCTGTTCTTAGTTCTGGCGCTGCTTATGGGTGGGGACTTAACACTAATGGAGAAGTTGGTAATGGGACTACGTTTCCAACCAATGTAACTTCGCCTTCACAAATTAAGTATGGGGCTGTTATAGGTGGGGCTAATGTATCTACAGCGGAAAAAATATTTGCATGGAGTAGGGGCGCATACATAACTATAACGCCAGGATCAGGTCCAGTTGCTTATCAATTAAAAACTAATTTATATGGGTGGGGTGACGCAGATACTACTAACTACGCACTAACTGATTTTTGGAATGGTTCTGGTACAACTGCTGCACTGCCTATAATTAATGCTAAAGCTTCAAGTGGTGCGGCACTTCCTGAACCACTTACTGTTACTAAAGTGATGGGGTCTTTAGAATCAACTACAGCAATTATAACTAGTGGGGGTTTGCTACTTACTTGGGGTGGCTATCGTAATAATGCGTGGGGGCAAGCTGGTAGAAGCGAAGCTCTTCAATATAGTCTTGGATTTTTATACCCAACAGCTGTGGATACTGCCACAAATTGGTCTTTTATACCTGAAGTAGCAGCTACTACAAGTGATTTTACCTTTAACGGTGCAGACGCAGCTCATACGTTAGCTGGTAAGTCAAATAGTAAAATTTATGGAACAGGGGCTAATATTCAACAGTCATTTGGTATATATAATAAAAATAACAGCCCTACTCAAATAGGATCAAGTCGTCAATGGAAAGCTGTATCTTCTGGTTACGAACATGCTAGTTTATTTATAAATAATCAAGGCGAACTTTATGGTGTTGGACTTAACGCTTATTCGGCACTTGGGAGTCTAGGAAGTCCATCTCGCTTTTCGCCTACACAGCTATCTTATAGTGCTACACCATGGGTTGACGTTTCTACAAATGGTTTTTCAAGCGCAGCTATTGATAAAAATGGTATTTTATATGCTTGGGGGTATAACGATCAAGGCGAGTGCGGTTCTCCCTCTGGAGTTATTAGTCCAATTACGCAAGTAACAAACTATGCTGGGGGACTTCCAACTAGTGGAGCATTAACTGTATTTATGGGCGGCAGTATTACTAGTGGGTGGGGTTCTGCGCTTTACGATAACGGGAAAGTTTATGCTGCTGGTAGTAATTTATATTATACGCTTGGTAATGGCAGTGGCGGCTTATTTAATGTAAGTACTTTTTTCCCAGTTCAAGATTACACTGGATCTGATTTACAAAATGTAGAACAAGTTTGGTACTGTTATGCCCATGCTTTTGTTAAATTAAGTGTTGGTGATCCAACATCTGGTGGCAACAATATATTTGCGTGGGGGGATAATAGTACAGGCGCACTAGGAGTTGGGAACACAAGTGTTTATACCCGTGCAACACCAGCTGCTGTATATAACCCTTTTCTTGCAATAACAAAAATTGTAGGCGGGTTTGGTTTTTCTGTAGTTCTTTACGCTGATGGTACAGTTGAAGCGACAGGGAGAAATGATAACGGACAGTTAGGTAATGGATTTACCACGAATACTATAGGGTTTGCTCCTGTAAGAAACTCAACTAATACGGCGGATTTAACTGGTGTTGTTGATATTGGTGCTACCCGCGACTCCGCATTTGCTGTTCTTGCATCTGGGGACGTTTATGTATGGGGTAGAAACACTTTACAGTTTACTAGTGGTTCTGATGCAGCTGATCCTTATTATGGGCTTCTTGTTCCAAGTAACAACACAGCATTTTTTACATTACCCACATTAGTTGGAAATTACCCAAACGTAGTTTCTATACCAACAACTCCTACAGTATTTAATTCTGCTTTTTTATTGAGGAATGTATGAAATACGTAAAAATTGAAAATGGTGAAATTGTTTGGGGGCCAGCATTTATTCCAAAAACATGGAAAAACATAAGCGGGTTTAATAACTTATCTCCAGAATCGCTTAAAGAACTTGGGTGGTTGCCGTTCATTGACGCTGAACCTCCATACCCTAACTTTATAAAACTAAATGTTACTTACGAAATAAACGAAGAAAATGTAGTAGAGAAATGTGAGTTTCAAGAAGTAATACCTACAGAACCAGAAGCAAGAGATCAGTAATGGTATTTTATGTCAGACGAACTGGGGCTATCGGCTGGTGCTAAAGGCATCAGTGAAGGGATAAAAACTGGACGGGAAGCTGGTCGGGAGATTGGCAAGAACATCGAGGAAGTACAGAAAGAAGCAGTAGATGTTGCAAGGCAGCAAGCAAACGCAAGGATTCGTGAACGTAGAGAAGCAGAGTTTAAGAAGGAACGGGCGATATTTAAAGCCCTTGAGGAGTACAAACACCGCAAGAAGATAAGCGATGAAGAATACAAGTTAAGGGTGGAGTTTATAAAGCAGCACGGCACTAAAGAGTGGCAAAAGGTGCTAGACATCAAGACCGAGATTGAACGGCTTGAGAAGGAAGATAAGAAGTACTTTGATGCCGAGTTGTCAAAGGTTAAATGGGTGCAGTTCTGGTGCTTTTTGGTTGCAGGATATATAGCTTATTTTATTGTATGGGGGTCTAAAAGATGAATATGCAAGACATTATGAAGGCGGTTATTCCGATTCTTGTAGCCTGTATAGCGTGGCTACTCGGTCAAGTATCCTCATTCCAAACCCGTCTTACTCAGATAGAGGGTAAGATGCCCGCCCTAATTACCAACGAAGGTGTCCCAACGGACAGCCCTATTTCAGCCGAGCGCAGGGCAAAGATGCGTGAGGAACTGTACAAAGAACTCCATGACCTCCACGTGCGGGTCAAACTTTTAGAAGAAAGGTCTAAAAAATGATTACCTTATTCACTACCCTTATATCGTTCCTCTCAGGAGGATTGCCTAATCTATTAGGGTTTTTTCAAGATAAATCCGACAAGAAGCATGAGCTGGAGATGGCTCGTTTGCAGACGGAACGGGAGCTTCAGATGATGGAGAGAGGCTTTGCAGCCCAAGCCCATGTAGAAGAGATTAAGACCCAGCAAATTGAAATGCAGACCCAAGCCCAAGAAAGGGCGTCTTTGTATGCTCATGACATCGAGATTGGCAAGGGTGCTTCTCAGTGGGTTACGAACTCTAGGGCGATGGTTAGACCAGCCATTACTTACGGTATGTTCATCATGTTTATGTTTGTGGAAATCTTTGGTTTCTGGTTTGCCTTTCATCGGGAAGTGGCTTTTGACGTAGCGCTAAACCTGTTGTGGGATGATGAGACACAGATTATCTGGGCAAGTATTGTTTCCTTCTGGTTTGGTACACAGGCGTTTAAGAAGTGAAAGTAAGCGACAAAGCCATTAAGATGATTAAGCATCATGAGGGTGTTCGTCAGCGTCCCTACCGCTGTCCCGCAAAATTGTGGACGATTGGTGTTGGGCATGTACTCTACCCACGACAGGGTGCTTTAAAAATAGATGAACGGGATAGTACCCCCTTGGAATATAAAGATGATCGTACCTTTTCGATGGAGGAAGTAGATGACATTCTTAGAGACGACCTTAATCGCTTTGAGCGAGGTGTTGAACGCTTCTGTCCTGTCAAGCTCACTCAAGGTCAATTCGATGCTCTTGTATCTTTTAGCTTTAATGTTGGTCTGGGAACACTACAGCGCAGCACCCTCCGTCAGAAGGTTATTCGGGGCGAAATGGAAGAAGCGGCAGAAGAGTTCTTGAAATATACGCTGGCTGGGGGTAAAGTACTGAAAGGCTTAGTCACTCGCAGAAACGACGAACGAGCATTATTCTTATCTTAGGGTAAACCCGTATGCCATTTATTAAAGTACAACTAAAACCAGGTGTTAACAGAGACCAAACTAACTATACCAACGAAGGTGGATGGTATGAGTGCGACAAAATTCGTTTTAGGTCTGGAATGCCGCAAAAAATAGGAGGGTGGTTAAAAGCTATTTTTACACCTTTAATTGGCACATGCCGTCAGATGTTTGGTTGGTTTACTACATTTGGCGACAATCTTTTAGCTCTTGGCACAAACGTAAAAGTTTATATAGATGCGGGCGGCGTTTTTAACGATATCACTCCGTTGCGTGAAACGACCGCTCCTGGGGCGGTTACATTTTCTGCAGTAACAATAGCACCCTTTTCGTCCACTATTACTGTAACTGATCTAGCTCATGGCTGTGTTGTCGGCTCATATGTAACGTATAGTGGCGCAGTGTCTTTGGGCGGAAATATTACAGCCGCAGTTTTAAACCAAGAATATGTAGTTGACTCAATTATATCTGTTAACCAATACACAATAACTGCAAAAGATACTAGTGGCATTACGGTTACTTCTAACGCTTCTGATACTGGCAATGGCGGTGTTGCTACAGTAGGGCGGTATCAAATAAACCCAGGTTCGGCTGGTGGAACCTACGGATATGGCTGGGGTACTGGGACTTGGGGTCGTGGCGGGTGGGGTACCCCCTCAGGTGTGCCTTACATTAGCTCTCAAACAGATTGGATATTTGCCAACTTTAATAACGATTTATTAATGAATCGTAGAGAGAACGATAAAGGTCCTATTTATATATGGGAACGCGGAGTACTATCGACCCCAGGAGTAGCGCTGGCAACTAGAGCCGTTTTATTATCTTCTATTGCTGGTGCGTCTGATGTTCCTGCAGAGGTTGGGATTATTTTAGTTTCTCAGAACGATAAACATTTACTTGCTTTTGGTGCTACTGAGTATGCAGGTGCTACTTACAACCCCCTATTAATACGCTGGGCAAATCAAGACGAGCCAGAAAATTGGACTCCTTTAGTTACTAATTCAGCAGGATTCTTACAAGTTTCTCGTGGTTCTAGGATCGTTTCTGTGATACCAACACGCCAAGAGATATTAGTATTTACAGATACTACACTTAGTTCCTTACAATTTTTAGGTACTGCGGAAGTATTTAGTATCCAAGAACTATCAGATAATATTTCTGTGGCTAGTGTTAGGTCTGTCACTATGGCTAATAACGTGGTTTATTGGATGGGTATTGATAAGTTTTATGCCTATAACGGTAGGGTAGAAACACTGCCGTGTACCCTTCGTAATCATGTTTTCCAGAACTTAAACTACGACCAATTAGCTCAAGTTATTTGTGGCACAAATGAAGGCTGGAACGAAGTATGGTGGTTCTACCCAACAGCTAATAGTCCAACTAATGATGCCTATGTTGTTTATAATCATGTGGATAAAATTTGGTATTATGGGTCTATAAATAGAACCGCTTGGATAGATAATCCATTACGCCAGTACCCCCAAGCAGTGGGCGGGCAGTATTTGTATAACCACGAAGAAGGCATTAACGATGACGTATCGCCTATGAATGCTTATATTAGGTCTTCCGACTTTGATTTAGGAGAAGGTGAGAACTATATGCTTTTAAGGCGTCTCATACCAGACGTTCAGTTTGACGGTTCTACTGTCGCAACGCCAGCTGTTGATATTACTCTTTACCCAAGAAACTACCCAGGAACTGCGTCATTTAATGGCGCAATAAATACTAGACCTATTATTGAAACTTCAGCAAACATCTATACAGAACAAGTATTTATCAGAAGCCGTGCACGGCAAATGGCACTTCAAATAGCGTCTGATGAGTTAGGTGTTCAATGGCAATTAGGTAGTCCTCGAATAGATGCTAGAGCAGATGGAAAACAATAATGGATTGCGTACCATACAATATCAAAGCGCCTGCGCTACCCTTACCCACCGTAGAATATGAAAAATCCCAACAAGAACAATTTCAGTATGCACTGCGCCTGTACTTTAATCGGTTGGACAACTATTTGGCGCAGTTAAGTGCGTGTATAAATATGAGCGGAACAATTAACAACCCAACCTATGTAGCAATTAACGGTACAAATGTGGACGCTTTTGGGCGTTTGCGGGTTTCTGAGCCATTTACTCTTTTTGATTCGTCCCATCGCTATGCAGACAATAATTTATGGGCTACTAGCACCACAGGAACCGCTGCCGCTACATTTAGTGCAGCCGAAGGACTTGTTAATTTAACCGTAGGCTCGGCTAGTGGCGATCAAATTATTAGGGAAACAACTAAGGTTTTCTCGTATCAACCTGGTAAAAGCCTGTTGATAATGAGTACTTTTGTGTTTGGCACGGCTAAGGCTAACCTTCGCCAGCGAGTAGGCTATTATGGTGCTGCCAACGGTATTTACTTTGAGCGAGACGGCACAGACCTCTATATGGTTGAGCGTAGTAGCGTAACGGGAGTTTTGGTCAATAACCAAGTGGCACAAGCCAACTGGAACCAAGACCCATTAGACGGGACAGGACCTTCTGGGCTTACCCTTAACTCCGCACAGTCCCAGATTTTATATATAGACGTTGAGTGGTTAGGTCTTGGTACGGTGCGTACTGGGTTTATTATTGATGGTCGTTTTATCCCAGCACATAACTTTAACCATGCCAACTTACTGACATCGACTACCACCTACATTACGACCGCTTCTTTACCTATGCGGTATGAAATGACTAATACTGGCGCAACATCGGGGGCTAGTACTCTAAAACAAGTCTGTTCTACCGCTATCTCAGAAGGGGGCTATACCCTAGCTGGCGCTCAGTTAGCCGTAGGGACCCCGATTACTACCCCAACAACATTAACTACTGCTGGCACATATTACCCTGTAGTTTCTTTACGGCTTAAAAGTGCTAGGCTTGATGCAATTGTTATTTTGACCGCCCTTTCGGTTCTTGGTATTACCAATAACGCTAACTATAATTGGCGAGTTGTGGCTTCTGGTACGACAACTGCTGGTGCTTGGGTAAGTGCAGGGACTAATTCTGCGGTTGAATACAACATTACTGGTACAGCGTTTGCAGTCGGAACAGGACGTATTTTAGCGTCTGGCTTTTTCCAAGGCTCCAATCAAGGCTCTGCTTCGGTAGATATTTTGAAACAGGCTTTATTTGCTTTCCAGTTAGAAAGACAGCCGTTTACAGCTACCCCATACGAATTAACATTAATTTGTTCAGGCGCTTCTAACGGAAACCAAGTCCTAGCTTCAATGGATTGGGAAGAAATTAGTAGATAGAATAGTCAATAAGATGATAAACTCTAACCCAAATAACCCTAAGAGGCTTGTATGGCAGGCTTAAAATCACTCGCTCAAGAACTTCAAAGCAAGGGTCGCGATGGCGACACTATTCTTGCTCATATTAATCCCCAAGAAGCGGGTATTTTAAAAGCCCTCGGCGGGTCGGGAACAAGAAACCCAGATACGGGTTTACCCGAATTTCGTTTTTGGAAAAGCGTAGCCAATGTTGTTGCTGCGCCATTTAAGGCAGTTAATGAGGTTATTAAAGCCGTTCCTGTTATTGGTCCAGCCATTGACAAAGGCTTAGTAAGTCTTGATAAAGCCGTAGGAAGTACTATCCCTGGGGGTTGGAATACCCTTGCACAGACAGCTTTAGCATTTACCCCAATTGGACTACCAGCAAAAGTAGGTCTTGCAGCCTTGGGCGGTAGTGGGGCTTTTGGTAAAGAAGGTAAATTTAACCTCCAACGTGCCCTTATGAGTGGCGCTATGGCTTATGGTATGAATCAGCTAACCGCTGGTCTTCAAAATGCTGGAGCTACGTCAGCCCCCTTATCTAGTGCTGATGTAGTACCAATGGATGCTCTTTCTGATGTTACAGGTAGTGCAGTTGGTTCTGGAGGAGTTAATGCCGCTACGGGAGAGATAGGTAGCGGACTGGCTGGAAATCAATTTAACCTCCCAGTCGGGGATGTTGGCGCTCCGTTACCTGCACCTCCACCTCCCTCCATCGGCTCAGAAATTATGAGTGGTAATTTTGGTAATGTTGTAGACAGAGGAGTGGCTAGTGTAAAAGATACATTAGGTTCAATGTCAATGCCATCAATGCCATCAATGTCTGATTTGGGAACTACGGGAACTAATTTGTCCGCTGCTGGGGAAGGTATTAAAAATCTTACTGGCTTTGGAACTGGGGCTAGTGAAGCCGCTACTAGATTTATGGCACCAATAACCACTAAAGGTATGGCAGCTCTTACTTTAGGTACTATGGGTACTATGGCTTTTGATGAAGAGCAAAAATTCCTTGACCAACAATTAGCGTCAGGAAACATAGCTCAAGAAGAATACGATGCGGGAACAGCAAGAATTAATGAATCTCGTGCCCGTAGTGAACAGGCTATGAGAGATAACCCATATAAATTCTATGCTGGTGGAGACGTAGAATATTCTGAAGGCGACCAAGTGACGGGCTATGCTGCTGGTGGGCAGATTAAAGGCTACGCTGCTGGTGGTATGGCTGATTACTTTAATGGTGCATATGACTCATTTGCAAATTTACCACCAATGAGTGGTCCTCTTGGTGCGATTGGGGCGCAACAAACTGCACAGACTCAACCTTCTTTTGCGCAAAGCCCTTACGAAAGCGGTGCTCCATACGCTAATGCTGATACGTTTGGTCAAGCCGCACAAAGCTATCCTAGTGCTAATCAAAACCCAAATACAGGTGTAGGTAGTTTTGCGGGTTCTGACTCATTTTATGGCGGTGGTGGTGGCGGTGGTAGTGGAGGGGCTTTCCCACTAGAAGGTCAATACGGTATTGTAAAAATGGCGACTGGTGGTATGCCCCCACGGTTTTTATCAGGTGGCGGCGATGGGATGAGTGACTCTATTAAAGCTAATATCAACGGTACGCAAGAAGCCCGTCTTGCTGATGGGGAGTTTGTAATCCCTGCCGATGTAGTGTCGCACCTTGGGAATGGTTCATCTAAAGCTGGTGCAAAGCAGTTATACGCCATGATGGATAGAGTTCGCCAAGCACGGGTAGGTAATAAAAAACAAGGTAAACAGATTAACCCACGCAAATACATGACTGCGTAAAGGATAAATTATGCCAACAACAACCACTACAGTCACAGGACAGCAGTCGATCCCAACCGAGTTAATGCCGTTCTTTACAGGTGTAGGCACTAAAGGCACACCTGGTTATTCTCCTGGTCTACTACCTAAAGCACAAGAGATATTTTCTAGGGACTATCCGACTGCTTACGGAACTGATTTAATAAATGCTGGTTTATCAGGGGCAGGGCGTGTTGCTGGCTTAGTACCTACTCAAAAACAAGTTGGTACAGAACTTGCAGGTATGACCACCCCAGGGCAGTTTCAAACTGGATATGGTTCAGCACAATTAGGTCTAGGGGCTTTAGGGTCTATGATAAGCCCCGAAATGACTCAAATGTATATGTCTCCTTATATGCAAAACGTGCTTGATGTTAATAAAGCCGAGGCTATGCGTGACGCACAAAAAGGATTAATGAGCCAAAATCTAGCCGCAGCCCGCCAAGGTACTTATGGCGGTGCTCGTAATGCCCTTATGCAGTCTGAAGCAGATCGTAATTTACAAACTAAACTCGGTCAGATTCAAGCTCAAGGTATGCAGTCTGCATTTGATGCAGCGCAAAAAGCTCAATTAGGTTCTGCTACAGCTTATGGTCAGTTAGGAGATGTACTGACTAAATCAGGTATATCCCAGCAAGGTGCAGATATTGATCGTCTTAAAACTTTAGGGGCTTATGGAGACTTAGAAAGAGGCGTTAATCAACAAAATATTGACGCTAG
>Ga0209550_10002678_pt1 | contig 17134 bp, 16 predicted proteins | sample LauGreSuBDMM15SN_2_FD_187567 | JGI IMG/M metagenome (GOLD analysis project Ga0209550, IMG submission 187567) | Freshwater lake microbial communities from Lake Michigan, USA - Su13.BD.MM15.SN (SPAdes) (version 5) | ecosystem: Environmental > Aquatic > Freshwater > Lake | place: Lake Michigan...
CCCTGCCGGTCAAATCGGTCAAAGACGTGATTGCGCTTCTGCGTGCCAAGCCCGGCTCACTGTCATTCGGCACCTCCGATTCGAGTTCTCTGTTTGCCGGTCATTTATTCAACATGATGGCCAAGACCGAATTTCAAAGCGTGCCGTACAAGGGCGCTGCGCCTTTGATGACCGATCTCGGAGGGGGCCATGTGCCACTCGGATTTGCGTCGGTCAGTTCGGTGCAGGGCCAGGTGCGCGCCAACCGCGTGCGGTTGCTCGGCGTCGGCTCCCTCACACCCTCGGTCTTGTTCCCCGATGCGCCGCCAATTGCCAACGACTTGCCGGGCTTCGAAGCGATCATCTGGTTTGGCCTGTTTGTGCCGCGTGACACACCCAAGGACATCATCGCCAAAATTCACCGCGACCTTGCCACCGTTCTTAAGGATACAGATGTGCAAAAACGCATCATCGGCCTGGGCGCAGAACCGGGGTCGGCCAGCACTGAAGAGTTTGAAGCGCGCATCAAAACTGAAATGGCGTTGTGGGCCACCGTGGCCAAAGCGGCGGGTATCAAACCAGAATAGCCCCTCGCCAAATCGGTAAGCAGCGCGAGCGAAGCGTGTGATGGCCGCAGTGCTGTTCACGGCAACCTCAAGCGGCACAACCTTAGACGCTACTCAATTCCGGGGGGACGTCAATCTCCACTACCCCCTGCTTTTAGACCTTTTATAGTCAAGGAAAAAACGATGACCGACCCCAAAATCTACAAAGACATCTTGTTTGAGGTGAAAGAACAAGTGGCCTACATCACCATCAACCGTCCGCGCGTACTCAATGCCTTTCGAGAGCAAACGCTGGACGAAATGATTTACGCCGTGCAGTCCACTCGTGAAGATCCGTCTATTGCCTGCATTGTTTTTGCTGGTGCCGGTGACAAGGCTTTTTCGGCGGGCGGTGATTTTTATGCGATGAAACGTCTGAATTTCACGAATGGGTCCATGTGGAACGATCGGATGCAAGGACTTGCGATGGCCATACGCGGGGTGACTATTCCTGTGATCGCCAAGATCAACGGATGGTGCATGGGTGGTGGCCATGAACTTGCACTGTGGTGCGATCTTGTCATTGCGTCAGATGACTCAGTCTTGGGTCAAAGCGGTGCAAAGGTAGGTGCCTGTCCGACGGTTGGTGCCACGCAGTATTTGCCACGCATCATTGGTGAGCGCTTGGCGCGCGAGATGATATTTTTAGCCCGTCGCTTCACCGCAGCTGAGGCAGTGGACATTGGGTTGATAAATAAATGTGTGCCCAAGAAAGACTTGGACGCGGAAACATTGGCTTGGTGCGAGAACATCAAGTCCAACAGCTCACAAACGATCCGTATGACCAAAAAGAGCCTGAACTACGAGTCAGACCAGATGTACGCATCATGGCAGCACGGTATGGAGCTGTTGGCCCACGTCTGGGGGTCAGAAGAATGCTTAGAAGGCATGAACGCATTCCTAGAGGGTCGTAAGCCTGACTTCCAGAAGTTCCGTATGAAGAACAAAGCCGAGCTCGTAAGTTACCTTGATGGCCTCGAGAAGCACCTGAACGCGCCGCCTGACATGCGCGATTTCCCTGCAGAGTAAGCCATGAGCGCCAACGCAGGCGCCCTAGCGGGCATTCGTGTACTTGACTTGAGCCGGGTGCTGGCCGGACCTTGGTGCGGAATGCTGCTGGGCGATATGGGGGCTGATGTGATCAAGGTCGAAGCGCCTAACGGGGGCGACGACACGCGCGCTTGGGGCCCCCCCTTCATAGGCGACCAGTCAGCTTATTACTTAGGCTGCAATCGCAATAAGCGCGGCATAGCCATCGACTTTTCGCATGTTGAAGGCAAGCTTTTGCTCCAGAAACTGGTTCAAAAATCCGATGTAGTGATTGACAACTTCAAGGCTGGAACGATGGCCCGCTGGGGCTTTGACGATGCTTGGTATCAGACTCATGCACCACAGGTAGTGCGTTGCTCCATCACCGGCTATGGCACTTTTGGCCCCAAGGCAGAACTGCCCGGTTACGACTTTGTGCTGCAGGCCGAGTCGGGTTTGATGAGCATTACAGGCGTTGCCGATGGAGCACCCGTCAAACATGGCATAGCCATGGTCGATGCTGCCTCAGGCATGATGGCGGCCAACGCAATTCAGGCTGGTCTGATTGCTCGTTTTCGGACCGGTCTAGGCCAACGGGTTGAGGTTTGCCTGCATGACACAGCACTCGCCATGCTCGTCAACGTCGGTAACAGCCACTTGGCCACCGGCAAGGACGCCAGCCGATATGGGAATGGTCATCCGACTATCGTGCCTTACACCACCTTTGCCACACAAGACGGCCTTATCGCCATTGCCGTGGGCAATGACTCACAGTTTGCCAAACTGGCCGACCTTTTGGGACAGACCGCTTGGATTGAGGACGTGCGCTTTTACAGCAACCCAGCGCGAATCGCACACCGAGGCCTCATCGAAACCTTGATCGCAGAGCAAACCTTGCACTGGCATTGCGACGAACTTATCCTAGCGTTGCGCTGCAAGGGCGTTCCCACAGGGCGCGTAAATACTGTGGCGCAGGCCTTAGAAGATGAACATGCTCGAGTGCGTGGAATGGTGGCCCAAATAGCCCAGGCCGGCATGGAATTCAAAACACTTGGCATTCCCTTACGGCTAGAGGGTACGCCGGCTGGTATTCGGCTTGCGCCGCCGCGCTTGGGTCAGCATACGCGTGAAGTGCTTCAGGACGACTTACAACTTTCTGACCACGAGATTGCAGAACTTTACGCACTCGGCGTAGTTGCTGGCTAGGCAGATCGCAGTGCACTCAACGCTAGTCTATTAAATCCAGAAGGGAATCCAGTGCTGCAAACATTGAGCCATGTCTCCATCGTTGTGCCTGACTTAGAGCTCGCCGTGAGCCGCCTTAAATCAGTATATGGTTTGAATGCCGGACGGCGTCAGGTGAATGAAGCACAAGGAGTGGCCTTGGTTTATGTTGCCTTGGCCAATGTGAAGTTGGAGCTGATGCAACCTATGCACACTGACGGACCGCTGGCCCGCTTTTTAGAAAAAAATCCGAAGGGTGGGCTCCACCATATTTCGTTCGATGTCGAATCACTCGATACCCTTTTGCAAACACTAGCGTCCACCGGAGTGCAGCCTGTGAGTGCGCCAGGTGCGGTAAACGTGCGTGGCGACCCCATCGCTTTTTTGCACCCTAAAGATTTTCTGGGCGTACTAGTCGAATTGGAGCAGCACAACAACGACGGCGCTGTATCAGTAAAGTTGGATGCGCTTTTCTGATTAGATCGATAACCAGAGCGATGGCTATTCGAGACGATGTCCATCCAGCTTCCTTTAGGGGAGATCGCCAGACCTGGTGCGGAGGTATTTCCGATCGTGGTCGGCGTCAAGCTGGCATTCACTAGCCTGGCGGCGATGTGGCAGGGTTGACAGAACCTCTTCGCCCTACTAACGTGGACGTGGCATTGGTTCGGGGCTTAAGTGGAGCGATTTCAGTATCCGGTCGTTGGCCGCAACCGCCTCGCTACGCAGCAATTCGGCGAAGGCTTCGGCAGCACGCGACATAGGTTGGCATTGCGGCTCGATAAGATCCATGTCAAACCACAGTGGCGGAACTAGCGGGTGCATAGTGATTTCCGACCACACAGCTCCATCAGAAAGAGTAAGTATTGGCAGTACCGCCTTCCAATCGCTTTTTGAAACAATATTCATGGTGGCAAAGACCACATCGAGCTCCATCTGCCGCCACACACTGACCGAATTCACCGCGAGATGCCGATCAAGCGCCTCGCGTCGCGCGTTATGTTGACTCGGTACGATGAGTTGAAGTTTCGCAATGCTAGCCAAATCAATAGGCGAGAGAGGCTCTCGTAAATCAGACTTCGCAGTAATAAGCACTTCTTCAGTCCGTAGGAAGAAACTACGTTGGACGCCGGACTGCTCCAGTTCCGTAGGGACGACGGCGAAATCCAATTCTCCAGATTGAACCAGTTCGGCCAATAGGCGGCTTTGCGTTTCTATAACGGAAATGCGCACATTGGGATGCTGCTGTGAAAAGTGCATCAGAGTAGGTGTGAGGGCACTTCGAGTGGTGGTGGCCATTAAGCCAACCTTAACCTCACCACTGAGTTCGCCGCCGAAATCTCTAAGTTCACGTGCGCTCAGCTCATATCGTCTTAGCAGTTCGACGCAGTGGCGATAGTAGCTGTCGGCTGCCGGTGTTGGTCTTAGACCATCTGCATCCCGTATAAAGAGGTTTGTACTGAAACCCGCTTCGAGCTTCTTAATGTGTTGCGACACACCCGATTGGGTGGCGCGCTCCCTCTTCGCAGCGCGGGTGAATGAGCGTTCTTCATACGTCGCGACAAACAGGACAATATCTCGCAGGCTCGCATGAAGGGGACTGGACATATCTAATATTAGCCCGAATTTCCGATTGTTATCAAATGTGCAAGTTTGAAATCGGGATCGTCGAGTAGTCTGGCGCAGACCCGGTAAGGGAGCTCTCAAAACGCCTTGGATATAGATCTTCAACAGGAATGTCATGGTATCTCTGGTGCAAGTAGCTGCCGAAAGCTCAAGAACGTTCCCTCCGGCCCCTGGCCGCCAAGAACTTCCCAATAGCCAATTTGTCAGAATTTGGGTCAATCCCAGTTGCTGGACCTGCTGCGCCCGATCTACGAGAAGACCGCAGCTTACGGCCACTTCGGCCGCGATGAGCCCGAGTTCAGCTGGGAGCGCACCGACAAGGCGGCGATGTTGCGTCAGGCTGCGGGCATCAAGGGCTAAGGCTTTTCACGCGCCATGAAAGGCCCTGCCGGGCGCTTCGGCAGGGCCGGCTCCAGCTTGCCCATCAGCTCACCGTGCGCCTGGGGACCGGCCAGCAGGCTGCGACAACAGAGGGGCAGCGTGCGGCAAGCGCTGGCGCGCACTTGTTGTCAAACAGCGCAGTACTTGTTCTGAATTTCCTCGTTGGTCAGCAGCGCCTGGGCCGTTCCCTCATGCACGATCAAGCCCTGGTCAAGGATGTAGGCGCGGTCAGACACCGCCAGCGCACGGGCAACATTTTGCTCAACCAGCAGCAGCGTGATGCCCGTGGCCTTCATGCGCCCGAACAACTCAAACATTTCATCCGCCAGCACCGGCATGATGCCCTCGGAAGGCTCGTCGAGCAGGATCATTCGGGGCTCGGCCATCATGGCCCGCGCAATGGCCAGCATTTGCTGCTCGCCGCCGGACATCGACGTTGCCTCCTGCGACAAACGCTCTTTGAGGCGTGGGAAAGTTTCGGCGATCACATCGATGCGCGCGTCAATATTGACCTTGCGGCGACTTGCCAGCAAACCCAGTTGCAGATTTTCACGAACGCTCAGAGAGGGCACGATCCGCCTGTCCTCAGGAACGTAGGCCAGGCCTCCGTGAAAGCGGGCATGCGCCGGCAGATTCAACAAGTCCTGCCCGTCGAAAACGGCGCGGCCGGCGCAGCGCGTGACCAGTCCCATCAGGGTGCGCAGGGTGGTAGTCTTGCCAGCCCCATTGCGTCCCATCAGCGTGACAATCTCTCCGGCATTGACGTGAAATGAAACGTCTTGGACCACATGGCTGCGGTCATAAAAGGCGTTCAAACCCTGAACATCAAGTAAAGGGGTGTTTTGCATCTTCAGCCCTGTCCCAGATAAACGCGTCGAACTTCGGCGTTGTTGCGGATTTCATCGGCTGTTCCCTGTGCTAGAAATTCGCCATGGTGCAGCACGATCAGGCGCTCACAAATACCCATCACCAGCTTCATTTTGTGTTCGACCAGGATGACGGTGCGTTCGCGGGCCAGTTGCGTGATCAAGCCCATCATGGACGCGGTTTCTTCGGGCGACATGCCGGCCGTCGGCTCGTCCATCAGCAAGAGTTGCGGGTCAGCCGCCAGCGCCATGGCGATCTCCAGCGAGCGCTGCTGGCCGTGGGCCAGATCAGCCACCGTCTTGTTGCGCAGCGCCGACAGCCCGACGCGCGCGAGCAAGGCATCGGCCTCTTCGATCGCCGAACGCAAACTTGCGCGTGGCTTGAAAAGCTCATAGCGCGCATAACGCATCTGCGCCGCCACCCTGACGTTTTCATGCACGCTCAGTTGTTTGAAAACATTGGTGATCTGAAAACTTTTCGCGATGCCGCGCCGCGCATAATCATGGGGTTGCAAGTCGGTGATGTCCTGCCCCTGGAAGAAAACCTGCCCTGAAGTGGGCGACAAAGCGCCGCTCAGAACATTGAATAAGGTACTTTTACCGGCACCGTTGGGGCCGATGATGGCCGTCAACTGACCGGGTGCAAAGCTGACCGATACATTCGAAAGGGCCTTGAAAAGACCGAAGTGACGACTGAGATTGCGCACTTCCATAAATGGAGTTTGGCTCATGGTCTTTCTACCTGCAGCAAGCCGCGTCGCTGCAATTGATGTACCAGCGTTCCCCAGATGCCACGCGGGAAAAACAAAACCAGGGCCATGAACAACAAACCCACAGCGCCCATCCAGTACTTGGTCAGCGTAGTCACCACGTCTTCCAAGTAGAGGAACACACCAGCTCCCACGAAGGGGCCAAAGAAAGTGCCCATGCCGCCTAGCAAGCACATCATGACGGCCTGTCCGGACTGGAGGTAATGCAGCGAATCGACCGGCACCACGGATAAATGCAAGGCCCTCAGTGAGCCTGCCAAGCCGCAGACACCCGCCGAAATCACGAAGATCAGCAGCTTGGCGCGCGCCACATCGTAGCCACAGGCGGCCGTGCGTTTTTCGTTTTCGCGGATCGCCTCGATCACTGCACCAAAGGGCGATGCCAGGATTCGAGAAACCAGCCACATGGCCAGTGCCACAAAAAACCAGATCACGTAGTACTTGGTCATCGGATTGAGAAAGTCGATGCGAAAACCGAAAAGATCAATCACTTCAGCCTTGATGCCGCGCAAGCCGTTTTCGCCACCGGTCCAGCGCTCGGCTTTGTAGAACAGGTAATAAATCACTTGCCCCAGCGCCAACGTCACCATAGAAAAATAAATGCCACGCGTGCGAATGGCCAAATAACCCACGACCAGCCCGGCCAACAGCGAGGCCAGTACGCCCACCACGATGGCCGCCAGCCAATGCAGGCCGAAGTGCACCATCGCAATACCCGTGAGGTAACTGCCCACGCCCAAAAAAGACGCATGCCCGAAAGACAGCATGCCGGTATAGCCGAAGACCAGATTGAAGCCCACGGCAAACAGGCCGAAAATCAGGATGTTCACGGCCAGTGCCTCGTAGGGCATCAGCCAAGGAAACGCCAGCAAAAAAAGCAGCACCGAAGCTACCCTGTAGCGCGCGCCAAGATTGACCAGGTTTTCCAGACTCACCCCAGTGCCCCGGCTTTTCCAAAGAAGCCTTGCGGTCGCACCAGCAAGACCAGGGCCATCAGCACGAAAATGGACATCTCGGCATAGGCCGGCGCCAGCAGGGCTGTCATGCTGAACACCACGCCGACCAGAATGCCCGCGACCACCGCGCCCGGCAAGGAGCCCATGCCCCCCACCACCGTGACCACAAAGGACTCAGCCAGTACCGGGATGCCCATCTCGGGATTGACCGCCCGCGTAGGCGCAGCCAGTACACCCGAGAGGCCGGCAATCGCCGTCCCCAGCCCGAAGACCAGCCACCAGACGCGGGTAATGTCCACGCCCAGAACCCTTACGATTTCAGCGTCGCGCGAACCGGCGCGAATGATCAGGCCATAGCGGGTTTTTTCAAGAAAGAGCCACAGCGCCAGCACGACCACAGCCGTCGCAGCAATCAGGAAGAGGCGGTACAAGGGAAAATGTCCGAAACCCAGATTCACCGCACCGCGCAAAGCCGCCGGCGTTGACGAGGGCAGTCCTTCGATGCCGAAGGTCGCACGCACCACGTCGATCAGCACATAAGACAAGCCGAAGGTCAGCAGCAGCGGATAGTCAATGCCGCGGCCATACAAGGGCCGGACCAGAAAGCGCTCGGCGAACAGGCCGATGCCGCCTGTCACCAGCGGCGCAATCACCAGAGCGAGCCAGAAGTTTCCGGTCAGGCCCAGGAAGTAAACGCCCAAAAAAGCGCCCACCATAAAGAACGCCCCGTGGGCAAAATTCACCACGTTGAGCATGCCGAAGATCAGCGAGAGACCAATTGCCAGCAGGGCGTACACCGTCCCGAGGGCGATGCCCGTCACCAACTGAAGCATGAGCAGGGAAGGGGTGATTTCAGACACGGGGCGCTTTCCTGAGGACCTCAGGCCTTGTGGCCGAGCTCCGCGCAGCTGCGCAGATTGGTTTCGCTAGGCGCCTCCGAACCAACTACGCTGAAGACATCGTTCTTGTCTTTCATGCCTTTGGACTTAGACTCCAGAATGATGATCGACTGGACCGACTGGTGGTCGCACTTGCGGAAGTACTGATCACCCTTGTACCAGTTGTATTTCAGCTGCCCCATGGCCTCGCTGACTTTCTGGGAGTCTGTCGATTTGGCATTCAGCACGCCTTGCAAAACGCTGCGGATGCCGGCGTAACCCAGTGCGCCGTAGTCCGAAGGTACCGCGCCGCCGTAGGCCTTGCGGAACTTGTCGTTGAAGGACTTGGCCGCAGGCACCGTGTCTTCAATGCCCCAGTAGTAAGAGCTACCACCCACCACGCCGTCAAAGGCTTCGGCACCGCCGGCCTGACGTGCAGTCAAAAGCAGCACGGGCGTGATGATGCGGGTTTTTTCTTTTAGACCAAAGTCGGTGGCCTGCTTGATCGAATTCAACTGGTCACGGCCGAAGTTGCACATCACCAGCACATCCGGCTTGAGGGCCTGGATACGCGGCAGGAAGGACGAGTAGTCGGCTGCGCCGATCGGATGGCGGATGTCAGCCAGCGTGGTGGTGCCCAGCGCCTTGCCGGCGCGCTCAAAGCCGCGCACCATTTCGTGGCCATAGGCGTAATCAGCCGTCAGGTACACCACACGCTTGCCATATTTAGGGAAAGCGTAGCGGGCCACAGCACCGGCTGTCATGTGGGGGTTCAGGGCCTCGTGGAATGTGTAGGGGCTCCAGTCTTTGGCTTCGTTGATCGCGTCAGACTGGCTGATCGAGTTGAAGATGACCTTGCGCTCACGGGTTACCGCATTGATCGATAACTGCGTGGCCGCGGACAAAGAACCGACGATGAACTCCACCTTGTCTTTTTCAATCAGCTCCAGAGTGCGGGTGGCAGCTTCGCCCGGATTGAGCTTGTCATCGCGCACCAGCAGTTCTGCTTTGCGACCATTGAAGCCGCCGGCGTCGTTGAACTCCTTGACGGCGAGTTCCGCGGCGCGCACCTGGTCTTGGGCCTCGGCCGAAAACGCACCGGTCAGGGGAACCGGAAAACCGATCTTGATATTGCCAGTTTGCGCGCTAGCAATATTGAAAAGAAAGGGCGCGGTGCCAACGGCGGCACCCGCGGCGCCTAACTGCAGCAAGTGACGGCGGCTGGCCGATGAGGTGTTTGCAAAATCCTGATGGCTCATGAAATGTCTCCTAATAAGTGTCAATGGATCAATGAACGGTCAACGCGACCGGAACGTCGTAGGAGCGATACGCTGCCGCTCCCAGAAAAGAACTCTGATGACCATAGCGGTCCATGTCGATGGCGGTTTCCGCGACCACCTCCAGCGCGCTGCGCGCGGGGGCATGGGCGCCGGACGACTGAGTTTGCGACTGCATATAAGCACCCAACCAGCGCGCCCTCGCGACCGCGGCCTCGCACTCTGGCACGCGCTGCTTTTCGTAGGCCAGCAAGGCCTGCGGTGTGGCGCCGTACTGGCTGATGGCATCGGCCAGCGCCACCGCATCCTGCGCGGCTTTGGTCACGCCCATGCCGATGTGCGGGCGGGCAACAAATGACGCATCACCCATCAGGGCCACGCGGTCAAAAGCAATGCGCTCTGAAGACAAGTCATAGATGGGCTGCAGAAAGGGCTGGGCCGTTTTTTCGATCATCTCGGCAAACTGTGGCGCCAGCAGGGCGCGCGCAGCCTGGCGCATGTCGGCCACTTGCCGCCAGTCCACCTTGTTGGGTGATATGCCGCCCTGGTGAATCACACCGTCGGCATCGGTCAGCAAGCGGGTTAGGGTGTCCCCCGCGGCCGGGCGGTACCAGACAAAATTGTAGGCACGGTGGCCCTGGCGCGTGTCGTTGCCGGGTCCGGCGACCGGGTAGCCAATGAGCTGCTCGCCCGCGGGCAGGCCAAAGCCAAAGGTTTCAAACACGCTTTTCAAGGTGCGCTCGGACAACACGGCCTCGTCGCACACGCCGCGCCAGGCCACATAGCCGGCGTAACGCGGCTCTACCTGTGGCGCCAGTTGCTGGCGCACCGCCGAACGGATGCCGTCGCTGGCAATCACCAGATCAGCCGGCCAGGACTGAGCGCCTTCTGCGCCCAGGCCATGCACCACGGCGCCCCCGGCATGCTGCTCGATGCGTTGGACCGTGACCCCTTGGACATAGCGCTCTGCGGGCAGCAACTGGTGCAGCAAGTCATACAGCCGGCTCCAGGAGGTCAGCACCTGCGGCATGTCAATGCAGACCTCGGTACGGCCCTCGGCGTTCAAGGCAACGCGCTGACGAACCGGCACACCCAGCGATTCGTCGATGTTCAGACCGGCGCGTTGCAACCCCGCAAACAGAGCGTCATGCGTGACGATGCCGGCACCCCGACCATCCATCGAGCCCCGGATTTTTTCGAGCACGCACACATCGTGCCCCTGGCGGAGCAAAACGTTGGCGGCCAGCAGCCCGCCCAGAGAACCACCGATGACGAGAATCCGGGACATTCAGGCTGCGGCGTCCAGCGCCTGCTTTTCGGCAGCCGGGTAATTGAGCTCAACGACTACGCCGTTCGGGTCATCGAGAAACAGCTGATGCAAGCCGATCGTAGGCACGTTGCGTTGACGCGGCGTGACGCCATGGGCTTGCAGATTCGCCAGCATGCCGGCCAGGTCATCGGCCAGAAAAGCAATGTGGTCCACCGCACCGCTGCCCGTGAGCGCGGAGACGTCGCGGTCGCCCAGGTATTTTTTCAGGCCTTCCGGGTCGTTCGGGTCCATGCCGATCACATGCACCACAGCATTGGCGACGTCCGCGTGGTCGCCACGGTAAAGCCAGATGCCCGGAAAAGGAAATGTCGGACGCGGACCGACGGTCAGCCCGAGCAGGTCCACATAAAAACGGCGCGTGCTCTCCATATTGAGCGTGCGGATGGAAAGGTGATTGATCGTCAGTGCCATGGCAGCGCGTCCTTCAACGGGTTGGATTGGGAATCAAGAGCTTGTTCCAGATTCAGACTGGCCTGCAAATAGCTGCGCACCTGGTTGCGGATGACCTCGGGTTCGTAGGCCAAGGTGGAATCGCTGTGGACCGCCTGGTTGTAGACCCAGCGACGCATGCCGCTGTAAAAAATGCTGCCATGCAAACCCATCAGCAACTCATGCTCGACCAGGCTGGGCCTGGAACGGCTTTTCAGGCCACGCAAGCGCCGGGTCTCGCGGATCAGGCGCAGGAAAAGCCGGTCACGCAAAAGCTCGAAAAAGCGGTTGGTGATGGTCTGGTCCGTCAGGCCCGAAAAAACCAGGATGCGCACGAAATCATGGGTCAGCACAGTCTGCGCATAGTCAAGGTAAAAGCGGGTGAACTTGTCTTCACAACCGAGTGCCGGGTCGTCCAGCCATCGCTCCCATTCGCTCTTCCAGCAGCCCTCAAAGACCTCGACATAAACCCGGTCAATCAGGGCCTGCTTGTCGGGGAAATAGTGATACAGCAAGGTGTGCGTCACGCCAATGCTTTTGGCCAGGTCGCGCAACTGAGCGGCAAAGCCGTGCTGCGCAAAAAACTGGATGGCACCGTCCACAATCTGACGCTCGCGCGCCTGCACCGGCATGCGCTTGCGCGCTGCCGGCGCCAGCATTTCGCCGCTTTGCGGGTTTGCCCTAGGCAAAGCCCTATTTACCGATGCATCATCCATGATTAGCATTGTTGAACGCTTGGTAAATAACATCATCGGTGCAAACCCTCGGTCTCACTAAGGCCGAAAAAATTGCGCTAATCAAGCCGTGACCCGCCCCTATCCAACCAAGGATTGCCATGGAGTTGACTGGAGAAGTTCGCATCGCCGCCCCGCGTGAAAGCGTCTGGCATGCCCTCAATGACGAGCGCTGTCTGATGCAATGCATCCCCGGCTGCGAGGCGGTGGAGATCACCTCCCCAACCGAACGCCACGTGCGCTTGCTGGTCAAAGCCGGTCCGGTGCGCGCGCGCTTTGTTGGCAAGATCACCCTCAGCGATGTAGTGGCCGGAAGCGCCTGCGTCATGAACTTTGAGGGTTCGGGTGGCGCCGCCGGCATGGCCACCGGCAAGTCCTCGGTGCAACTGATGGACGACAAGGACGGCACACTGGTGCGCTACACAGCCACGGCCTCGGTCGGCGGCAAGCTCGGGCAAATCGGCGCACGCATGCTCGACGCCGCTTCCAAGCAAATGGCCGACCAGTTTTTCTCCCGTTTGGGCAAGCTCCTGGGCGCTGAACCCGGTCAGACGATGCCTTCAACGCAAGCGGCACAGGCCGTCCAGCATCCGTCAGTGGCCCCGCACAGGGCGCCGGCTGCGTCACCGGCTGGAGAAGGCGTCCGGGTCCTGTGGTTTGTACTGGGTTGTCTGGCGACCGGCTTTGGTTTTGCGCTGGCCAAGCTGCTGCACTGAGGAACCGGCATGAAAGCTCCAGAATTTGATTACGTCAAGGCACGCTCCGTTGCGCAAGCGCTGTCACTGCTGACTGAGTATGGCGACGAGGCCCGCATTCTGGCCGGCGGCCAAAGCCTGTTGCCGGCACTGAACATGCGCCTTTCTGAACCCTCGCTGCTGATTGACATCGGCGGCATCGACGCGCTGCGCGGCATCCAGCTCATGCGGGCATCGCTGCGCATAGGCGCGTTAACCACGCACACTGACATTGAAAATTCGGCGCTGGTGGCGCAGCACGCGCCGCTGCTCAAACTGGCAGTTGGCCACATCGCCCACCGCGCTATTCGCAATGCCGGCACCTGGGGCGGCTCGATCGCCAACGCCGACCCGGCCGCCGAATGGCCCTGCTGCCTGCTGGTACTCGATGGCACGGTGATCGTGCAGGGGCCTGGCGGCGAGCGACGCATTGCCGCCGCAAATTTTTTCACCGGCCTGTATGAGACGGCGATGGCCGATGACGAAATTTTGCTGGGCTGCGAACTGCCGCTGGCCGATCGTGATGACTGGTTCGGCTTTCAGGAACTCGCCCGCCGCCATGGCGACTACGCCATAGCGGGTCTGGCCATGCACCTGCGCTTCGCTGGTCCCGTGGTGCAGTCGGCGCGCCTGAGCTGGCTGGGCCTGAACAGCACGCCGCTGCGCAGCCGTAAGACGGAAGCACTGCTGGCCGGCAAACCGCTGGACGCCACCACCCTTGAGATGGTTACGGCCTCTCTCAAAGAAGAGCTCGAACCGATCGCCGACCTCACCAACACCGGCGCGACCAAAAAGCATCTGGCCACCGTGCTGGCCCGCCGCCTGCTGACGCAGGCCAATGCCACGCGCCAAAGCGTGGCTGCATAAAACCCAAAGGCAAACCCATGTCAGACCTGCAAACCATTCGACTCCACGTCAACGGACAGCCCCACAGCTGCGCCGTTCCTGCGCGATTGCACCTGGTCGATCTGCTGCGCGACGAACTCGGCCTCAAAGGCTCCCATCTGGGCTGCGAGCACGGCGTCTGTGGTGCTTGCACAGTCGAGGTTGATGGTCGTGTGGTGCGCGGTTGTCTGACGCTGGCGGTGCAAGCCGACGGCCGGCAGGTCCGCACTGTCGAGGGCATGAAAGACCTGCCCGATGCGCGGGCCCTGCAGCAATCGTTCATCCGGCACAACGCACTGCAATGTGGCTTTTGCACGCCCGGCATGCTGATGGCCGCCCGTGAACTGGTTCAGCACAAGCCCGATGCCACGCGCGAGGAAGTGCGCGAATGGATGAGCGGTAACTTTTGCCGCTGCACCGGCTACCACGCCATCGTTGATGCGGTGTGCGAGGTCCTGGCGCAGCGCAACCTGGAGTCGGCAGCATGAGCACCATCATCACAGACAAGCCTCACGCCGCACTGCACGATCTGACGCAAGACCCGCGTTACATCGGTCAGAGCCCAGAGCGCCCAAGCGCGCGGCGCCTGGTGCAAGGCCAGGGTTGCTACGTGGATGACATCGTGCTGCCGCGCATGGCGCATGTGGTGTTCTGGCGCAGCCCGGTAGCCCACTGCCGCATCACCGGTATCAACGCAGAATTTTCCAGACTTATGCCGGGCGTCCTGCTGGTGGCCGATGGCCCGGATCTGGCCAAAATCTGCAAACCCTGGGTGGCCACGCTAGGGCATCTGGCCGGCATGAAGTCTGCGCCGCAATACCCGCTGGCGATCAAACGGGCTTGCTGGCAGGGTGAGCCGGTGGTGGCCATCGTGGCCGAGACGCGCGCGCAAGCCGAAGACGCGCTGCAATATCTGCAAGTCGAATGGACGCTGCTGCCGGCAGCGGTCGATATGGAAACGGCGCTGGACCCGGACACCCCGGTGATCCACCCCGAGCTCGGCGACAACCTGTGCTTCACGCGCAGCCTGGACGTGGGCCAGGTGGACGCTGCATTTGCCGGCGCCGACCATGTGCTGGCTGCCACCTTCGAGTTCGGCCGTCACACTGGTGTGACGCTGGAGCCGCGCTGCCAGATTGCCGACTGGAGCAGCGCCGAGCAGCGCCTGACGGTTTACCACTCGCAGCAAGCACCGCACATGATGCAGGACTTGTACGCACGTCAGTTCAGCATCGCCGAAACTGCGGTGCGTGTGATTTGCAAGGATGTTGGCGGCTCCTTCGGCATCAAGGTGCATGCCTACCCGGACGACTTTGCCACCGTGGCGCTTTCAATGATGCTGGGCCGGCCGGTGAAATTTGTGGCCGACCGGCTCGAGTCTTTCACCAGTGACATTCATGCGCGGCATCACCTGGTGAAGGCGCGTATTGCCGTACGCAACGATGGTGAAATCCTGGCCTTCGAGATGAACGACCTCACCGGGATCGGCCCGTTCTCGATGTTTCCGCGCACCAGCGCTATTGAGGGTAACCAAGTGGTGAATCTGGTGGGCGGACCTTACAAGCACCAGCATTACCGCGCCAAGCTGGAGGTGGTTTTTCAAAACAAGACCCCCACCTGTCAGTACCGCGGCGTCGGGCATCCGATCGCCTGCGCTGTCACCGAAGGTCTGGTGGACCTGGCCGCGCGCGCCATCCAGATGGACCCGCTGGAGATTCGCCGCCGCAACGTGATCCCCGATGACGCTTACCCCTGCTCGGGCATCAGCGGCATCAAGTTCGAAGGCCTCTCGCACGAGGCTTGCCTGGCCCGGCTTGAAGAACTGATGGACTACAAGGCCTTGCGCGCCGAACAGGCCGCGCTGCGTGTAAAAGGTATCTACCGCGGCATCGGTATCGCGGCCTTGATTGAGCTGACCAATCCCAGTGCCGCTTTTTACGGTGTGGGCGGCGCGCGCATTGCCTCGCAAGACGGCGCCACCGCCCGGCTTGACCCGAACGGCGGCGTCACCGTCATGGTCAGCGTGGGCGAGCAAGGCCAGGGCAATGATGCCATCTTCACGCAGATCGCCGCAGACGCTGTCGGCGTTGACATGGCGCAGGTGCGCGTGGTCACCGGCGACACCGAAGTCACGCCCTATGGCGGCGGCACCTGGGCCTCGCGTGGCGCCGGCGTTGGCGGCGAAGCCGTGCTGCTGGCCGGTCAGGCCTTGCGAGCCAATATCCTGCGCGTGGCGGCCGTGATCCTGCAACGTGAGGCGGCCGAGATCGAACTTTACCGCGGCGACATCATTGATGCAGCCACCCGCGCGGTGTTGACGCCGCTTGCCGAAGTGGGCCGCATTGCGTACTTCCGCTCTGACCTGCTGCCCCGGAATTTCACGCCCGAACTCAGCGTCACTCGCCACTATGCGCAGCGCGACTACCCGTTTATCTTCACCAATGGTGTGCAAGCCTCTTACGTAGAAGTCGATCCCGACACCGGCTTTGTGAAACTGCTTAAGCACTGGGCGGTGGAAGACTGCGGCCGTGTCATCAACCCGCGGCTGGTGGATGAACAGATTCGCGGCGCCATCGTGCAAGGCATAGGCGGCGCGATGCTCGAAGAGTGCCTGTACGACAGCCAGGGCCTGATGCTCAACGCCAACATGGCCGACTACCTGGTGCCCATGTGCGCTGAAATGCCTGACATTGAAGTCGCCCACATTCAAACCCCCACCAAGAGCAGCCAACTCGGTGCCAAGGGAGCGGGCGAAGCCGGCACGGCCGGCGCACCGGCGGCCGTAATGAATGCCATCAACGATGCGCTGGCCCCCTTAAATGCACAGGTATTGTCACAGCCCTTCACCCCTGAGAAGTTGTTGCGGGCGTTGGGCAAGGTATGACGCATTACGCCCTGCCCTGCAAGCCATTGGCTGTGCTTGCTACGCCAATGGCGGCTGTAGCGGCATGATGTAGCAGACGTCTGCCGTCCATGGCGGTGTCAGCATCCGGTCACTGCGCGGGCATATTGGCCCTGGCACCCGAGGACGAAGAAATCTACGCCTAATGGGGCGCCCGCTACTTTGCCTGGGTTGCCACCGGAATCATCACCAAGGCGCTCAAAGATTTGGCCCAGGACGGCCAGAGTCAGCTGGTTTATTGGCCGTCGCACTGCGCCGCAGGCGCCACCGACGCGCCCGCAGGCTGACCCGCCGAATCAAGCCTGGCCAGGTTGGGATTACCCAGATTGATCTCGGTCCGCAAACGTCCTGCGGGGGCCAATACGTCACTCATGTTTAAAACTGGGTTAAGCCGGCTCAGCCGCAAGCGTCCAGTTTTTTGCGAATTACAGCTTCAATTTTGTCTTTGAAGTTGCTCAGCATAAAACCCAGTTTGACGTCGAGCTCAAAGCTTGCACTGTTGACTTGAAGCGTGCCTTTAGCGCCTGTG
>Ga0209550_10002679_pt1 | contig 17132 bp, 18 predicted proteins | sample LauGreSuBDMM15SN_2_FD_187567 | JGI IMG/M metagenome (GOLD analysis project Ga0209550, IMG submission 187567) | Freshwater lake microbial communities from Lake Michigan, USA - Su13.BD.MM15.SN (SPAdes) (version 5) | ecosystem: Environmental > Aquatic > Freshwater > Lake | place: Lake Michigan...
GGATTTTTATGATCATTGGTAGAGCTCTTGGCTCTGAAGAAGAAATATAAAATTCTTTTTAAATTTCCTTCTATCTCATCCAATCCAAGATTATCAACTATTTCTCTTTAAAAATATGCAATTTTCATTCCCAAAAAATATTTTACCAGAAACTGATAATAAATCATTTCATCTCCAGAATTTTTTTTTCAAATATAACACTATTTCAATAAGTCTATCCATTCAAATTTGCTCTATTTTATTCTTGCAGGGATTTCGCTGAAAGAAACCATAAATTTTATGACCTTTCCTATCCAACCCAGAGCTCATTTCTCCTGTACTGGACCAGATTGTGGTAAAACTTTTGATCTAAACACTGTGATCTATACTTGTGATGTTTGTGGAGAACTCTTACAAGTTACTCATGATCTCAAAGAATTACAAAAAATTACCCCAGCGGATTGGAAAAAAGAATTTGATATGAGATGGGGAAAACCAGCGTTTCCCAATTCCAGTGGGATATGGAACAAAAGGGAATGGGTTCTGCCAGAGGTTAAAACTGAAAATATAATTTCATCCGGAGAGGGTCTCACACACCTCTTTGATGCTAAAACTTGGGCAAATGACCTTCAAATCAAGGATCTTTATATCAAGCAATGTGGAATTTCGCACACGGGATCCTTCAAAGATTTAGGTATGACCGTTTTGGTTAGCCATGTAAACCAAATGAGGAAAAATAAAATCCCAATCCGGGCTCTTGCCTGTGCAAGTACGGGGGATACAAGTGCTGCTTTAGCATCCTACTCTGCAAAAGCGGGGATCCCCACCATTGTTTTTTTGCCAGCTGATAAGGTTTCTACAGCCCAGTTGATTCAACCTGTTTCCAATGGGGCAAAGGTTATTTCATTGGAAACTGACTTTGATGGGTGCATGAAAATTGTCCAAGAAATTGCAAAAGATCCCACTATTTACTTAGCCAATTCCATGAATTCTCTCCGAATTGAGGGTCAAAAAACCATATCCATAGAAATTGTCCAACAGCTTGGTTGGGAGGTCCCTGATTGGTTGATCATTCCCGGAGGTAACTTAGGGAATGTATCTGCCCTTGGAATAGGATTTGAACTCCTACATTCTCTTGGTTTGATTGATCATCTGCCTAGAATTGCTGTTGCACAGGCTAGAAATGCAAATCCTCTCTATGAGTCTTACTTGCAAAAATTCAAAACATTTACTCCAAAAAATGCCACAAAAACTCTAGCTACTGCCATCCAAATCGGAAATCCCGTCTCCATTAAAAAAGCAATTCGAATCCTAGAAAAATTCAATGGTGTTGTGGAGGATGCCTCAGAAGAAGAGCTCTCCTACGCAGCGGCTCTAGGAGATTCCTATGGTCTATACAACGATCCACACACCGGAGTGGCACTTGCCGCACTTTTGAAGCTTAGAAAAGCAAATATCATCAGCCAAAATGATCGTGTCGTTGTAATTTCTACTGCAAATGGACTCAAGTTCACAGAATTTAAAGTAAAATATCACAATGGAGAAATTTTCCAAACTGATCCAAAATTCCAAAATACAATATTGAAATGTTCTGCCGATATTGGTAAGGTATATGAAATAATTCATAAAATAATAAAATGAATGCTTTACAAAAAATGACAGGGCAATATATTTTCCTACAATTCCCCAAAAAATAAATATGAATACTGAAGAATTAGATCCACTGCTAAAATCGTCTTTTTGTAAAAAAGTAGATATAGCAGTATCCAGACAAGCTCCACTCATTTTCCTCACCAGAGTCCTAGGGGATTCAGGGGAAGCCAAACTCAAATACATTCTCCTAAAGGTATTGAGTTCAGTTAACCGTGAAGATCTTATGGAACTTTTTTATACCTCTGCAAAGGAATTAATTGCTAATTCTACAAAAGCAGCCATCAAACGCATTCTCTTTGAGGAAAACAATGTAAGCCAAACCGATGAATCCAGATATGATGAAATCATGGGTCAGTTCAAAGAAAACCTCACTGATAAAAAATTTCCCTTTTACAAAGGAAAAATGAAAGAGAAGGGTTTGGTTGTTAGTATCAAATTTAATTATAACGAAAATCATATTGTAATGAGTATTACCAATAACTTTCCCCTACTCCCAAAAGAAGAGCAAAGAGTCAGACAAAAATTTCACAATGCTCAAAAATATGATAATCTTTTTCAATTTTATATGGACCATGGTGATAACACCGAAGGTGCGGGTATGGGTATTACCTTGGTGGAAATCATGCTTGCCCAATCTGGGTATGATAGACATTTGTTTACCATTTATAATGATAAACACAAAAATGAAACCACAGCTCGTTTAGAAGTTCCTCTCCAAACTGATTTTACACCTATGCGCCATAGATTCCAAGAAAAATTAGATCAGGGTTTGAGTAGAGAAGAAGTACTACGTGAACTTGGTCTTTCATGAATCCCGATGAAAATCTAACGTATTCTAAAGATACCTATGATCTAGCTTTAGATTCCGTTGGGACTCATGAAAAAGCAATTTCTGTTATAAAAAAAGAGTTTTTTGACGCAAATTTAATTAAATTTTATGTTGATCTCTCCGGAAAAAATGGATTTGTTTTTTTCTTACTATCAGACGTCACACATAAAATTTTAAAAATGTACTCTGTTGCTGGGTCGTCGAGTGCACTAAGAAAAATCAATCCTTTTGAAAATTTTGAAACTCTTGTTTTAGACATTGAAAAAGCTATTCGTGCGGGGGGAATTGAAGACTCACTTTCCGAAAGAATTGGAAGAGCTGTGTATAGAGCCCTTCCATCCGAGAGAGTTTATGAACTTCTTCCAGATATCCAAGCAAAACAATCCAGAGATCTTAACGCAACTATAGAAATGGCTTTGAAGGAAGAGACAACCCTTAAATCCATACGATTGACTGTTGATATAGAAAAATTAAATTCTGCGTACTTTCAAGAAAGGAATACATTAAAAAATTCATACCCCCAAGTTCGAAACCCGTTTTTACCAGATCCTTCCACCACCCAACCACAACCTACCCCTGAAGAACAGGAATCTGAATCCTTATTAGAGGTCTTCAACCAGTCTCTAATAGAATTTTTTCAGCAGTTCAACAAAGTTGTAAGCTGCAATGTAGGGATAAGCCCGTTGAATGGAATGGAATTTGTAAATTTAAAAGAGGGTCAGCCAATATTTTTTAATCTTCCACTCACCACACCGCAAGATAAGACTTTGGCAAAAGAACTAGGAGCTGTGGATAACAATGGTAAATACAAACCTATCATTGGCTATTTTATTAAAATTTTTCATTCACCCAAACAAGAATTCCATCTATTAGCAACGGGACCACTGGGAGTAGTACTACACGCAATTGAAAAAAATCCTGTAAAAGTTTCCATTCCATTTGAAGAAGAACCATCATCAAACCCATCTAAACCAGGAAATGTTTTGTATTTGGGAATCCTAGTTGTAGCAGCAATATTCGGAGCCCTATTACTACTTTTGATAAAAAAATGATACGAATAGTTTATTTTGTTCTATTTATCCTTATTTCCTGTGGGAGTGACCCATTAGAAAAAGAAATCAATACCGCTCTCAGAGAAAAGGACTTTTTAAATGCAGCTGCACTCTGTGCTGGATACAAAGGTGAAAAATTTAAAGAAAGTTGCCTGGAAGCAAAAACAATTGCTGAGGTTGAAATTGTTGATATCATTCGCAATAAACAGGATTCACCCTTTATGAAGATCATTGTAAATCCAGAAAAAGACCAAAAAATTCGGGAACTAATAAAAAAAGATATTTATTTAGGAATCAAATACCGTACAATATGGAATGAAGTCTCTGAAAAGCGGTAAAATGGTGAAAGATAGTCAGGATTCAAGTGAAGATCATATAGAAATTGCTTTAAAAGAAAATCATCTTAAAATTACAAGAGCAAGAGTTGCTGTTTTTAAGATACTTGCCACTTCCACAAAACCACTCTCTCACTCTGATATCATGGAAATGCTCGATTCAGAAAAAAACTGGGATCGGGTTACAATTTATCGAACCCTAAGTGAATTTGAAGAAAAAAAAATTGTAAAATCCCTACTTTCTAAAGAAAGAACCACTTATTTTGAAATCATGGATTTAATGAGCGAACATGCACATATTACTTGCGAGGTATGCGGTAAAATGGAATGCCTCCTAGATGAAATGTTTGACTTTTCCATTAAAAAAGCTGGTGAATACCAAATCAAATCCGTGGAAATTCTTGTGAAAGGGATTTGTGGTTATTGCAAATGAGCCGGGAACGAATCATTCGACTTAGCAAATGGACAGGAGATATTAAAAATTCCAATGAGAAAAGACTAAAAAAAATACTAAAAGAGGAAATTCCAAAATTCAAAAAAATTCAATGGAGTGAGGAATATTTTATCCAATTTTATATTGAAATACTAAATGGTTTACCTGCAAGATACAAGCAAAAAAATTCTATAGAACTCAATGGTCGGATTCATGAAGATATATTGAGAGAAGCAGTGATAGAAAAATTAACTAATTTAAATGAGTCTCTTTGAAAGAATGGTTTCTCTCATTGAAGAAGAAACAAAAAATAATATCATACATATCCAGAAGACAATTGAAAGCAAACATCACAGCTCCTATTTAATTGGGGGATCCGTTAGAGATCTCGCAATGGGCATAAAGCCAAAAGACTATGATATAACAACATCGATGCATCCTGAAGATGTAAAAATTCTTTTTAAAAGAGTGTTTGATACAGGTATCAAACATGGAACCGTTACAGTTCTTTTGGGAAATGATAAATTTGAAATAACAACTTTTAGGAAAGAAAGGGGTTACACGGATGGTAGACATCCCGATCACGTAGAATTTGGAAAAACACTTGAAGAAGATGTAGTACGAAGAGACTTTACAATAAATTCAATTGCCTTAGATATTTTAAATAAAAAAATTATAGATTCTCAGAATGGATTAAGAGATATTGAAGAGAAAAAAATAACTACTATTGGGAATCCAATAGATCGTTTTACAGAAGATGGACTTAGACCTATCAGATGTATACGTTTTATGGCAGGTCTTGGCTTTAAAATAGATGAAAATACTTATTCAGCACTGATTAAAACAAAAAGTATTACTGGAAAAGTCTCTGTTGAAAGATTTCATGATGAAGTAATAAAAATTTTAAATTTTAATTCACCTGATGTGGGAATTTACGAACTCAGCAAACTAGGATATTTTAGCTTATTTTGGAAAATTGATACTAAAGAAATTATTTTGAATGAAAATGAAAATTCTTTAACATCTTTAGTAAAAAACCCTATTTATTTTAGAGTTGCTTATATGATCCATTTGCTCTTAAATGAAAAATCATTCGATAAAAATTTAGTATCACAATTATTAAAAAATTTGAAATTTTCAAATGAAATTTATAATCTTTCTATTTTCACACTCTCTATAATGAGTAAAATAAAAAATAATTTAGAATATTTAAACTCACTAAAAGAAAACCCAGATAAATTTAGTAGATTTTTTATTTCTGGATTTATCCAATCTTTTGGAGATACAAATTTAAATATTCATATGGATGGGTTTATAAGCTTATTTAGGTTATTAATGAGTGAAAATGCGTCACAAAGTGTAGACAAAGCATTTCATAAAATAAGAGAAGAATCCCCTCCTCTAAAGCTAAAAGATCTAAAAATCAATGGAAATAGTATTAAAATAAAATATCCAAATCTTGATCCCAAAGAATATGGTGCTATATTAAAAAATTGTATGGAATTAGTTCTAAACAATCCTGAATTAAATTCTGAAAGTTATCTCCTAGGAACTATTCATAATAATTAATATCCCTTTAAATAAATGATGTTATTATAAAAACCTATCTTTTTTCCGCCGGCAGGCAGAAAAAAGTGAGTATTTTTAGTAATAGGAACTGTCAAAAAAGATTGTTTGCAGTTCCGTTATAAATAGTTATTATAAAGAAAGATTTTTTAGTGAAAACAAACCTTGGTCAATTTGGGGAAATGTCCTTAGAGATAGAATTTTAAAATAACTTTTTTTACTGTCTCCCATACGCGTCATCTCCATTTCAGAAATGATTTCTTTGTTCTCTTGGACTTCTTTTCTTTGCACAGGTATTTTACCGTACCTAACTCTTAGTATTTTACTCAAAACACCATCTTTAGTGAAATAATCTATCCTATATGGTAATAATTTTTCTTTGTCTACATAAACATAAAGTTTATTATAAAAATTTTTATTTATTGAAACAACAATTATTTTCCAATATTTTTTATCTTTGCTGGAGTATGGTTCCATTTTTTCAACAGTATAATTTTTTTCGATAAAAAAACCCGATAAGTCGTAGTACGAAATTGATGATTTCAAAACTTCAGTGGACATACTATCAGTTTCATTTAATTTAAAAATTGTAGGTTTATTTTTTATTGATAAATGATATTTTTTAAATTCTTCTATGAATAAATATTTTTGGGTACTATTTCCCTCACTATCTCGTAGCTGAATCATTCTATCATTTTTTGAATTTAAAAACATGAATCCATTGGTTTCTCTAATTTCTGGAGGCTCACCACAAATTTGGATATTGTACAACCCTTCTTCGAGTACAAACTCTTTGTCCCATTTTTCCAAAAGGGACTGAGGATTGGGGATTTCCTGTGAAAATCCAGCTTTTGATACTAGAATTAGAATTATAATTTTTATAATCGTCATGATTTCTCTATATACTTAAAAAACTTCTGGTGGTCAATTCAGAATCCACAAAGGAACCTCTTTTGTAATTTTTTGGAACATACACAAAATTTCATGAGACATAATATTTTTCTTTTCAAAAATTATCAGTCTGTTAAAAATGTAATAAAATGACAGATATACATATGAAAAATTCTCCTAAAAAAATCCTAATCACAGGTGCTTCTCGAGGAATTGGGGAAGCAATTGCCCTTCATTTTGCTGAGAGAGGATACCATACTATTCTGACTGCGCGTACAGAATTTGATCTAGCACGGGTAAAGAGGGAGATCCTCTCGAAGGGTGGGCAGGCAGATTACATTGTCTCTGATCTGTCAACGGAAGAAAATGCTAAAAACCTCGCAGAGAAAATTAAGACAGACTTTGGATTTATTGAATACATTGTATTGAATGCGGGAATAAGTACCAACTCTGATTTTCTTTCACAAACTGCCGCAAACTTCCAAAAAGAACTTTATGTAAACTACATAGCTCCCCAACTTCTTTTGAAAGAATTATTGTATGAAATGGTGAAAAAGAAAAAAGGAAAAATTGTCACCATTAGTTCCATTGCAGGAATCTTTCCATTTCCAGGGAATGCTTCCTATGCTGCTTCAAAAGCAGCTTTGATTTCACTCTGTATGACTGCCAATTTGGAACTAAAAAAGTTCAACATATACATTGGATCTGTTTTACCCGGGCTTACAAGAACTGCCATGACAAAAGGATACGAATCTTTTATTCTACCCTTCTCAAATCCTGAAGAAATTGCAGTTTCAGTTGAAGAGGCGTTCACCACCGAAAAACCTATAATTATACCAGGAATTTTTAACAATGTAATTTCATCGATCTATAGATACTTCCCCGAGCCACTAAATTTATTGGTTGGGGCTCTATCAAACGTACTGATACCGGCAAATAAAAAATAAGGAACATGAAAAAAAGGTAAAAACTATGATTCCAATGACAGTCCTACTTTCATTTTTTCTCTCCTCTCCAATCCTCCTCTCAAATGATATCAAATCTGAGGAACTTCCTAAAATTACTAAATCTCAAGTGATACAAATTGAGGATTTTGCTCCCAAGGATATTTCTAAGGATATTTATAGAATTACACTAAGAGTTAAAAAATCAACCGAATTCATTGAAATTTTAAGAGGAAACAAACCTAAAAAGCTTAGTTTTGAAATTGGAACCAGTAAGGCAGAATATTTAAAAGATTCAATTAAAATAAATGACACAGATCCCACTGTTATAACTTTTTTAATAAAATCTAAATTAAAAGTAGAAGCGGGACTTAAGAATCTCTCTATATATTCAGGTAAAACAGATGAAAATATGATTCAAGAGATAGCAAAGCAAGTTGAAATTCCAAATCGAAATTCTTCTCCTGGAAAACAACCCTTCATACAGTCGATCCAACCTGAAGCAGGGAAAAAAGGTGATTCAGTTACTATTTCAGGAGAAAATTTTGGTAATGATTTAGATAATATCACATTGTCTATCAGTGATAGTTCTGAAAAAGATGCAGATTCATCTGAGAATCTTCATGAAACCAAACCTTTTTATCTTTCACCCATCCAAAATGGAAATATCCAAGAAATTAAATTTAATATGCCATCCACATCAATCATTCCTGGATTTTTTTTATACAAACAAACTTTATTTATTAGACTTTTTATAAATGGCAGGCCTAGTGATTATAAAAAAATAATCATCCTCTCCGAGCATTGGAAAATTTGGATGTTAGGGCTCACAGTATCCTCACTGATAGGATTTCACTTTTTTATAGTAAAAATTCTTAAAAAAACCAATTATATTGATATGCTTTTAATTGATAAAACTACCAATACATACAGTTTATCTAGATTCCAAGCATTGGTTTGGACTGTGTTACTACTCGGTGGATATTTTTATATTGTCCTTTCCACTGGTGTTTTGTTGGGAAATGGAATCATTCCTGAATTCAATCCATCACTCATTGGATTGTTATCAATTAGTTATGGTGGGCTCATTACTTCCCATAGCCTAGGTTCAAAAAAACCTAAAAATGAAATTATAAAAACACCACCTCTTTTAAGCAATTTATTCAGTTCAGGAGAGACTATAGATCTTCCAAGGTTACAACTCTTTTCTTTTACGGTTGTTGGAGTTATTATATATATTTATAATCTTCTCAATTCAAATCCTTTGAATGGACTGCCTGATATACCCTCCACATTCTTGGGTCTTTTAGGAGTTAGCCAAACAGGCTATATCACAGGTAAATTTGTTTCTGACAAAATCGTTATTAACCAGGTCAAACCATATTACATACCTATCAAACTAAAGAAAATAAGAGTTCATATTTTAGGAGCGGGATTTGTTCCAAATATGAAGATTTTATTAGAAGATACCAATGAGCCAATTAATATTGATTTTATAAACTCAAATGCAATTTCATTTATTCTTCCTACCATAAGCTCTCCAGGTATGCAAAAAATCACAATATTACACAACGACTACGCACCTGTGGTTACAGATAACTGCTTTGAAACAATAAAGATTGAACCCCAGAGGGTCCCTTCTTTTGACAACTCTACAATCACTTTGACTGCGGGCAGGATTCCTCCGGGTACTGAATTTGAGATGATCAAAGATGAAGAGTGCTTTCGAGTTAGGGGCACCATTCTACCAGGAAACAAAATTGAATTTAGAGCTCCAAATCTCCCACCAGGTAAATATGATATGATGATCTTTTTCAAATCAGGAAATGAATTTGAAAAAGTTAAGTACCCAGATCAGTTAACTGTTTTTACAAAAGATGCAGCTTCAAACCAAACAATAATCCAAGAAAACGAAATAGATTCAGATGAAGATTCTGATCTTCCCGACAAAACAGAAATGCCATGGTATAGGGATAGTATGACAGATGATGATATGGACACTCAAATTGCAATTGAGCTTGGAGAAGAAATGGAAGGAGAATTAAAAATTAGTGATATAAAAGAAGTATAAATAAAACACTAACTTATGAATGATAAAATTAAAACAAAGCAAGAAATTAAAGATCAATTAAAACTTTTTATTGAAGCTTATCATAAAACAAGAATTATTGATCCAACAAATGATGGTATTTTTAAAACACATATCTTGCTTTCAAAGAATAAAAATAATACTCCAAAGGAGAAGTTAATCAATTATAAGCTTCTTAGAATCAATGAAAAGTTGTTTGAAAGTGAAATGAACGAGATTTCACTAAAAGACTCTGTTGTATGTGAATTTTTAGTAGATGAACTTTTAAAATATATATCGAAATCTATAAAAAAAGTTTAGTAAGTACAAATGAGTTATAGTTAGTTTTACAAATATTTTTTTAAAACAGCCTGTCCAGAACAGTTGGAAATAGATCCCTTCGAAACACTCATTTTATCAAAATGTGTATCATAGGGATGTGTTTCACCAACTGGAGATGAAATGTAATTATCCTTACAAACTGTTTTCAATTGAGAGCCGTCTTTACTTACAAGTAATTCATATATCCCAAATTGTGACTGCCCTGCCGCATGATGAATAAAAATTGCTCTTCTACCATCCCCCAACCCCTCTGAAACACTTGTAATTATTTGGTCAAACTGAGGTTTGCTTGTGTATAAACTTTCAATTGCATTTGAGAAAAACAATACAGGGACTGTGCCTGGTAAAAATTTATAACTTGCTGTGTGAAGTGCAGAGACCTGGAATTCTATTTCTGTTAAATTGATATAATCTTCTTGGAATTTTAATAAAAACTTCATGCAATTTTTTTTGAATTTAGAATAGCATACGGAATCAAATGTAGTACTTTCTTTTTTTACCATTTGTTTGTTATCGAATCGTGCAATCCATCCTAAATTTAGATTGGAGACAGATTCTATAATGGATGCTTCTGAACTCATTTTCTTTTGGTTGAAAAAATTTAAAAATTGGTTATGGGCATCATGTATCTTCCAATCAATATCCAACATAGTCAATTTCTTGCATTTGAGAATGGTATGCATCCAATAGGGTTGCAAAAAACCAACACTGTAACATTCCTTTTCTTCTTCTGGATAAAAAAAGTTTACCAGATGAAAGTCTAAATCTGGTCTGGTATCATTTAATTTTATAAAATTCCAACATCCAGCAATTAACTTTGGAAGCGGGTGACTCCAAGTTTTGAAAGGCTCACTTGAAAAACTAGTTTGTGATATAAATTCATGGAGAATTTCCTGATTCATTTTTCTCTGACCCCAAATCATTTCACAAACTGTATCACTTTTATCCCCTAATTTTCCAAAAATTTCATTGATTTCAGTTCCCAAATAAGTTGGTTTATTTACATCTAAGAAATATGATTGGTGGTCGCTTGAAAATTTTAAAGTGATGAATACAGTTTCTTTTTTCTTTTCCTGAATTTTTTGTTGTTCTGAGCAATTTATTAATCCAATAAAAAGTAGAAAAAAATATAATATAAAGTACAATGATAGATCAGCGGATATTTGATTTTTCATTTTCTTAGAAATGTAGATATGACAAATCTCCCCACTAACGCTTAACACGTTCCCTGTTGATTCCATCAATTTTGATTCGCTCTATTCTAAGAATATTCTTTAGAGCAATCTCTCTATCATTTGGTGTTCCAATCTCTTGGATTTCTCTATAAAAATTAATGGACTTTACATAATCTCTTTTGTCTTCAGATCGTTCCGCAATTTGAAATAACATATCAATTGATGGCAGAGAATTTACCTCTGTGCGAATTGATTTTAGTTGTGTAAGCATTGATTCTAATTTTTCTGATTCGGTTTTCATGGATTCACTCAACAGAGGATCAGCTGAAGTCAGAGCTTTCTTCTTCAATGAATCTTTTATATTTTTTTGATTGTCTATGCTTTCAGAAGATTTTTCTAAAATTTCTATTGCCCTTAAAAAAGTTAAATAAGCCTTATTTAGATAATCATCTTCTTCATCACGTTTTGAAATAATCTTATAGTATTTAGCCAGGTAATATTCAATTGTCATACGCTTTTTTATATGCTGCATTTCTTGGATTACTTCGTTTTCCTTAAAAGAGCTATTTTTTGTGAGCTCTAACCATTGCCTAAAATATTGAGATGCTCTTTCATAATCCCCTAATCTTTTTACAATTAAATCACCGGTGATAAATAAATAATCTGTATTTTGTTTTTCAGGATTTGATACTAGATATTTTTCATAAAAATCAATAGCTCTTATATAATTTTTCCCTGATGAGTAGAGTCCGGCTAGGGAAAGTGATACTTCACTATCATATTTCTTTTCTAAATCCTTTAATTCCAAATACCTCAAGTAGGAATCTATAGCTTTTTGGATTTTTCCTGTGGATTTAAATTCATCTCCTAAAAATTTATAAATTTCTGCATCAAATGGATTTATGCGTGCAGCAATTTCCATCAATTGAAAATATCCAACAAAACCAGATTCCTTGTCGGGGTTTAAAATAGGATATGGCTCTTTTAATCTATTTGTGATACGATCTTGAAGTTCTTTATTTTTAATCAATAAAGAAAGTTCTTTGATAACTTTTGAATCATAACTTCCCTTTTCTTTTTGGACTTCCAAAAATATGGTAGTCAATGATTTTTGGTAATTCTCTTTTAGTGATTCTAAATTTTTCTTTTCTTGCTCAATATTATTTTTAAATGCCTTTTCATCGGGAAGCGGTTTGCCTGCCCTTGCAGAATTTGCTGCATTTAAATGATACTCATCAATTTTTGCTTCTATTTCATTTTCTTTCTTATTTTTTTCTTCTAAAATATCCTTGTGGGATTTAATTTTTTCAATTCTCTCAGGCAAGTAATACTCTTTGCTATCAATCTCTCGAAATAATATTTCTTCGGTTTGAGAAAAATCGTGGTATTGCAGGGAAGCAAGAAAAGAAGATATAGCTTTGTCTGTTTCCCCTTTCTTGGAGTACAAAAATCCTAAATTTGAATATAGATTATAAAAAATATTAGAATCTTTTATGAGAGATGTGCTTGAGGGTAGTCCAGAACTTTCACCCTTTAGCAATCGAACGGAATTAACCGTTACTTTACCACCATTCTTTCCAGAAAATTCCTTATAAACTCTAGAAACTTCTCTAGACTTTGGATCAAGAAAATCACCCGCCCTTCTTCTCTCGGCTTCCGTCCTTCTATCATCTGGAAACTGCGAAAAATACTCTTCTAAAAATCGATTTGATTTGGATATTTTTTCATCTAATTGGAGAGAATCTTGGGCTTTTGAGTCTCGGATGGATAATAAATCTTCTCGACTCAGAATTTGGTAGATTTCTTTGGGGGAAGCATTTGCTGCCTGAGAAGAGATTCTAAATGTAAATACAAAGTTTCCTAGAAGTAAGTAGAGAAAAATTATTTTCATCTGAATTAAACATCGACAGGAAAATAAATGTTAGTTAGAAATTTTAGCTAATCGCCGTAGTAACGTCGGTTAGTTCTTCGGAGGTAAGTATCTTTTCTATGTCCATGAGGATTATGAATTTGTTATCCCTTTTGGCTACCCCAATGATATATCGCGAAGACATTCCACGAACGGACGGGGGGGGTGGATCAATTTGGTTACTTGAAAAATGAACCACATGGGAGACTTTGTCCACAATGATTCCCAATGACTTTCCTTGGATTTTAACAATGATTGCCCTGTTCATCTCGGAGTCTTCAGATTTTTTGTTCATGATTTTACGACTGAGATCAATCATGTTAACAACTTTGCCCCGTATGTCCATAAGCCCAACAAAGTAATCTTGGGATTTAGGAACCTTGATAAGATTTGTAACTTTTACAATTTCCTCTACATTGACTATAGAGATTGCATAGTCTTCCTCTCCAATTGTAAAGGTTATATATTGTTCGTTTAGATAATCCTGTTTCGCCATTGTTTTTTTTAAATATCTAAAATCTAGTGTAACCTGTATAGAAAAAATATGATCCCATAGACAAAAAAAGAATTATTTTTGCCAACAATGGATCTCTATCCCTAACTATCCAATCCACTCCCCCAAATAAAAATCCAAATAAAGCCAAGGACCAACCAAGGACTATAAAATCAAAGAAATGAAAATAGAGAACAGCTGCCATTGAAAATCCCATCACACTGTCGTTGATATCATCCGATGCTCTTTTCTTAAGCTCTTGCCAATATGTTTCTTTTGATTCCTTGTTTCTTTTGAATTTAGAAAGAAAACGCTTGAACCATGGCTCTCTAGCAGATGATTCTTTTTCAGATTCTATTTCATAGCCAGTATCAACTTTATCTGAGATTTTATAACGGAATAGAGGGATTTTACTAATTTCATAGACCCCGCCCACACAATCCAAAATATCTTGGTCGGGGAGACAGGAAAATAAAACTTTGAAGGGAGAGAACCTTTTCTTCAATGGAAAGTTCATTCCATGTAGTACATCTCTTTCTCGAATGATGGTACCTTTCTTTATAGTTGATGTGTAAGCTGCACCTTTATCATTAGAAGGCTCAACCTGTAATTTAACCAATCCTTCATGAAAATTAAATTCCACTTGGAGTTGATCGCCTGCAGGGGTTTTAGCCTTGTATGCTTTTTGGTAGCCCTGTGTTACGGCTCTTGTCCGTTTCCACCAGGTTCTATAACTATCTATATCTGACTCATACATCATAGTAAGTCTATCGGTAGAGTTTTAAAAATGCTTGAGTTGGTATATTTTTAAAATTATAATCTTTAAGAATTAGCAGAGAACTCTCATGCTAATTCTTGGCAGAGTAAGTAGGATCTATTTACCCTTTTTTTTGTGTCTATTAGCCCTTCGCTTCTTCTTTCTCTTGTGAGTAGCTATTTTTCTACGTTTTCTTTTTTTACCAGAAGGCATTCAAAATTCTCCTTTTATTTCGATCCCATACCATACAGCAGTTTAAGGGCTTTATAGCCAATAACTTACTTCAAATACTTTTGTAAATCTTTATTTTTTTTGAATTCTGCTAGGAGTTGTTTTATATCGGTTATTCCTTTTTTAGAACTGATCAGTATAACATCCTCCTCTTCTACTAAAATTAAATCATGGACTCCTAGAAAAACAACCATCTCTTTCTTGGAAAGAGATATATTTCCACTGGATTTAAAATGGTATGACTTTTTCCCAACATGGAAATTATTTTGTGTATCTCCCGGAAGAACCCTTTCCAAAGAAATCCAAGATCCCACATCATCCCATTGAAAATCTGTTTTAACCATAAGTATCTTTGTACTCTTTTCCATAATAGCAGTGTCCACTGCTTCTCCGGGGAGTTGCTTGAAAACAGATTCCAATTGTTCCTTTTTTGAAAATGGAAATGATTTTTTCAATGGATTGAGAATGTATGGAGCGTATTTATCGAATTCAGATAGTATTACAGAATTCTTCCAAACAAAGATTCCTGGATTCCAGAAAAAATTTTTTTTCTTCAGAAATTTAATAGCATTCTTTAGGTCGGGTTTTTCATGAAATGATTTAACTTTAAATCCATTTCCCACTTCGCTTCCCACGGAAATATAACCATACCCCGTTTCGGGTCGGGTTGGACTTGCTCCCAATAAAACCAAACTCTCAGATGCTAATTGTATGGCGTCATTGATATTTTCTGTAAATGCAGAAATTGGATTAACATATGCATCAGCGGAAAGTACAATTTGGATAGGATCTCCATAGACTCTCTCAAAATACAAACTAGCCAATGCTATGATAGGGGCTGTATTTTTCCCTTCAGGCTCAATTATAAAATTATCTTTGGGAAATTTACTTTCAATTTTTAATATAGCTTTTTTTAAAAATTGGTTAGTTCCAATATAAACTCTGGATATATCGGTGATTGTGAGGGCTCTATCTATCGTTTCTCTTAAAAGTGTTTTATTGGAGTATACCTTTTGGAGTTGTTTAGGAGAAGTCTCTCTGGAACGGGGCCAGAACCTTTCCCCTTTTCCACCAGCAAGTATCAGTACTACAGGCTTTTCAGATTTTGACACGGAAAATTCCTCGAAAAAATTTAATGGTTAGCTTCCTTAATTTCTTCCTGTTGGAATTTAATTATTTTAGAAGGAATGATAGTTGAAACTGCATGCTTATAAATTAGATTTTGCTTACTTTCATTTTCAATAATGATTGTAAAATTATCAAAACTGGTAACTTTTCCCTTGAGGGGAACACCATTGAGTAGATAAATTGTTAACTCTATTTTTTCTTTGCGGGCAGTATTTAAAATGTAGTCCTGAATATTATTTTTTGCAGACATTTCTTTATCCCTAAGGTTCTATATTTTTTAAAAAAGAATATGCTTCCAATGAAGTACAGGGTTTTAAAAATGTTTCTTTTTTAAACCAGGTAATTTGCCTTTTAGCATAATTTCTATGACTTTGCGAAAATTTCTCTTTTAAACATTCTAAAGTAATTTTTCCTTGAATATTTTCAACTGCAAAATTATAACCCAAAGAATTTAATGCAGGGCAAAATTCTCCATACTCCTCCATCACTGCCTGTGTCTCTTCTAATAGTCCAGAAACTATCATTTTTTCACTTCTCATGTCAATCCGTCGGTATAAATCCTCTCTAGAACCATCTAAATAGAGCCCAGTCCACTCTATATCAGATTTCTGTAAGTAGCCCCCCATAGGGCTTCTAGAATGCCATTTTTCACCTATTAGGGCAATTTCAAGTGCACGATCTAATCTGTATTCATCATTGGTGTGAATTTCTCGAAATCTTTCAGGATCTAGTGACTCGAGTATCTCTATTTTTTGCAATTTTCCCATTTGTAAAATTTTATTTTTTATATCGGGGGGAATTTCAGGATAGTCATTCATCCCATAAAGAAATGCTTTGAGGTAAAAACCTGTGCCACAAGTTATAAGCGGTATTTTATTTTTTAAAAGTATGTGATCCACAGCGGATTTGGCCAAATCGACAAACTGCTTTGCAGTCAGGGATTCATTAGAACCAAGAAAATCAATTAAATGGTGAGAAATGTACTCTTGTTCTGAAGGGGTTGGTTTGGATGTTCCTATGCTTAGATCCCGATAAACCTGACGGGAATCAAAAGAAACTATCTCATAGTGAGCTGGATTGAGATTAAGAGTGAGTTCCGTCTTCCCTGAACCCGTAGGAGCAGCTAAAACAAATGCCCTCAGACCTCTTCCTCATCCAGTGCAGCCTCCTCATCCAGTTCTACTTCTTCACCTGAGATCAAATCCTCAGGTAGTTCGGATGTTTCATCTTCAGATACATCATACTCACTTAATTTAGAGACTTTGGATCTCTGTTTGGTTGTGGGTTTGGCATTTTGGTCAGCTCCACATTTTGGACAGACTTTCTCTACTTTGTTGAGATCATAGA
>Ga0209550_10002680_pt1 | contig 17126 bp, 15 predicted proteins | sample LauGreSuBDMM15SN_2_FD_187567 | JGI IMG/M metagenome (GOLD analysis project Ga0209550, IMG submission 187567) | Freshwater lake microbial communities from Lake Michigan, USA - Su13.BD.MM15.SN (SPAdes) (version 5) | ecosystem: Environmental > Aquatic > Freshwater > Lake | place: Lake Michigan...
TCCACGCCAGCGGGGTTGATCATCATCCCCGCGTCATGCCCCACCACCACGCGGCTGACATGCACCTCGCCCGTGCGCCGATTCACCTCGACATCGGCCACCCAGGCCGCCCAGGCCGCGCCAAAGCCCGGCCATTTGCTGTGCACATAGCGCGCATAGGCCACGCCCTGGCCCCGCACCACCTCACCGTTGGTGCCCGCCACCGCTTGCTGCCGGGGCGCTGTGCGCACCTGCCAGCCTGCGCGCTCGGCGGTGGTCGCCAGCAACTCGGCAGCGCGTGGGTCTTTGAGGTACTGCAAACGGAATTCAACAGGGTCCACACCGGCGGCCACCGCCAGCTCGTCAATGTAGCTTTCGTGGGCAAACGAGTTGGGCAAAGCCGACACGCCACGCAACCAAGAGGCCCGCAAAATCGGGGCCATGTCGTTCACACTCACCCGCAAGTTGCTGTAGTCGTAGGGCGGGCGTGCGGTGCGGTCACCCATTTCATAGGCCTGCGCCAAAGGCTCCACCGTGCGGGTGAGCAAGAGCGCCAGTGTGGGCGCGCCGTTGGAGGGGTAGCTGGTTTCAAAATCATAGGCCGCCACCGAGCCATCGGCATTCAGCCCGCCGCGCACATCCATCAGCTGGGCGGCGCCCTTGGGTTCCCAGGCATGTTCTTGTTCACGGGTGAGTTGCACCCGCACAGGCGCGCCAACCGCGCGGGCCAGCAAGGCGGCATCGGCGGCCACATCGTCGGCACCGTTGCGGCCATAGCAACCGGCTGCCTCCATGCGGACCACATCGACGGCGGTGTCGGCCAGGCCCATGAGCCGGGCCAGGTCCGCGCGCAGCACATGCGGGTTTTGCGTGCCCGCCCAAACAATGAGGCCAGGTTGGTTTGGAGGTGCCGCATCAGCCGCATCCGGCGCTTGACCCTGCCAAAGCGCCACGGCACAAGACGGGCCAATCGAGCCGTGCAGTTGGTAGGGCCACACATAGGTGCGCGACAAACGCTGTGACGCTTGGGCCAGTGCAGCGTCCACATCGCCTTCGTCCACCAGCCGGCGCTGGGTGGACGGGTTGGTGCGCAATGCTTGCTCAACATTGCCGAGTTCAGGCAGTCCGGGCCAGTCTTTCCATTGCACGCGCAACTCGCGCATGGCTTGCTCGGCCTGCTCTTCGCGCTCGGCGACCACGCCCACAAAATCACGGATCACCACCACCGCACGCACACCCGGAATGTGTGCGATGGAAGACTCGTCCACCGACGCCAGCGTGTTGCCAATGAAGTCCCCATGGTCAGCCCCGGCATACGGGGGCCGCACCACGCGCCCGTGCAGCATGCCGGGCACACGCATGTCGTGCACAAATACCTGCTCACCGCTGACCTTGGCCGGAATGTCCACCCGCTGCACGCTCTGGCCGATGAGGCGGTGCTCGCTGGCAGGCTTCAAAGGTGTCGTCAGCGCCAAAGTCAGCGCGACGTGTTGCGCCTGCAGCAGCTGGCCATAGGGGCACTGACGTGACGGATCTGAACGCGAGGACACCACACCGTCTTGCGCTAGCAGGTCTTGGGCCGGAACACCCAGCGCAACGGCCGCCTGAGCCAGCAACCAAGCGCGGGCCTGCGCCGCAGCGGCGCGCAAAGGCACGGCATGAATTTGCAGCGTGGCACTGGCAATGGTGGCCCCCTGGTTGGGGGCCAGCGTGGTGCTGCCCAGCACCGTGTGTACCTCGGTCAGCGCCACATCCAGTTCATCGGCCACCAACTGCGACAGCGCGGTGCGAATGCCGGTGCCCAAGTCCACATGGCCGTTGAGCGCCGTCACGCTGCCGTCGTCCCACACGGCCAACAAAATTTCGACGCCCTCGGCCGGGTTGCCCGGCACCGCCATGGGCTGGCCTTTAACGGGCGGCGCAGGAGGAGGAGGCTCACGCGTGATGAGCAACACGCCCTGTGCCGCGTGAAAATCAGCGCGCCGCTTTGGCAGTTCGGCTCGGCGTGTCATGTTGGCTGGCCCATGCGTTCGGCAGCCAACAGCACCGCCTGGATGATTTCAAGGTGCGTGCCGCAGCGGCACAGATTGCCAGACAACTCTCTGCGCACATCGGCCTCACTCGGGTTTGGATTGCGGGCCAACAAGGCCGCCGCCATCATGACCATGCCATTGAGGCAATAACCGCACTGGGCAGCCTGGGCATCAATAAAGGCTTGCTGCACCGGGTGCAATTGGCCAGCTTGTCCATGCAATGCGGGTAAGCCCTCCAGCGTGGTGATGCTGCGCCCTGCCACCCCATGCGCTGGGATCACGCAGGCCCGAGCAGCCACCCCGTCCACCCACACGGTGCAAGAACCGCATTCGCCCAGGCCACAGCCGTATTTGGGGCCGTTGAGCTGCAGGTCATTGCGCAAAACATGCAGCAAGTTGGTATGGCGCGTGGTCTTGGTCAACGCATGCCGAACCTGATTGACTTGGACAAAGGCTTCGGTCATGGCGAGGGCAGGGTGGGATCAGGCTGTTCAAACGCTCAAGTAAGAGCGCCTGACTTCTTCGTTGGCGGCCAATTCCTGCATGCTCGCTTGGTAGCGGATTTGGCCTTTCTCAAGCACATAAGCCCGGTCTGACACCAGTTCGGCGAAGTGCATGTTTTGCTCGGACAGCAAGATGCTCACGCCTTGGGCTTTGAGCGCCAGGATCATCTGCACCATCTGCTCAATGATGACCGGCGCCACGCCTTCAGAAGGTTCGTCGAGCAGCACCAAAAACGGATTGCCCATGAGGCTGCGGGCCACGGTGAGCATTTGTTGCTCGCCGCCGCTCATGCTGCCACCGGGGCGCTGGGGCATTTCACCCAGGTTGGGAAACAGCTCAAACAGGCGTTCGGGCGTCCAGTGCGGGGCGGTGGTGCCATCGGGCCACTGGCGAATGCGCTGCCGACCCACTTCCAGGTTTTCCATCACGGTGAGGTCGGTGAACACCCGGCGGTCTTCCGGCACAAAGCCCAAGCCCAGGCGGCCCGCATGGTGCGGCTCGCTGTGCGACAGGTCATGTCCCATGAACGTGATCTGTCCGCGTCTGCGACCGATCATGCCGATCAAGGCCTTGAGGGTGGTGGATTTGCCCGCGCCGTTGCGCCCCATGAGGGCGACCACTTCACCACGGCGCACCTGCAAGTCCACGTCGTACAGGATTTGCGCTGCGCCATACCAGGCGGCCAGGCCTTTGGCGTCGAGCAGAATGTCTGAAGTGCTCATGCCTTGCTCTTTTCAAATGTCTTGCCGGTGCCGAAATAGACTTCCTGCACCTTGGGGTGATCGCGAATTTCCAGGGGTTTGCCTTGCGCAATCAAGCGGCCCCGAGCCAGCACGATCATGCGGTCGGCATAGGCAAACACCACGTCCATGCTGTGTTCGGTGAACAGCACCGCCATGCCGCGCTGGATGACCAGGTCTTTGGTCAGGGCCATGAGTTCGTTGCGCTCTTTGGGCGCCATGCCTGCGGTGGGCTCGTCCATCAACAAGAGCTTGGGGCTGTTGGCCATGGCCACCGCCAACTCCACCCGCTTGATATCGCCATAGGCCAACACATTGCAAGGTCGGTCGGCCTGCGCCTTCATGCCCACCTGTTCGAGCAGGGCCAGCGCGTCATCGCGGCGATGGTTCGCAGCGCGCCGCCACATGGACAACAACAGCTCGTCGTGTGAGAGCAAAGCCATTTGCACGTTTTCCACCACCGTGAGCGAGGCGAAGGTTTCGGCAATCTGAAAGGTCCGCCCCACGCCCTGACGCCAGATGTCGCGGGGTTTTCGGCCCACCAGCTCTTGGCCTTGGAGCTGGATGGAGCCCTGGTCGGCACGCAGCTGACCGTTGACCATGTTGAAGGTGGTGGTCTTGCCTGCCCCATTCGGGCCGATCAGGGCCAGCAGTTCACCCGGGGACAGATCAAAACTGACACCGTCTACGGCTTTGACGCCGCCAAAAGACTTGCCCAGGTTGTTCACTTGCAAAAGTGGTGCGCTCATGATGCGTCCCTCCCGGCAGTCGAAGATGTGGTCGAAGACCTGGACCGCAGTCGCTCCCACAGCCCTTGCACCGATCCGGCAATGCCTTGAGGAAACAGCAGCACCAAAATCAAGATGATGGCGCCCAGCATGGCGCGCCAATAATCGGTGTTGCGCGCCACCACGTCGTGCAGCCAAGTGAAGCTGAACGCGCCAACCACGGGGCCCGCCAGGGTTTGGATGCCCCCGAGCAAGACCATGACCAGGCCATCCACCGACTTGCCCACACTCAAGGATTCGGGCGAGATGCTGCCTTTGGAAAAGGCATACAACGCCCCCGCCAGACCGGCCACACCGCCCGCCAAAATGAAGGCCAGCCATTGCATGCGTTTGACATCGATGCCAATCGCATCGGCCCGCAGCACCGAGTCACGCCCTGCGCGCAAGGCATAGCCAAAAGGCGAAAACAAAACACGGCGCAGCAACAGCACACCCGCCGCCACCAAGCCCAAGGTGAGCCAGTAATACATGCGCTTGTCGCTGAACAACTCGGAAGGCCACACGCCCGTCAAGCCATTGCTGCCGCCCGTGAAACTGTCCCACTGGAAAGTGATGGCCCAAGTGATCTGCGCAAAAGCCAAGGTGAGCATGGCCAGGTAAACCCCCGACAGACGCACGGCAAACCAGCCAAAGATCAAAGCACCCAAGGCCGCCACCAGCGGCGCCACCAGCAGCGCCATTTCCATGGACAAGCCTAATGCACGCACCAGCAGCGCCGCGCCGTAAGCGCCCAAGCCGAAGTAAGCCGCATGTCCGAAGGAGTGCATGCCCGCAGGCCCCATGATGAAGTGCAAGCTGGCCGCAAACAGCGCTGCAATCAGCAGGTCAATCAAGAGCACTGTGGTGTAAGGCGAGCTGGCCGTGAGCATGGGCATGGCCACCATCACCAGACCCAACACCGATGCGGCCACCAAGTAGGCCTTGCTGGCGGGGCGCAAAGGCTCTTCGCGCATGCCCACGTAGCGGCTGGGTGCCTGGGCTTTGCCCAGCAGCCCCCAGGGCCGCCACACCAGCACCACCGCCATGACCAAAAAGTCCACCACCAAGGTGAGCTTGGAAAAAGACACCGACACACCGAACACATCCACCACACCGAGCCAGATGCACACGGCCTTGACCTCGGCAATCAACAAAGCTGCCAGATACGCGCCGGGGATCGAGCCCATGCCCCCCACCACCACCACGACAAAGGCCGCACCGATGATGTGCAGGTCCATCTCGAGGTTGGCGGGTTCGCGGGGCAACTGCAAGGCACCGCCTAACCCAGCCAGCAAAGCACCCAGCGCAAACACGGTGGTAAACAACCAGGCCTGGTTCACGCCCAGGGCGCTGACCATTTCACGGTCTTGCGTGGCCGCACGCACCAAGGTGCCAAAACGGGTGCGGGTGAGCAGCAGCCACAACAAGGCCAGCACCACCGGCCCCGCCACGATCAAAAACAGGTCATACATGGGAAACTGCCGACCCAAAATGGACACCGAACCGGCCAGGCCCGGCGCGCGTGGCCCCAGCAGTTCTTCAGGGCCCCACAGCCACAGCACCGCGTCTTTGAGCACCAGCACCAGGGCAAATGTGGCCAGCAACTGGAACAACTCGGGGGCCTTGTAAATGCGGCGCAACAGCAGCATCTCGATGATCGCCCCCAGCACACCCACGGCCAGGGCAGCCACGGCCAGCGAAGGCCAAAACCCGATGCTGCTGGCAAAGCGCTCCACCACGCTGTAGGCGATGTAGATGCCCGCCATGAAAAACGAGCCGTGCGCAAAATTCACAATGCGCGTCACACCAAAAATGAGCGACAGTCCTGCTGCCACAAAAAACAAGGACGATGCAGCGGCCAGTCCGTTGAGGAGTTGAACTAAAAATCCGGAAAAGCTCATGAGTCGATCATTTCAAGAAAAGCCCGGTCGTACCACCCCCTGGGGAATGACCCCCAAGGGATGTCCATCACTCAAGCGTGAATCCAATCGATCAGTCCGCGTTGCGCGACTTCTTGACATCGGCGGCTGGAGGTTGGTACTGCGCACCGTCCAGGTAACGCGCATCCACCATCACGCCTTTGCCACCTTCGTTCTTGGTGCGGCCCACAAAAGCGCCCATGGTCGACTGGTGGTCTTCAGCGCGGTAGGTGATCTTGCCAAACGGTGTGTCCACCTGCAGGCCACGGAAGGCCACGCGCAGTTTTTCAGAATCGGCGCTCTGGGCCTTGGCCACACCGGCCGCCACCGACTTGATCATGGCGTAACCCACCACCGAGCCCAAGCGGGGGTAGTCCTTGAACTTGGCTTGATAGGCCTGCAAGAAAGCGTTGTGCTCTTTGGTGTTGTGGTTGTTCCAGGGGTAACCCGTCACGATCCAGCCGTTCGGGGTTTCGTCCTTGAGCGGGTCCAGGTACTCGGGCTCGCCGGTCAGCATGCTGACGACTTCACGGCCCTGGAACAAACCACGGGTGTTGCCTTCACGCACAAACTTGGACAGGTCGGCGCCAAACAACACGTTGTAGATCGCATCGGGCTTGGCATCGGCCAGGGCCTGCACCACGCTGCCCGCGTCGAGCCTGCCCAGAGGTGGCGCCTGCTCGGCCACAAACTCAACGTCAGGCTGAGCGGCTTTGAGCAAGGTCTTGAATGCGGCAGCGGCAGACTGGCCATATTCATAGTTGGGGTAAACCACAGCCCAGCGTTTTTTCTTGAGCTTGACCGCCTCAGGCACCAACATGGCCGCCTGCATGTAGGTGCCGGGGCGCAAACGGAAAGTGTAGGCGTTGCCGCCTTGCCAGGTCAGCTTGTCGGTCAGCGGTTCCCCGGCCAGGAAAAAAGCTTTTTTCTGCTTGGCAAAGTCGGCCACGGCCAAACCGGTGTTGGACAGGAAGGTGCCGGTCAGCACATCGATCTTTTCACGCGAGATCAGCTCTTCGGCCACGCGCACGGCATCACCCGGGTTGGCGTTGTCGTCGCGTGTGATCAGCTCGAACTTCTTGCCCATCACGCCACCGGCCGCATTGATCTCTTCAATGGCCAGCTCCATGCCCTTTTTGTAGGGCTCCAGGAAAGCGGGTTGGGCTTTGTAGCTGTTGAGTTCACCGATCTTGAAGGTGTTTTGGGCCTGCGCGGGCAGGGCGACCCAGGCAAGGGCTGCCAGCGCAATGGCGCGGCGTAGAGGATTGGCTGCTTTCATGAAGGATCTCCTTGGGTGGGTTAAAAAAACGATCTCTGAACGAGGGGGCCTGCACGTCAGCGCAAACCGTCCTGACCTTGTATCTCATGCACTTGTAAACCGCCGATGCGCGGCAGTGGACGTCCGCTGTCCGTCACCACCACCGCGACCACAATTTCTTGTGCGCGCGGCGCATCGCTCACACGTGCTTCCATGGCATCAAAATGACTGCGCACAAAAGCCGCATCCTTGTGGCCCAAGGGCACATCAATGGCTGTGCCCATACCGCCACGTTTTTTGGCGGAAGGCACCAATGCAGCGCCTTTTTCGACGGCTGCACGCAAAGGCGCGCCCAGCTTGGGGTGCAAGATGGCGGCGGCGTGTTCCAGCTCACCAGCTTCCCCCACGATGGCGGCCTTGCCGTAACTGTGAGCTTGGCCAGGCTCAATGCCCAAAGCTTGCACGCATTTTTGACCCAGCAAAGCACCCAGCTCTTCACCAATGGCGATCAACTCGTCCAGGTTGTCGCTGTAGCGCCCGGCATAGGGGTTGGCAATCACGGCCATCGCCAAAGCGCGGCGTGTGGGGGGCGTGACGGCACGGCCCATTTCAAGCCGTGTCTCGTCCACTTGAACAATGATTTTTCTGATGTGTGCGGTCATCGAAGACGTCTCCTTGAGGGGTTGTGGGGTGGTGCGGAATCAGCGCAAGCCGTTCCACTGGCTGATGTCTTCGGCACGCAAACCACCCACACGATCATGGATGCGGTAGCCGGTGCTCATGGCCAGAATGAAGACGATTTCATCGGCCAGCGGCGCGCCAGGCACACGCACCTCGAAGGCGTCAAACTGGCCGCGCACATAAGAGGCGTTGATGTTGGTCAGCGGCACGTCGAGCGTGGTACCGGGTGGACCGACTTTTTTGGTTGAAGCCACGATGGCCAAGCCGTTGCCAGGCTGGCCGGTGGGCTTTTCATCGACCTTGCCTGACTTGTACGCGGCGCGGTCACCCTTCCAGCCCAGCAATTCGCGCATGGCGTAACCACCCGGCACATGCCACAGTGCTCCGTGCTCCAGTTCACCGAACTCACCCACAATCGCCCCCTTGCCATACGTGGCGATGCGCTCTGCAGGCACATTCATGGCCACCAGCAGCTGGCGCGCCATGTCAATGCCTACATCCTGCAAGGCATCCATCATCGGCAAGATGTTGGGCTCGTAGCGCCCGGCATAGGGGTTGGTCAGCACCGCGCCAATGGCCCCGCGCAGCAGTGGCTGGGCCGGTGCAGGACCGAACTCATGGAAGATTTCTTCCACCTGGGTGAACACACGTCGTATTTCAATCATTTCGTCACCATAAGCATTTCTCAGGCCAAGGCCAGAGGGTTTTCCTCAAAGAATAAGGGCTCAGGCGTTGCAGCCATGGTTAACAACCGCGACTGCCCCTGACACACCAGTGCCGCCGCTGCAATCAAGCCCTGCGCCTGACATTCTCGTGCGCGCTGCCACCCTGCATGAAGGGCGCGTTGCACCCACTCTACAGGCAAGCTCGGCACATCCACTGTCACTTGCAAATCACCCAGATCGGTCATGTCACGCAGGCTGTTGGCGGGCTGACGAACGATGCCTGGGTGCGCCACATTGACGGCATTGGCAATGATGCTGGCGGCCGCATCGGCTTGCGCCGCCGTGGCGGCCAGCACCGTCACGCTGTCGGCAATGCCCAAAGAAAAACTGCGCCCGCGCCAACCACTGGTGGCCACACCCCGCACCGGCATGGGCTGCGTCACTTCAAACGCACCATCTAGGTTCAGCCCTTGCATCAACTCTTGCACTTGCAAGCGCGCCACGTCAGCATACAAGCCCACCCGCACCGACTGGCCGGGGGCCAGGTGCAAGGCGATGTCGCCCCCGTTGTTGACCCAGGCACGCGCCACGCCGGCACGGGCATAACAAGCCAACAACTCTTGCGCCACGCTGCCTGCCACCGCTGCCATGGGCGTGATGTAGGTCTGGTCTGCCCAAGGTGCACAGGCCCGCCACATGCGCTGCGCCACGCCACCTTGCAAAGGACATGATGTGCCCGCTTGCACCGGCAAGCGCAACACAGGCCATTCAGCCATCAACTCCGCCAGCAAGGGCTCAAAACGCATCCAGGCTTGTTCGTGCGCGAGCGCCACGGCCGCCTCACCCTCGGGGCCCAAAGGGTCGGCGCCGATCACGATGTCCATGGGGCCATGCTGGAAATGCCAGCGACCGTCGGGCAAGCGGTGACGATTAGCTCTCACGCACGGCCCCTTATCCGAGCATCGGGTCTTGCCCGAGCGGCCAGGGGTTGGCTTGCGGTAGGGTTTGCCACGACAGGGCCGTTGGGGCGCCGTCGCTGTGCCAGGACCCTTGCTTCAAGACCTCTTGGAGCGAGCGCACATGCGCCATGTGCCCACCCAAAGCTTGGTAGTCCGACAGTCGCATGCTGAATTCAATCGGGGCAATGATGGCCGGCGTGGGCACCGTGCCAAAACTGTTGTCTGGCATGCGCAACACATCCGACATCACCGTGATGCCACCACCAGGCCAGACAAAGGCGGGTGCACCGCCACAGGTCACATTGACCAAAGCCTGCTTGATGGCCCGGGTGATCAAGACCGGGTTTTCGGTGACGCCGGCGCGCAAACTGCCGCCTGCGCCCGCCAGAAACATCACGCTGCACAACGAGGGCTCGCAATTTTCGCCAATGCGCTCCACGATGACCTGCACCGCCGCAGGCATGTCTTGCTGCACGGCCTGCAATTGCTCGTTGAGCACATACCAGGCCGCATGCTCACCCGTGGTTGAGGTCATGAGCATTCGCAAGCCCGGCCAGGCCACCTGCGGGTCCCAGCCTTCAATGATGGACAAGGGGTCTGCAATGTCGGTACCCCCCCAGCCATTGCCCGGATTGGCCACCTGAAAGTACCGCCCCGGGGTCGATTTGCGCCCACGCATGTCAATGCCCGACGGCTTCATGTCCAGGCAGCGCCCCGCTTGGTGCTCGGTCAGGACGCCGGTGATGTGGTCGTCCAGCACCACCACCTCGTCGGCCAAGCCCAAAAATTGCTTGGCAAAAATACCCACCACGGCCGAGCCGCAGCCGACCCGCATGCGCTGCTCGTGCACGCCGTTGACTATCGGGGCAAAACCCGCCTGGATCACCAGCTGCGCACCGCCATCGATGGTCAGTTCCACCGCTTGCTTGTTGCCCAAAGCCTCCATCATGTCCACGGTGACACGGCCTTCTTTTTTGCTGCCCCCGGTCAGGTGGTGCACCCCACCGAGCGACAGCATTTGCGAGCCATATTCGGCGGTAGTGACATGCCCCACCACCTCGCCCTTCATGCGCACATTGGCTTGCTCCGCACCCAAGAATCGGTCGGTGTCGATCTTCACCTTGAAACTGCAGTAGCTGAAAATGCCTTCGGTGACCACCGTCACCATGTCCACACCGTCGACCTGCGAGGACACGATGAAAGGCGCCGGCTTGTAATCGGGATAGGTGGTGGACGAGCCGACGCCTGTGACAAACACCTGATCGGTGTTCAGCAGGTCACCATTCCACGCCGTTGGTCCTTCTTCGGATGCACCCGAGGAAAATGGCACCAACACCGGCTCGTCTTTGTCGAGCGTGCGGCGCAGAAAAACCACCGGGTCGACACGCACCAGCAGACCTTCGCGGTTGGCATAACGGTCACAAGCACCCAGCCGACCCTCAGAAATTTGGCAAAGGACGGGGCAGGCATTGCACTCGATCTTGGCACCGCTCATGCGCTCATTGCGCGGCTTGGCACGCTCTGGCACCTGCTGCATCGCAGGTGTCTCCATGCCGGGAAGCCCATCGGTTTTTGAGTGTTCGGTCATCTCGGGTTTTGCTTGTTCAAAAGCCGAAGTGCGCACTTGCACGACGGATTCATTCTGTGTAGCATTCACAACACCAAAATGTTGCAATCACTACATTAAAGTCAATGTAGCGCATCCTGTTTTGCCGTGCAACAGTGTTTTCCCCAAGCTGTCGCGCACTGCCCTGCCAAGGGTTTTTGTTTTGTTCAACCTGACCTTGATCGACCATGAGCGCCTTTTTTGAAGAACGCGTATTGAGCGTGCACCACTGGACAGACCGCCTGTTCACCTTCACCACAACACGCGATCCATCGCTGCGTTTTTCCAATGGCCACTTCACCATGATTGGCCTGCGCTTGAACGGCAAGCCGCTGCTTCGGGCTTACAGCATCGCCAGCCCCAACTACGAGGAACATCTGGAATTTCTGAGCATCAAGGTTGAAGAAGGCCCGTTGACTTCCCACCTGCAACACATCCAGGTGGGCGATACCATCATCGTCGGTAAAAAGCCCACGGGCACCTTGCTGATCGACTACTTGACGCCGGCCAAACGCTTGTACCTGCTGTCCACCGGCACGGGCTTGGCGCCGTTCCTGAGCATCATCCGTGACCCCGAGACCTATGAAAAATTTGAAACCGTGGTGGTGGTGCATGGTGTGCGTCAGGTGGATGAACTGGCCTACCACGAACTGATCGTCGATCACTTGCCGCAACACGAATTTCTGGGCGACATGATCGGCCAGCAACTGCGCTACTACCCGACAGTCACGCGCGAGACTTACCGCAACATGGGCCGTGTGACGGCGCTGATTGAAAGTGGCAAACTGTTCACGGATCTGGGCTTGCCCCCCATCAATCCGGCCCAAGACCGGGTGATGTTGTGCGGCAGCCCGGGCATGCTCAACGACCTCAAGCACATGCTGGAGACACAGGGCTTTGTGGAGGGCAACACCAGCACCCCGGGTGACTTTGTCATTGAACGGGCATTTGTCGAGAAATAAATACACATGGTGACTGCAGCACGCCAACCCAAGCCCAGCCTGGCCAAGCCTGGTGCCAAGCCAAGTGCCAAGCGCGTGGTGGGGGTGCGCGAACACAACGCGCAACAAACACGCGAGAGCATTTTGCGCGCCGCCATCAAGGTGTTTGCGCAGCACGGTTATGAAGGCGGCAGTGTCGAAAAAATTTCTCGGCAAGCCATGTCCTACGACCGCATGATCTATTACTATTTCGGCAGCAAGGAAGGCTTGTTCATCGAAGTGCTGGAGACGATTTACCGCCGCATGAACGACGCCGAGGCGCAATTGGCCATCGATGTGAACACGCCGCTGCTTGCCTTGGAGCAAGTGGTTCATTTTGTGCTGGACTATTACCGCCACCATCCGGAATTCGTCACCCTGCTCAACACGGAAAACCTGCACAAAGGCAAGCACATCGTGAAATCGCTGCGTGCACGCGAATTTTCATCGCCAGCCATCGCCGTGATCCATGACATCTTGCGTGCAGGTGTATCGCAGGGACTGTTTCGCACCGACATATCGGCCCGCGACGTTTACCTGCTGATCGCGGCCACCGGTTATTTCTACATGTCCAACCGGTACACGCTGTCGGCCTTTTTGGGCGAAAACATCGACGCCCCGCAGGCTGTGGCGCAGTGGAAATCTTTCGTCATTGACACCGTGTTCCGCGTGGTCAATGTCCCCCTTCCATCCCACCCTTAAGGAGACTCCTCATGGCAGACATCAGCACCACCGGCGCATCCGGCAAAGTCGTCATCAAAAACATTGGCTTGTTGCTCTCGGGCGACCTGGATCAGCCCATCTTGCAGGCGGACACCATCGTCGTGCATGACGGACTGATCACCGCCGTGGGTCGTGAAAAGGATTGCGATCTGGAAGGCGCTCAAACCGTCATCGATGCGCGGCAAACCTGTGTCTGCCCGGGTTTGATCGACAGCCATGTGCACCCGGTGTTTGGCGACTGGACCCCGCGCCAAAACCAGATCGGCTGGATTGACTCGACCATGAACGGCGGGGTGACCACCATGGTCTCGGCCGGTGAAGTGCATTTGCCTGGACGCCCCAAAGACATCGTGGGACTCAAGGCCCTGGCCATCACGGCACAACGCGCTTTTGACAACTTTCGCCCCGGGGGCGTGAAGGTGATTGCCGGCGCGCCCATCATCGAAAAAGGCATGACCGAGCAAGACTTCAAGGACTTGGCCGATGCGGGCGTCACGCTGCTGGGCGAAGTGGGCCTGGGCTCCGTCAAGGCCGGATACGAGGCCCAGCAAATGGTGGCTTGGGCCCGCAAGCACGGCATCCAAAGCACGATCCACACCGGCGGCCCCTCCATTCCGGGCTCGGGGATGATCGACAAGGATGTGGTGCTTGAAGCCGATGCCGACGTCATTGGCCACATCAATGGCGGGCACACCTCGCTGCCCGAAGCCCATGTCTGCGAGTTGTGCGAAAAATCTTCCCGTGCCATCGAAATCGTGCACAACGGCAACGAGCGGGTGGCCATTGCCGCGGCGCGTGCGGCACTCGAACTCAAGTGCCCGCACCGCATCATTTTGGGCACCGATGGCCCGGCAGGCTCTGGCGTGCAACCGCTGGGCATGCTGCGCATGGTGGCGCTGCTGTCGAGCCTGGGCAACATCCCAGCCGAATTGGTGTTTTGCTTTGCAACCGGCAACACGGCCCGCATCCGCAACCTGAACTGCGGCCTGATCGAAGTCGGGCGGGCCGCCGATTTTGTCTTCATGGACCGCGCGCAGCACACCGCAGGCAAAACCCTGCTGGAGAGCGTTCAGTTGGGCGACATTCCCGGCATTGGCATGGTCATGATCGACGGCATCGTGCGGTGTGGCCGCAGCCGCAACACGCCCCCCGCCACCGAAATCCCGGTGGTGCTGGGCAGCCATTGACGCTGTGGCTGCAACACTGGCAGCTTTTTTGCATCCCACTGATCTCGCTCGTCCAGCGCTTTCGCAGTAACAGCGGCGCAACGGATGGACGCCTTCCACTTGTTTTCAATACCGACCTCCAGACGCATGAACTTTGAACCCCTGATCGAGCTGACCCGCAATGGCATCCAGGAATGCGTGCACATGGGCGCACTGGCCGTGACCGACACCGAGGGCCGCGTCCTGGCGCAAGTGGGCAACCCGCACTGGCTGTGCTTCACCCGCTCCACCCTCAAGGCCATGCAGGCCTTGCCGCTGATCCAGTCGGGCGGGGTGGCACATTTTGGCTTCACCCCTTCAGAACTCGCCATGATGTGCGCCAGCCACAACGGCGAAGAAATGCATGTCGAGCAGGTATCGTCCATTTTGCGGAAAAGCGGCAGCAGCACGCGCCAGATGCGCTGCGGCTGCCATGTGCCTTACCGCTTCACATTTTTTGACCGCCCCATGCCCGAGGGCTTTGCCTACGACGAGCGGCACCACAACTGCAGCGGTAAGCACAGCGGCTTTTTGGCTTATTGCGTGCAGCATGGCTTGCCCACCGACAGCTACACCGAGGTGGACCATCCTTTGCAGCAACAAGTGCGCCAAGCCGTGGCGCACCTGGCCGGTTTGAACGAAGAAGAGCTGGCGCTGGGCATTGACGGTTGCTCGGCCCCCAACTACGCCATGCCTTTGTCGCGCTTGGCCCGCAGCTATGCCCGATTGGCACAGCCCGAATCGGACGGCCTGTATGGCGAGAGCCTGCAACTGCTAGGGCAGGCCATGACTGCGCACCCCGAATTGGTCTCTGGCACCGGACGCAACGACGCCGACTTCATGCGCGCCGGTCGGGGAGACTGGGTCACCAAGGTGGGTGCCGACGGCGTGCAGGTGGTGGGCAGCCGCTCTCGGGGCCAGGCCCTGGCCATCAAGATCATGGACGGCAACAAAGCCGCGTTGTTTGCCGCCACCGTGGAGGCCTTGGACCAACTGGGCTGGTTAGACAATGCGCAACGCACCGCACTGAACCCGTGGCGTGCACAGGTGCTGCTGAATGTGGCGGGTGCGCCGGTGGGCGAGCGGTGCAGCGTGTTCCAGTTGCGCACCGGCGAAGCCGCCTGATTGGCAGGAGCGTGTCACTCAAGGGGCGCTATTGATTCGGCCCGGTGAAGTTTGAATTTTTTCTGTGTCATCCCGGCCTTGAGCCGGGATCCAGGATCCAGAATGTACAGCAGGTCTTTGCAAAGGACAGTGCTTAACTCTGGATCCCGGGTCTTCGCCCGGGATGACAAAGAGGGGACAACAACACAGGCCATTCATACTGCATCGGGCCGGATCAATAAGGTGGCTTTACAGAGCCGCCAGTGGTTGTTGTGTATGGCTTGAGCCGCTCATCGTTGACCAAAAATGGCGGTGCCCACCCGCACCATCGTGCTGCCTTCGGCAATGGCCTCGGTCATGTCAGCGCTCATGCCCATTGACAGCGTGTCAAGTGGCAGGCCTTGCTGGCGAAGGCTTTCTAACAGCGCTTGGGCCTGCGCGTGCACCGCCCGCATCTGTTCAGGGGTCTCAGCAGGTTCTGGGATGGTCATCAGGCCGCGCAACTGCAGGCGCGGCAAAGCGGCCACGGCTTGCGCCAGTGCGGGCAGCTCTTGCGGGCTCACGCCCGACTTGTTGTCGCCCCCGTCCACATTGACCTGAATGCACACCTGCAAGGGCGGCAGGTGTTCGGGACGTTGCTCGGACAGGCGCTGCGCAATTTTGAGGCGGTCCAAACTGTGCACCCAGTCAAAGTGCTCGGCCACCAATCGGGTTTTGTTGCTCTGAATGGGGCCGATGCAGTGCCAGACCAGTGGCAAATCGCGCAATGCCGTGATCTTGTCCACCGCTTCCTGGATGTAGTTTTCGCCAAAGGCGGTTTGCCCTGCCGCATGGGCTTGGCGAACCGCTTCAGGCCCCCAGGTTTTGGAGACAGCCAGCAGCTGCACACTGTTTGCGGCGCGCCCCGCCGCCTGGCAAGCGGTCTGAATCTGCACCCTGACGCGGGCGATGTTGTCGGCAATGGATAGGCTCATGAAGGGAGGGTACCAAAAGCGGCGATGTCACCCAATGGTCAGCCAAAAGCACCCGGCTTAAGCCAGTGCAACCACAGGCTGCCAAAATAACCTCTTTCTTCACTTCTCAACGAGACACGCCATGAGCCAAATTGCCGCCAAAACCTACGATGCCGCCCCCGCTAAAAAAGTCGCCTTTTTGGGCCTGGGCGTGATGGGCTACCCCATGGCGGGCCATTTGGCCCGCGCCGGTCACCACGTTACCGTGTACAACCGCAGTGCGGCCAAGGCTGTGGCTTGGGCCGCAGAATGCCCCGGCAACGCCACCGCCCCCACCCCGCGTGAAGCGGCAGCGGGCGCCGATATCGTGTACGCCTGCGTGGGCAACGACGCCGATTTGCGCAGCGTGGTGCTCGGAGCCGATGGCGCCTTTGCCGGCATGAAGCCCGGCGCGATTTTTGTGGACCACACCACGGCGTCCGCCGAAATCGCCCGCGAGCTGTACGCCGAAGCCCAAAAGCTGGGCCTGCACTTTGTTGACGCACCGGTCTCGGGTGGTCAGGCGGGTGCGCAAAACGGCCTTCTCACCGTGATGTGCGGTGGTGATGCGGCTGCCTTCGATGCCGTCAAGCCAGCGGCCATGGCGTTCTCGCGGGCCTTCACTTTGCTGGGCGCATCAGGTGCGGGCCAGCTGGCCAAGATGGCCAACCAGATTTGCATCGCAGGCGTGGTGCAAGGCCTGTCCGAAGCCATTGCCTTTGGCCAACAAGCGGGCCTAGACATGCACCTGGTGCTGGACGTGATCGGCAAGGGCGCGGCGCAGAGCTGGCAAATGGACAACCGGGGCAAGACCATGGCCGACGACAAATTTGAATTCGGTTTCGCCGTCGATTGGATGCGCAAGGACTTGGGGCTGGTGCTGGACGAAGCCAAGCGCAACGGGGCGCGCCTGCCGGTCACTGCGCTGGTCGACCAGTTCTATGCCGATGTGCAAAAAATGGGTGGCAGCCGTTGGGACACCTCCAGCCTGATTCGCCGCTTGCGTTGAAC
>Ga0209550_10002682_pt1 | contig 17122 bp, 5 predicted proteins | sample LauGreSuBDMM15SN_2_FD_187567 | JGI IMG/M metagenome (GOLD analysis project Ga0209550, IMG submission 187567) | Freshwater lake microbial communities from Lake Michigan, USA - Su13.BD.MM15.SN (SPAdes) (version 5) | ecosystem: Environmental > Aquatic > Freshwater > Lake | place: Lake Michigan, USA...
CACTTATTCTATCTAAATACGCATCCGCGCTTGTAAAACGATTCGAATAATAACAGCTTACAATCACTAAATCAATTAAATTCTTAAAAATAATATCCGAATCATACTCTTTATTTTTAATAACTAAAATACGACACTCGCTATAGTTATGATCATGATATTTAAATTTAAAACTATTCATTATAGAAATATGCCCAAAATATTGACTTCCAATATTTTCAATGGTTCGCAAGATCGGTTTAGCATTACTAGAAATAATGTTTATATTTGTTGGTTTTTTTAAAATTATATCACCAATGATCGTCAAAAAATATTTACTTTCCTCTTTGGATTCAAATATGTTTGATAATATGGATTGAATATTTTGAATCGTGTTTGATTCTGGTAGCGAATCCAAGATAGAGATTTCTTTGATTTGTTTAAGAATAGATGTTTTAATTTTGAATTTCCATGGCATTAAATTTGTATTATTTCGTAATTTTAATACTATATTATAAATAATGGTATCTTCTTTTATAATGGTATAGTGGTTATTGTCATAACAAAAAAAAATTTCACTTGTACTATTATAAAAATATTTATTATTATTTATAAATTGTTTGACAAAATTATTATGCGCAGATTGCCGTTCTTCTTTCTCTAAACTATTTTTTTTAGCATTCATTAAATAATTCGGCAATTCAACCATTATATAATTATTAAAAAGCTGACAGAGTTGTTCATCATTGCTATAGAAGGCATTTAATTCGTCTAATTTATTATGTAATTGAGTAATCATTACTAGTACTAGTACTATTAGTATTACTCATTATAACTCTTTATATTATTTGTGGCTTTATTTAATTTTCTTGTGTGATTAGTTTGATTGGTTTGATCGGTTTGATCGGTTTAGATGATTTGATTGCTTTGGATTGGTCTGACTCTTTTGACAAAGGAGTCGTTAAACCCTTACGATACTCTTCTTTGAATTCATTTAATTCTTCTAACCAAATTGTTTCAATTGTTTTGGATTCTAATACTCGTAGTTCTTGTTCTTTACTTTGTTTTTCCTTCAAGTGTTTTTCAACATTCTCTTCACTCACGCTGTCAAACGGCATTTTAATAAGATAATGAAATGGATGCTCCGCATTTTCTGGATTTGGATTAAATTTATGATCCATAAGTAGTGCTACAATTTCGCTATCTTTCTTTTTACGCATATCAATTTGATTGTCTAATACTGCTAAAATGAATTTTGCTTTATTGGATAAGACTAATAATTCCGTTTTAAGTTTACTAATTTGCTTTTCTTTTCGAATCACGTAATAGTTATATCGAATTGGATAATACTCTTCAATAATAGAACTCGCAGACTCATATTTTTTCAGATGTTCTTTATGATCAAATAAATACATATTATTGGTTGAATAGGTTGTATATAATTTTAATAGTTTTTCTAATTCTGTAACTTTTTCAGAGCAATTTCCGCTAATATCTGTTGTTTGAACTAATAAATTAGTTAACACACCTGGGTAAAACTCAATCACAAAGTTTACCTTTGAATCCGTAGACATATCATTATAATCTTTAATATATTTATTGTCTTTGTTGTCCATAAGAGATTCAATATATTCTTTATAATCTTGTGTCCATGTGCCAATTGGCAATTCAGTAATTATAATTTTATTGTCATCTACTTTCGCATAGACACCTTTAATCAAATATTTTTTGGGGGCAATCAATTCAATCGATCCTGTAAATCCATTGTAAAAGGGTGTAATTTCAATAGCATGGTCTTCTTTCTTTAACATTAAGGTTAATTTTTCAATAATTTGAAACACGTTATAACACATAATATCCGTACTAAATCCTGTACCAATGCCTTTTGTTCCGTTTACTAACACCATTGGAATAATTGGCGCATAATAAATTGGCTCTACTTGTTCACCATCATCTTCCAAATATTCAAGAATCGCATCGTCCTCGGGGCGATAAATTAACCTCGTAAGTTTATTTAACTTTGTATAAATATATCGTTCCGAAGCAGCATCTTTGCCGCCAAGCAGTCTAGTACCAAATTGTCCATTCGGTTCTAGTAAATTAATATTATTTGATCCAGTAAAATTTTGCGCTAACCCTACAATTGCGGCATTCAAACTAGCTTCTCCGTGATGATACCCAGAATGCTCTGACACATACCCACTAAATTGAGCGACTTTAATTTCATTTGTCAATCGCTTTTTAAATGCGGAGAATACAATTTTTCGCAAGCAAATTTTTAAACCATCCATAAGGTTCGCAATCGATCGTTCATTATCATACGTAGAATAATGAATTAATTCTTTATCAATAAAATCATCATAAGTAATATGTTTATCGTGTGTGTCCGCATAAAGAGTTCGATCATACTTCGATAACCATTCTTTCCTGTCATCACTTCTTTTTTTGTTAAATACCATATCTATTTTTGTAGACGTGCTTTCGCCAGTAGATTTAAAACTTACTATTTTTTTATCTTTAAAATACTCTTTGAATTCATTGCCTGTGCTTGTTCCCAATCCTTTATAATATTTAATTGTCCATTGTGTTGTATCATTTGTTTCTTTCCAATGAGTAAATTCACCTTGGTTATAAAATTGTTGAATTGTTTTTCCTTTGGTTGCTTTTAGAATGGGCGTATTCATGTATCCAATAAAGTCTGGAATACTAATTAATGATTTCCAAAGTGAATCAAATACATTAATACACAATCCTTTGATATGACTTCCGTCTAAATCTTGGTCTGTCATAAATAATATTTTACCATAACGTAATTTTGTAGCAATGTCAAGTGCTGTATATTCTTTACCATGTTCTAAGCCTAAAATTTGTTTAATTTCTGCGATTTCTTTATTGTTGCCAATTTTAGTGAGTGTTTCTCCACGTACATTGAGTAATTTTCCTTTCATTGGATAAATTCCAATTGTATTTCGGTCGTCTTTTGATAATCCCGAAACAATGCCTGCTTTCGCAGAATCTCCTTCGCATAAAATTAATATACAAGTGTTTGATTTTGAAGTACCCGCATGATTTGCGTCAATTAATTTTGGAATTCCACGAATCGATTTATTTTTACATCCGTCTTGTTTTTTTAACACTTTAATATCATTGAGTTCGGTTGTTTGACACACCGCATCCATTAATCCCATCTTTGCTATTTTTTCAATAAATTTATCGCTTACTTCACACGTTGATCCAAATTTAGTAATTGGCGTATTCATATAATCTTTGGTTTGGCTGTCATAACTTGGATTTTCAATATCACAACGAATAAACAATAGTAGTTTTTCTTTAATGGTTGTCGGTTTTACATCTATTTTCTTTTTAAGTTTAATAAAGGCTGTTAATTTTCTTGTGAGTTGATTTAAAATATATTCTACATGTTTGCCGCCTTTTGGTGTATAAATACCATTTACAAAGGACACTTGCGAAAACTCGCCTTCTTTTGTAAATGCTACCGCATATTCCCATCGTTCATTTGCTTCTTCATATTTGACTTCACTCGTATCCACAATTAATTTAATGTATTGTTGAAAATTCTTTACTGGCACAATTTCTTTATTAAATTTAACTTTAATTCCTTTCTCTGTTACTGCTGCGATATCATATACCCGTCGCTTAAATAATTCTAATATGTCTATGGTTAGTCCATTTTCAAGTCCAAGTCGTTTGTAGTCGGGCTTAAACTCAATTTTTGTATATGGTTTAGTTTTACATTTCGTAATTTTTGGCGGGTCAATCACGTCTAAGTTGTTGCGAAATTCTTGCGTATATTTAAGCTGTCGGGTGGCGTCAATTGTTTCAATGCGACCCCACGTTGACCAAATGAAGACTAATTTAATGCCAAAGCCGTTTTTTCCACCAACAATTTTTTTCTCTTCTTTATTATAATTTGTAGAGGTTCTAAGATGCGCAAAAATTAATTCTGGAATCCATAGTTTATATTCTGGATGCTCGGCAACATCAATTCCATTTCCGTCATTCATCATTGTAATAATTCCATCGTCACTAATACTGATATCAATTGTAGAAACGGGAATTACTTCTTTATTTTCATTGAGTGCTTGCTGCATTCTAACTACATGATCGCGGCAATTTACAATGCCTTCATCAAATAGTTTATACAATCCTGGATTATACGTTATTTTCTTTTTAATGATTTTAGCCTCGCTCGACGAATACACGTATTCATTTGAATCAATCACTTCAACTGAACCAATATAAGTATCTGGATTGTCTAATATGTGTTCTTTATCGCTTTTCTTTTGATATTTATTTAAGTCTACCTGTTCTGACATACTTTGTGGATACTACTAATTGTTTGTTTACTTTTAAATTTATATGTTTCAATTTTAATTCTTTTAATTCTTTTAATTCTTTTAATTCTTTTAATTCTAATTAATAATTACGATTTAAAGATTTTTTAAAAATGTATTTGTATAATGACCGAAAATTCAAATAATATTTTAACAATTCAAACAATACAAATTGCTCCTTTTAGAACATTAATGACGGCGTTAAAAGATATACTTTTAGAAACAAACATTACATTCAAACCAGATGGGATTCGAATCATTAATATGGATAAATCGCATACAATCTTAGCCCATCTTTTTTTACAATCCGAAAATTTTGAAGTCTTTGAATGTAAAAAAGATAAAATTGTAATTGGTGTAAATATGTTTCATTTGTTTAAATTAATTAATACAATTGATAATGATGATACGTTAACGTTATACATTGAAGAATGTGATTATGTGGATGGAATTGTACATCATTTAGGGTTAAAATTTGAGAATGGAGAAATTAAACAATGTAAAACACAAAAATTAAGACTTATTGAGCCAGACAATGAAGAACTAGAAGTACCTGATGTGACATTTTCATCAATTTTAAACATACCCTCTACCGATTTCCAAAAAATTATTAGAGACCTTAGTATTATTTCTGATAAATTAGAAATAAAATCGGTAGGAAATGAATTAATTTTTAAATGTCAAGGTCAATTTGCGATTGCTGAAATTAGACGTTCTGAATCGGATGGCTATATGGAATTTATACAGAAAAATCCAAATAAAATTATTCAAGGCGAGTTTTCGCTTAAAAATTTAGGTTATTTTATTAAGTGCACAAATTTATGTAGCCAAATTGAAATTTATTTAGAAAATGATTTACCGCTGATTGTAAAATATAATGTTGCCTCATTGGGGGATATTAAATTATGTCTCGCACAATTACCGCCTTCGTAAGCGATTTACATAGTTACATAGTTACATGGTTACATAGTTACATATAAATTATACTATCGTTAAGGATAGTATAATCATGTTTCTTTGTTTCTTTGTTTCTTTGCTTACACGTACTCATTTATACAATTTTAGAATAAGATTATTATTTTATTAAAAACATGCTAGAAATTCCTATTAAAATACCTACAATAGGAATATAAAACATATAACTAGAACTATTATCCTCTTGATATATGCTGCTGACGTGCATTTCCGCTTGTCGTGCGTCTTGTTGAAATCTTTGTGCGTTTGCTGCTGCTACTACTGCTGGTTGTGGTCGTGCTACTACTGGTTGTGCTACTTCTTGTCGTGCTACTGCTGGTCGTGCTACTTCTTGTTGTGCTACTGCTTGTCGTGCGTCTCCTGAAACAACCTTCAAAATTTTATCTAGCATTGATTGTTGTGCTACTGCTACTGGTCGTGCTATCTTTTCTTGTAGTTCTGCTGCTGGTCGCGCAACTTGTTGTCGCTGTTTTTGCTCTAGTTTAACATCAATTTTTTTTTTTTCTTCTTCCCACAATTCTGGATTATATATGTTCTTCCAGTCGGGGTTCAATTGGGGAGCACGCCATTCAACCCACTCTTGCTTATATTTGGGATCTATATGTAAGTCTTCAGACTCCGCCTCTGCTATGTATTTATGAGCATCCTTAACCCGTTCTAACCAAGTCTCTACACCAAACTCCGGGTTTGGACCATCGGGGTGCGCATTCTTCGCAGCCACTATATACTGAGCTCCTAACTTTGGATCATTAACAAACTTCTCATCAATATCAGCATCAACAGCAGCATCAATATCAGCAGCAACATGGGGGCGCGGGGGCGGTGTTGGATCCTCAAAATTGAACGCTTGTTTTAATCCTAGTAGGATTGAATTACTAGTTAACGCTGGATCTTTAGTAATCATATCACTTAGTTTTTGTTTTATATTCTCGGTTAATTTTTCATCCAGTTTCAAGTCGCCAATTTCCCGCGCAATCAAGATGGTTTCTTTCCACAATAAAAACTGAAGACCAAATGCGCTTTGAATTGCTGACATAAGTTTTTCCTCGTTTTTGTCCCCGTCTTCATTCTCATACGCTTCCTTAACTGGTAACAATGCTCTGAGTATCTCATATCTCACACGCATCATTTGAAGTTTTGCATTATTTATTACCAAATCTTCACCACGAGTAACTGCGTTATCCACGATTGTCTTGGATTTATTTAATTGTTCCATTTCTGCTACTATTAAATTGGTCTTAGTCGTTGTAACATAAATAGGAATCATATCATAATAGTTGTTTTTGTTTTCGTATAAAGGGCGTGTATCTTTTTCACTTATAGGTAATTTAAGCATCTTGTCCATTTCATCAAGTGTAAAAAATCCTCTGGCTACTGCAACAGCCTCAAATTGAGGATTTTTCGTTGTTTCCTCCTGGTTGTATTTGTATAGTGAAAAAATTTCATGTCTTTCAAGCTGATCTTTTTTAATGTCAAACGAAATCAACAATGCTTCCAGTATTTTGTTTGCATCATCGCCGTGGTTAGGCTTATAATCTTCTGCAAGCTTTTTTATTTTATCTTGTCTATTCTTTAACAAGAGTGTTGCAGCTTGGTCTTCATTTGCTTGTGGATTGCGTTGCAGGTATTCATAATAGTCTTTTGCATTGTTCCCCATAGCCTTTGCAATGTCTATTACCGATATCATATGATCAACGTTAATATTCTTATCTTTAATGTTTGCAAATTTTTCATAGACCTCTTGAACATAATCCTGCTTAGGTTCCAGTTTTTTCTTAATGTCGGCGGTCACTAAATTCATCTTTGTTTGCATCATAATTAACTCCGCTTGTAAAATTGCCATAGACAGCGCATCCGGTTTAATTCTTTCTTGAATTGCTGTTATTTGTTCAATTTGTTTGGAAAGCTGCTTTATACTAGTGTCCAGCTCGCTTAAAAAATCTATCTTTGGTATAGTTTCAATCTTTTTTTTCATAGAATTAAAATGAGTATACTCATTATCATACTCATAACCAATATAGATCTGCTTTTCTTTTATATATTGTGCCATTTCATCAGACGTTTTAAATCCTCTGGCTATAGCTTCTGCTTGTTCTTGATAATACTTTGCCCTGCTTCTGGCTCTTTCATTTGCTTGTCTTATCGCTTGTTGCTGGAACGGATCTTCCTGGAAGTTATCACGTTGCTGTATATTCTCCTTCCTTTTCGGTCCCTTCCCGTCCTCCTCTGCTGCCGCCGCTTTCTTCCTGTCCTCCTCTTTCAGTCTTGCCCTCTCCTCCGCCGCTGCCCTCTCTGCCGCTGCCCTCTCTGCCTGCTCGGCAGCCAGCTTATCAGCATCTGCCCTATTGGTATCGGCTTCTTGTTTTTTTTTGATATCAAACGCATCCGACAAATCTTTCACCATCTGATTTTCAGGTTCGTCATTCAAGAGTTGTTCTACCACTTTTTTCATTTTCTCTTTAATACTCTCTCCCCAAGCGTTAAAACTTGTGTGAAAATCTTTTCTTACTTGTTCCTCATAGGATTCCGCCGCCACCAAGTGCTTCCCCACCTCGCTGTCGTCGAATTGCTTTCTCAAATCCAACACCTTCGCCCTCAACTCCTGCGCATTACTCGCTTTCTTAAGACCTGCATCCTGCGCAGCAGCCAACGCCGCTTTTTCCTCATTCCGATACGGCTCCGCCGCCGCCTCCGCCTTAGCCACCGCCTCCTCCGCCGCGTCCATATTATCCAGCGCAGTATTCAACGCTATAGATTTTTCATCTATATTTTTTGCAATCTGAACCAATGCTTCAATTGTGTCTCCTTCTTTTTTTTTTAATAAATTGTTTATTATTAAAACTTTTTTCTGATTTTCTTTTGCAACGCGAAACATGACGTGATTGTGATCCTCTTTATATATAGATATAACTTTGTCAAACTTCTTAACTAAACGTTCATACAAGTTTAATGGTTCGATCTGTGGGCTGTCTTTTTTTATTTCCTTTTTTCCTGCCTGCTCATTCTCTACATTTGCCCCCGCATCTAACATATCAGCGAAAAAAGCAAAGAGCCCATCCGACCCATCCGATGCGTGCTTTACTGGTTCTAGTAATTTTACTGGTGCTGTGTCTATGTTTATTCCCTTTCCTACTATCCAATTAGCCTCATCTAACAATTGAGGTTGAAAAAAAACATTATGAAAATAAGAATAGTTTTGTGCGTAATATCCTAGAGGTTTATTATTTAGACCTTGTTTTTCTTCATTAACATCTCCCGTAACCATCCATCCATCCAGTGTATCATCTAATGTGCCGCCATTTCCTATAAAAGAAGCATCATCCCAAGCATTCACTAATAATAAAATATTTTCATCATTTTCTATATATGAGCCAAATGGATCTGCATTATATCTATTGTTACCAGACTCTATCCATGTAAACATTCCTTCTTTAATTGACGATGTAGAATAAGTTTCTTTTCTAGCTTCTTTATCGAAATTGACAAAAGTTATAACAACTCGATTATCTATATGCATATTGAGTAATTTATCTTTATAATAGTTTAGTAGGTCAACTCTTCTATTAGGGGGTATCATCGTTTTCCAAGCACCAAATCCTAATTTTGAAATTCTTACTTGTAAGATTTTTCCTTTATACTTATTACTTAAATGGGTAATCGCATTTTGTATAACATTTAATGTATTGTTTAACAATTTTTTATAGTTATTTTCATTAAATCCATTAAAAATAAATTCCTCTGGTGCATCGTGTATATTTGAAAAACAAAATTTATAATGTGGAGTTAAATTATTTTCTAGATTCACTCCCCATGTATGTAAAATATAGGCTCCATCCTTTGTTGGTCTATATTGGCTGTATTGATCTTTTTCTTTTAGTTTATCTTCTGATACTTGATTTATAAGGTCAGGGTCATTAAAAACAGACTCAGAAAAAACCCAATCAGTCCATCCAAGAATTCCATACCACAGGTGTTCTAGTTGTGTATCCCCGCGACATTTTGTATTATCATCTGCATTTTCACGTAGCCTACCTCTAACTTTAGCATCGAACAGATATACAAGTCTTTTACTATAACCAAATAAACTAGTAAACGTAGGTTCATGAATCCAGCTCCATTTATTATCTTCCTTAAAATGAATTGGATGTCTAAATAACAGATGTTGTTTTATGTCTCTTATAATGGTATTATCCTCTTGTTTTTTTGGTAAAATTAATACTGCGTCAAATAGTTTTGTTTTAAACTCTGGTTTTTTAACTTGTAGTTTTATACTTTTTGTTATACTTTCCGGTAAAAATTTTTTAGTTTTATACATTGTACCTGCATAGATCGTTAAAAAATCATCTATATGATCTAATTTATCCTTTAATCTCAATACACTTAACTTTGCTACTCTATAATACAATAAATCTTGCTGGTTTTCATAATTTTCTTCGCTATCTTGTTGTTTGGCCAAGCCAACTCCTAAACCCATTTGAATTGTGCCAACGGAGTCTTGAATTTTATCTTTTTTCTCATCTTTTTTTACAACCGCTTCGGTTCTACTCCATATTGTAGAATCTCGTGGTATATGAACTTTTCCTCCACCTTCTACATACGATTCTAAGGAATCAAATTTTTGATTAATATCGGCAATAACCTGTTCCGTCGTACTCAACCCGTCGGCTTGTGTTGTTATTATACCTAAATAATTTGGATGAGAAATTGGTTGTGTCATATTTTTTTTATAAGGAACTAAGATACCTGGTTGGCCGCTAACATTCAAAGGGGTATCAAAGGGGGTATCATGATTATTAAAATTTGCTCCCCATATAAATAAATCGGATTGTATTTTTGGATCCAATCCTATTGTTAAAATGTCTGAGTGTTTAGTTATTTTTTTTTTCTCTGGCTCTGGAGGATTTGTGGTATATCCTTTAACAATTGTTGAAACCAACTCAGGAATAAAAAACGTTGATTCTAATTCTTTATTAAACAGCCACAGCGCAATGTTCTCTATAAATACACTCCTTAAGTCATCAAATACCCCACCAGATTGTTCTGAACTCCTATTTTTTAACGTTTTTTTTCTTTTCGGTTCATTAGTTTTTTTTTTACTAACGTTAGTCATACTATATATATTTATATAGTATACTTTATTTTTATTTTTTAATAGTTAAATTAACGTATTAACGTATTAAAGTTTGGAATTGTTGTTTTTTCTTGTTTTTTTATGTGGCTTATTCTCTATGTTCGTCATAGGAGGCATTCTCTTATGATGTGTTCTTCTCTTACGATGAGTTATTCTCTTACGATGAGTTCTTCTCTTATTATGAGTTCTTCTCTTACGATGAGTTCTTCGCTTATTCTTTCTCTTTTTTTTTATGCTTTCGTGTAACATAGTTGCCAATTTTTTTCCCCTGCCTTGATTATAGTTTGGCAACAATCTAACGCGCCCTGGAATCATTAAGCCGGTTTTTGGGTCAAAATAGTTTGGCAACAATCTAGCGCGCCCTGGAATCATTAAGCCGGTTTTTGGGTCAAATGTTGGGTTTGAGCGAATTATCCCTGGCTCAGGCGGCGGCAATTGAGCCTTGCGAATCACGTTGCCCCTTAAGTCTACTGATCTGACGCTCGGCTGATCCGGCCGCGGATAAAATAAATAGGTACCATAATTTGTCAGCGTAGAGGCAACCTGAGATGCTGCATGAGATGCTGCCTGATATGCTGCCTGAGATGCTGCCTGAGATGCTGCCTGAGATGCTGCCTGATATGCTGCCTCTTTTGTCTTATCTACAAGTTTTCTTAAATGCCCAGGTGAAGGAGGTTTATGCGTCTTATAAAACGGAATACGTTTTGACATAAGAAGCTCATCAGAAAGCGATGGGTTGTTGCCCTCTTCCGTTTCATCAGGCGCAAAAACAGGTGACTTATTTGTCACTGATTCTGATTGTGGAGTTCTTTGTTCTTGTTCAAGCCGCAACTTGTCCGCAGCTAACTGCTGCGCCTTAAACCGAGCCAAATCTTCCGCATTTAGCCGCTTCTGTTGAGCAGCCCTAAAATTCAGCAGTGCTGCACCCGAGATGCCTGGTGGAGGAGGCCCAAACCTCGAAGACTGCTGAGGCGGACGATGTGAAGCCACCATCGCCTGATACTGAGCTGCGTTCCTCGCCTCCACCTCCGCTATTGCCGCCGCCGCCTCCGCGATCTTCGGATCATCTCTTGCCGCCGCCTCCACCATCGCATGATACTGAGCTGCGTTCCTCGCCTCCACCTCCGCCATTGCCGCCGCCGCCTCCGCGATCTTCGGATTATCCCTCGCCGCCCATTCAGCCTTGAGCTGGGTGTATTCATCAACCGCCTTTTGCCGCGCCTCCATTGCCGCCTTCTTCTCGTACACCTTATTCTGCACGTCCTGCTTCATGTCCTCTTTAACATTTTCTATAGTTGCCATGTTTGCCGCGATCCACACCGCCCACTCCGCTACCTGCGCCGCCCACGCAGCGCTTTCGTGCCGCGCCCGCGCTTGCTTCACATCGAAGTCTGGATCAAACAGGTCGACGCCCTGCGCTTTGATCTCTTGAGCACTTTCCCATGCTTCCCATGCTGCATTCCTCTCCGCAGCCCAGTACGGCGCTAGCTCGGGCTTTGCTCTCGCATTTTGCTCCATCGGCGTGATATTCCATGCCACCGCCCTGCCGTCGCGTCGCGCCTGCCGCGCCTGCAACTGCTCCTCAGACACAAACCTTCTGTTCTGTGTCCGAGCAGCAGCAGAAGCAGCAGCAGGATCATCAGCCTCCCTAATCGGAAAAAGAGGATCACCACGCTCGCGAAACCTAGTGGGAGCTGGCGGCAACGGAACAGAAGCAGCAGAAGCAGCAGCACGAGCAGCAGCAGCAGCAGAAGCAGCAGCAGGATCATCAGCCTCCCTAATCGGAAAAAGAGGGGCACCAAAGCCGCGAAACATAGTGGGAGCTGGCGGCAACGGAACAGAAGCAGCAGGATCATCAGCTTCCCTAATTGAAAAAAGAGGACCACTAGTATTAAAAAAATTACGATCACCAGGCTCGCGAAACCAAGTGCGGTTTGGACCTGGAGCTGGAGCTGGAGCTTGAGGAACAAATGGAACAGCAAATGATGCTTGAGCTTGAGCTTGAGCTTGAGCTGAAGCTGGAGCTTGGTTTGTGGTGCTATACTGACCTTGGTCTGTAAATTTGGCATTAACAAATATAATTTTTACAAATGAAAATATAATGTCTTTATTTATTTCTTGATTGGTGTCAGCGGCGTTACGAAAGTGATACCCAAGAAACCCGCTTGTCACAGGTGGGGTACTATATTGATCTGACATTGTTGCTCGGGCACGCTCGTTTTGATTATATTGTTGATTGACATTTTCTAAACGTGCTTGAATGCCTGCGTTGACATAATCTCTTAGGGAACTAAGACTGACGTATCCAATATATTGTGTAGTTGGACTAGGTATCCAAAGTAAAGTTTGGTTAAAATTATCACGCCAAAATTCTTTTGAACCTGCTGTAATTGTTTCTTTCATTACTAATTGCACGTCCTGATTTGCGGGATCTTCATTTATATTGGTTAATGCTACACAATGTCCATATCTATCTGGACTAATTCCAAACATCCCATACAAACTTCCATTCTGAGCCTTTTTTATATATTTTTTCAAAGTTGTTATAAATGGATCATTCAATACTACTTGCGCTCCATATTCCCCGTTAGATCCTTCCGTGCTATCAGGTATACTGGAATGAGGTCCTCCATTTGGCGGCACTCCATAACCAGTGTAATAATGTCCAGCACCACTAATTTGACCAAGTAATCCTCTACAATGGTTAAAAGTAAACGGATCTGTCTTACGAAATTTTTGTAAATTATCAGAAACGTACATCATAGGTATAAAATGCCCATTTTGTAATGCTAGTCTTATTTGTATTAATGTTTCACTCAATTTTGCAATATGTACATTAAATCTAGGTGGAATTTCCTGCTGTTGTGCCAATTGTAAAAAATTTACAGACCCTCGTTCACGACGAATAGGCTGAGCGAATATTCGTGCAATGGAAGCTCTACTGACTACATCATCATTTTGATCCCGTATTCTATTGAACGCTATAACAACAGAGCCGTCCACCGGAGCCGCCGAGCCAGTCTTCTCCGTAATAATACTAAAAATATAACGATGCAATAAAGCAGACATTATTTCACCATCACTTAATATCCGTGATTGTGTTTGTTCAATGCCTTCAATACACTGAAAAATAGTATAAGTTTCTTGGCATAGAATTGTGTCATATAACATGCTTTCTTCTTCCGCCTGATCAGGAAAATGAACAGGAAAATACAATTTAAATAATCTTGCTAACATTCTTGCTGCTGAATGGGAAACGCAACTTGATTCATCATAGGTGAATATTCCAGAAGAGTTTACTCTTTGTTGTTGTTGTTGTCCAACTGTTGTAGACGGATCACGTTGTGGTAGTAGTGGTGCTGCCATATATATATATATATATATATATATATATTCTAAAGAATGTGAATTAATTTTTTCTACTTTTTTCTCTCTTTTTACTCTTCTCTCTCTTTTTACTCTTCTCTCTCTTTTTACTCTTTTTACTTTTTTTTCTTCTTGTTTGCGAGTTTTGCGATTTGACTTTGTTTCTTAAGAATGTTCGCCGTCTCCGGTGACCCTTTCCTTCCTTGTATTTATAATACCCCACTTTCCCGACTTCTTGCACTTCGTTTATGGCACACTCCATACATAAATCAAAGTTACACTTGTTACAACGATAGCTCCATTCGTTCATACTAAACGTTTTTTGACACTTGTCACAATTATATGTGTTACTTGCCAATTTGCTACTTGTCATTTTAACTGCTTCTAATCGATGTTCGTGTTTTGGTGTAGTAATATAATCCCAGTATTCTTGATGTTTTTGTTGCGATTGTTGCGATTGTTGCGATTGTTGCGATTGTTGCGATTGTTGCGATTGTTCCTGTTGCTGTTCTTGAATTGTTATTTTTGTAAGTTCCATTTGTTCTTTTACCAACTCAGCCATTGACGCTCTAGAATTATTAAATGGACGGGAAGACATACGATCAATCTTACGTTGTAGTGGTTTACTGCTATCAACTTCAGCATCAAGATACATAATACAAATGTTTGCTGGTTGTTCCTTTAGAACCGGATCTTTATAATCATTATAGGCAGTTAGTTTGGCAATATCTAATTTAAATATTTGGGGTTCCTCCGTTTTCATTACCGGTGTCTCAATACCAGCCGGCATCACAAAAATTTTTTCTACCGCCATATCTTTTCTAGAATCTTTAATTATTAATTCGGTTGGAGTCATTCCTATAATTGTAACAGCATGATTTCCCACACCAATGATCGCATACATCCTTTTTCCATTAATTATAGCATCTAGATCTTTTAACCAAAATTTTTTGCTTGTTTTACTTGGTACATATTGTTGGCCGGTCTCCTTATACTCCTGAAAAATCCCTAAATCTATAGATCGACCGAGGATTGGTTTAAAATACGAGGTTTGAATGGCAGAACTAATTTCTTGTAAAGTTAAATACAAATATTGTAAATATACATTGACTTCCTCTAATAATGGATCATAAAGTGGTGGTTGTGGATGTTTTTTTTTATAATAGACTTGATATCTTAATATATCTTGTACACTAGATAGAACTGGAGTTAGAGTTAATTTATAAAGGGCAATTGAAATTGCTTTTTCTAAAAAATCTCCTGTGCAGTCACAATCAATTAACATTGAGTTATAAATATAATGAAATAATAACGCGGACATTATTTCCCCATCTCTCTGAGCTTCTCCATCAACTCCTGGTAAAAATTCATCACGATGCTTGTCAAAATGGTCAAGATACGTATTAATACATTCAAAAATTGTATGTTCCTTTCCGCAAAGAAACATGTCATAAAAATCGCTATATCGTTCTGTTTCGCTTTTAAAATCTCTTGAAAAATGAAACTTAAAAAATCTAGACATCATTTTTGCTATTGAGTGAGCAAAACAAGTTCCATCTACGGGGCCCTGATCCGTAACTACCGATGAACACATACGAGTCAATGGAACCACATCACGAACAAAAGAAAAAGGTGGTTTTGAACTAGAACTTGAACTTGAACTTTTTCCAAATGGATTCATATAATAATTATAACTATTATATTTTAATGGTATCGTAACGAGATTTTTGTGTTCGTTTCTTTTTTTTCTTTTTCTTCTTAATAGAAACGCCTGCTGCTCGCCGCCATGAGGACGCCGCATCAGCTCGTGAAGAAGAGGGTGCGGCTGCGGCGGAAGATGCGGGTGCTGCTTCTGGAATGGCCGCAAGAGTTTGCCTTGGTGGAGGAGGCTCTCTTCGCAAACGTATTATAGGTTTGGGTATACTTGCGCGTTTTGTAAAATCGGGATTGCCAGACAACTTGAGATTCTGACGCATTTGTGATAAATATAAAAACTCATTTATGCTACCTAAAATGAAAGGAATACTTTTCCTCACAAAAGCATTATTTACAACTACCGGCGAATAATAGGGTATTAATTGAACAATTCGTTCTGGACTATGTGCATTTGAAGTATGCCTATCAAGAAGAATTGGATATAAATTAACACGTCTGTTAAATTTGGCACGTGCGTCAACGTTTGATGTTGTTGAAGAATGTATTTTACCTAGATGACTTTCTCTTGTCAACGGATCGTTTCCTGTATGTATTGTAATATGAAATAAGTCTTCTTCAAGTCCAAGTTCATCATTTATTTTAATAACTTCTTGAGTAGTACCATCACTCCTTAGCTCGTTTGTTAATTGAGCCGAAGTATAAAAAAAGAATACAAATCCTCCACTATAATACCTTTTAGCAACGTATAATGGGGAGTTTTCTGGATACGTGGAATTTATATCACTAACCGCCTGCTCTAAATAGAATAAAAGTTCATCTTGAAGTCGGTATAAACGTCTATCCTCTTGAAGTTGAGATTGACCTATTTGCTTAAAAAAATCAGTAAACTCTTCAATCGTAATTTCTTCACGTATTTTTTTATATCCTAATTTATATAAATCACTTATTAAAATTGTTATTTCATTAAAAATATCACGCCACGCAGATAATATATGGTCACCATATCCTTTTGAAATTTTTCCTGACAAGCACAAATGCTCAAGCTCTGATGTGCGCAGTCTCAATAAATCCAAATTAATTAAATCAATATCGCTTTTATCGGTTGCAGTACTTTTTAGTGAATTAATAATTTTAGACAAATTATCTAATGTTATTGTATCTGGAATATCTTCAAAGGAAGATGTGCAAATTAACTGCAAATTATCCGCCATCTTAGCATTTTTTTCTAATTTTTTAAGATAGGAATCGTCTTCTCTTACTTGGAAGTCTGTTAGAACCTCGTCTATGTATTCTTTAGAATCAATGCTAAGCAATAGCGAACTAGCATCTCTTTTTGCTTTTCTTTGCTTATTGGGCAGTTTACGTTTTATGTTTGCCATTATTGTTTCAAGTGAGTATGCTGGGTTTGCTTCGACTACGTCACGATATAATTCCCATCTAGATTTAGGAGTAGACTCAGACGAAGAGTCATAGTCATGTAGCGCGAGAGAAGACTGAGAAGACTCAGGAGACTCAGTGGGAGACTCGGTGGAAGACCTAGCTTTAGAAGATGCCGATCTAGAAGGTTTAGGGGATGCCGATCTAGAAGGTTTAGGGGATGCCGATCTAGAAGGTTTAGGGGATGCCGATCTAGAAGGTTTAGGGGATGCCGATCTAGAAG
>Ga0209550_10002683_pt1 | contig 17117 bp, 8 predicted proteins | sample LauGreSuBDMM15SN_2_FD_187567 | JGI IMG/M metagenome (GOLD analysis project Ga0209550, IMG submission 187567) | Freshwater lake microbial communities from Lake Michigan, USA - Su13.BD.MM15.SN (SPAdes) (version 5) | ecosystem: Environmental > Aquatic > Freshwater > Lake | place: Lake Michigan, USA...
GGTGCAGCCAAGTGAACACGTGCATTGCGAATACCGGCGATTTGAGAAATGGTTTTCGCCAACTCCTGCTCCATGGCATTGTTGTAGCGAACCTGTTCCATGAACTGACTGGTGGTCATGGCAGGCATGTCTTTCAGCGTGTCCATGCCCTGCACTTCAGTGCGCGGCAAACCTTTGGAAGACAGCAACATGCGCGCTTCTTGGTATTTGTCAGCCGGCACCATGATTTGTCCGGTGTTGTTGTCGATCTCTGGACTGAAATTAGCGGTCTTGAGGGTTTCGATGGCAAGTTGTTTATCGGCCTCTGGCAGCATCATGGTCAATGCCCGCATCTGTGGGGTTTTCATTGACATCGATGCCAAGCCAAAGGCTGCCACGACCATCAAAATGACCACAATCGGCAATACTTTTCGTACCGTGGGTTGACGCACTAAATCGCGGATCATGCCCATGGGATCGGTCAGCGCAGAACCGGTGACAGAGCGCATCGGCGTGCCATTGGACACCATCGCATTGTTGCTGCGTGCACCTGCGTCAGACTCAGTGGTCAGCGCGTTGGAGGTGGTGCCTATTGGGGAATTGAGTGTTGCACTTGCGGTTGCCATGTTGTTCTCTCAGGTTAGACCGGCATGTTCATGATTTCTTCATACGCTCTGAGCACTTTGTTGCGCACCTGTAAGGTGGCCTCAAATGCCAGAGAGGATTTCTGCATACCCAAGACCACGTCGGTCAAAGGTACGTCTTCGCCTTTTTGATAGGCTTCTTGCAAGTTGGAGGACTTGACTTGCACTTCATTGACTTTGTCGAGCAGGTTCTTGACCGACTCGGTGAAATTCGGCAGCTCGGTTTTGGGTGCCTGAATGTCTTGCACCTGCGGCGGTTTGATGTGGATTTGGTCAACACCACCTGCGGCCTTGTTTTGGTAAGCGCGAATCGTCTCCATCATGGTGTTCACGCTGTTACCTGATATTCCGTCCATCATGGCTGCTGCTCCTTAATCACGCGGCCACGGCCAGGTCCATACCGCGTTCGCGCAGTTGGGCCAGCTTGTAGCGCAAGGTGCGCGGACTGATGCCGAGTTTTTTCGCTGCTTCAACACGGCTTTCGGTGGCCTGTATTGCTGCCAATATCACTTGGTGTTCGCTGGCTTTCACCGCTGACATCAAGTCCTCAGGGGCGGCGACCTTCATGTCATTTGCGCTGTTGGGCACGATGAAACTGTCTGGGGATGCCGGGGTAGGTTCTGCCACATGCACCGCTTGCATGATGGATGTATCTGACATGGCTTGCAGCGACAGGGGTTGGTTTTCGTCAAACATCAAATGCGCGGGCGTGACCACACGACCACGGCACAACACCACCGCACGTTGAATCACGTTTTCAAGTTCACGCACGTTGCCAGGCCAGGGGTATTGCTGCAACATCAGCTGCGCTTCATGGCTCAAGCTCAAAGGCACGCTGTCTTTAGACAAGCGGTTCAAGGCCTGCATGGCCAAAGGCAAGATGTCGCCCGGGCGTTCGCACAACGGCTGAATACGCAAGCGGAAAGTGCTGATGCGGAAATACAAGTCTTCGCGGAATTCACGCGCTTCAATGGCTTGGCGCAAATCTTTGTTGGTGGCGGCAATCACACGCACGTCCAAGTCGATAGCGGCTTCACCGCCTAAACGGTTGAGTTTTTTCTCTTGCAGTACGCGCAACAGCTTGGCTTGCAAATGGATGGGCATTTCACCGATCTCATCCAAAAACACCGTGCCGCCCTGCGCTTGCTCGAACAATCCTTTGTGGTCTTTGTGTGCGCCTGTGAACGCACCTTTTTCGTGGCCAAACAACATGTCTTCGATCAAATGCTCTGGCAAGGCCGAGCAATTGAGCGCCACGAACGGCCCCTTGGCACGCTGCGAGGACTCGTGCAGCACACGCGCCAACACTTCCTTGCCGGCGCCAGTCGGTCCCACCAACAATGCCGTGACTTCGGTTTGTGCCACGCGTTGCGCCAATGCCAACAAATGTTGGCTGACCGGATCGACAAACACAAAACTTTTGGGTTGGTTGCTGTCGGCCAAGTGCATGCCTTGGGTGGCGGCTTGCCAAGCGGCAGCGGTCCATTCATCCGCAGGCAGCACATGCAGTGCACCGTGGCGCATCGCGTCCACCGTGACTTCCATGCGGCGTCTTTCCACGCGGCAAATAACAGGCACATTGAATCCGAGTTGACCGATCAAGGTTTGCACCTCACGCAGCAAATCCGCGCTGTCGCCCAAACGAATGATCATGACGTGTGCGCGTCGAAGCGCCAAGGTCAAGTCACCCAAGGTGGAAATTGCGTGCAATGCCAGGCCGGCCTCACCCAACTGGGCACGCTGCTCATCATCAAGCGGGCTGAACGGATCCAGCCAGACAGCTTGCAGTACGTTTGAAGTCGAAGTGTTCACATTGATCAACCAGTAACAAAGGTCTGATCAATAAGCAATGCGTGTGCCAGCTGAAATTTTGAGTACTTAAACGCTGTTATAGGTTTCTATGCAAAATGGATATGAATCACTAGTATTTAACAAGTCGGCATTTCGACAGCCAGCCCTTAAGCTTTCCACAGGTAACGCGAGGATTTCCTGACGCTGGGCATGGCTTGCAATTTGGCAGCGGGAGTCAACTCAACCACTTTGGGCATGAAGCCGCGACAGTGGTTGCCATCTGCCCTGAACACCTCGAAAGAGGGAATCATGCGGCTCTTGAAACCCATCATCTTGCATTGGTAAGGGTTGCGTGGGTCCCAACTGATGGCGAAGTAGCGGCATTGCCAGCAATCTGGCGCTTTCGAAGCCTCGTCAGAAAAAGTATTCGGTGGCATGCACGAGCCTGCTTGCTGAATCGTTCAATTCGAGCGGTTAACCGCCCAACAACTTGAGCACCGATTGCTGGCTGGTATTGGCTTGCGCCAACACAGCGGTACCGGCTTGCTGCATGATTTGGTTCTTCGCCAATTCGGTCGAAGCGGCCGCGTAATCTGCATCCTCGATCTGGCTGCGTGACGCAGACATGTTCATCGACACATTGGTCAAATTGTTGATCACATGGTCAAGTCGGTTCATCACCGCACCCATGGTGGCGCGTGTGGCGTTGACCTTGTCCATGGCGTCGTCGAGCTTGGCGAGCACCGCGCTGGCGCCTTCGCGTGTGTTGATGCGCACGCTGCGTTGTTCGATGTTCAAGTCCACATCACCTGTGATGTCACCTGTGATCGTGCCGGCTTTGCCGAAATCCGCCAGATCGATGGTGATCAACTGATTGGCAGAAGCACCGACTTGGAAAGCCAATCGACCCACTTTGGGGGGATCCATCTCAGAGCTTGATCTGCCACCGTAGGTGCCCTCGTGAAAGCCCAAGGCTTCGAAATTGCTGTTGGGACCGAATCCGTCGGCACCTGAGCTGACCGTGAAAGGTTTGCCGTTGGCGCGCAACAAGGTTTCGTAATCAGACGGGGGCGCACCAATGGGCATGGGCAACCCGGGCATTTGTGGTGCCGAGGCGATCATGCGCACAGTGCCGTACACCGTGCGTGCCGTGGTGCTGGTTTCATTGCCACCGCGAATGCCGGTGATCTGGTTGCTGCCATAGCTGTTCTCTGTGATTTCAGAAACCGTGACACCGTTCAAATTCGACCCAGAGCTTGCACCGTTGATTTCAAATGGCGAGCCTGACACGGTCGACACGATGGTCACAAAACCGTTGGTGGTGTCCGTGGACACATCGATGTTCTTGATGGTTCCCGCCGAAACAGCGGCACTGATGGCAGCGGCCAGTTTGGTGGTTCTGCCTGCCACGGTAGAGTCAACGGATGCAGTGGTGATGGTCACACCGTTGATGGTGACCGAAGCCGTGGCACTGGCTGTTCCAGCGACGGTGACTCGGGCCACTTGCTTGCTGGCATTGCCGTTGTCCAAACCGAAATTGGCAGCGGACAAATCTTTCACATCGGAGTCGAACCAAACGGCTAAGTTACGACCGTCGGAATTCAGACTGACGCCATTACCGTTGTCAACCGCGGTCACACCGTGCTGACCGGTTCGCTCATTGATAGCTTCCACCACCTTGGTACGGCGGGCAGTGCCTGTTTCATCTTTGACAAACAACACATCAATCTTGGTGCCATTGACAAACAGCGACTGGTAGGTCGGCGTGGTCAAGTTGGGCAAACTGGTGCTGGTCACACTGCCTTTGACGGCAGCGCCATTTGCAATTGCAGTGACGCCTGTCACAGGGGTTTGTGAGTTGATAGCGGCAGCAATAGATATGGCACTGGCGCTTCTGTCACTGCTGGTTGGTCCAGTCGGAGAGTAAGTGTCGTCAGATGCTTTGCTGGGCGGAATTTTCACGCCGTTGATCACCAAATCGTCCATGCCCAAGGGCTTGTAGGCCGCACTTTCGCTTTCTACCAAATTGGCACTTGTCATCGTTCCAGTGGTAGAAACCTTCGATGTGGTGAAGGTGAAACTGGTGCCAGGAATGTCTGAAGTCAACAGCAACTCGCCTGGGGTACGCCCCGCAACCGCCGTGACTTTCAAATCTTTGTCTTTATTGATCTCACTGACTAAACCGTCTCTGACCACTTGCTTGGTCAAACCACCCGCGGTGGTCGCGGTGTATGTGTAAGTGTTGCCATTGATGATGGCGGTGAAAGTGTCACCATCCAAGATAGTTCCATCCACCAACAAACTGTCCACTTGTGACACAGAAGGGCTGACCATCGAGCGGGTACTGGTATTGGCAACCGCTTGGTTGCGTGTGAAGTTGCCTTCGACCAAACCTGCGCGACGGATATCGCCGGTAGAAGAAGAACTCAACACCACAGGTGTGGGAATTTTGGATTCCAAGGAAATTGTGCTGGCCTGCACGCCTTGGCGCAAACCAATGCGTGAACCAAAATCGTCTGCATTGGCAGAGGTTTCAAAGCTCACTTCGATGTTGCGGCCATCTGCAGCCACCAAGGTCACGCCTTTGGCATCAGAGCCTGTGTCAATCGCTTTAACGCCGGTCTTGTCGCTGATCAAGTTGATCGCTTTGACCACGTCAGCGCGTGTGGCTCGCGTGTTGTTCAATGTGGTGGCGATATTGGCGCTGGCGTAGCCGTTGATGAACACCACGCCTTTAACCACTGACGTGCCGGACATCGCTTTGCCGGTCAATATGTTTTGATTCACCTTGGCATAGACACCTGTGCCAGCGGTTGAAGTGTAGTTGTCTTGGGTGACATCGACCACACCCATCAAGCCAGTTGAGCCTGGGGCAATGCTGGTGTTGGCAATATTGCCATCGGCAGGGGCGTAATTGATGGTCAATGCTGAATTGCCAGCGGTGTAATCGATAGACCGTCCTGTGGGGTCGCCAAATTGCGGGCTGGCTTGCAACGCAGCCGCGATTTTTGCAGCCGCTTTGGCAGACGTGTTGTCCAAAGCATCCAACGTGACGCTGACGCCACCCACCACGATCGTGCCGGGACTGGGTGTGCCACTGAAGGTGAGCATTTGTGACTCGCCACGCGTGATACCGGTGGCGTTGGCCATGCGATTGATGGCTGCAGCTTTGGCGATCGCACTGCCTGATGCATTGTTGCTGGGTGAGAACGGATCGTCTTCGGCATGCGAAGAACCGATTTCAATACCGTTGATTTTCAAGTCACCCGCTCTGAGGGCAGGAATGCTGCCCGCCACATCAACAGAGAAAGTGAACTTGCGATTGCCCAATGCGGCGTTGCCATTGATGTCGGTGAACGAATACACCAAGTCGTTGGAAATGATCTCTGCATTCGAGCCGCTGTTTTTGAAGAAACTGATCGAGCTGGCTGGGGCGCCGTTGGTCACCGCCAATGTAGGTGGATTGCCCGAACTGTTGACGGCGATGTCTGCCACGTTGGTGGACGCCGTGGTGCTGGTGGCGGTGATGAAAGTTTCGCTGGCGGTGTATGTCGAAGTGAACCCCGTGAACTTGCCCGTCCAAGTGCCATACGTGCTGTCGACACCAGAGGTGGCGTTGTCAGCCAGCTCACCAAAAGAGGCAGCCACTTGGGCAGCGGTGGCGTTTTGTGTGGCGGTGAATGTCAGTCCTCCGACGGTCACGGTTTGGCCAGTGGTCACATCTGAAAAAGTGATCTTGGCGCTCTCCGTCACCGCGCTGGTGTTGAGCTTGCCTGTGAGCGGATAAATTTCGCCTGTTTCGGTTTGGAACGAGGCCACCACATCGCCAGGGTAAGCAGCGGTGTTGACCACGGTTGGCGCAGTGGCGGCGTTGGTGGTTGCCACCAAGTCTGTGACATCGGCAGAAGCCGTGGTGCTGGAAAACTCCACGGAGGTGCTGCCGGTTACTTGGCCAGCGGTAAAACCTGTCAAAGAACCAGCCCATTCGCCTTTGGGTGTCACGGTAAAAGAACTGCCTGATGCATTCAACGGCACATACGTGCCCGAGGGTGAATTGGTGAAACTCACGCTTGGATCTTCACCAGCGCCAGGTGCTACATAAGCAGATGTGCTGAATCCAGTGAACTTACCTGACCAGGTGGCAGTTGTGCCGGTCACTGAGTGTGCAGGCGTAAACCCGGGTGTTGTGTCGCCGTTTGTCAGTCCGCTGAATGCTTTGGCCAAATCGGCTGCGGTGATGACAGCACCCGTGCTGTTGGTCAGGGTCAGGCCGGCAAACGTGATGGCTCCGCCAATGGCGAGTGTTCCAGTGAATGCGACCGTAGGGTTGATGGTGGACGTGTTGTCCACAGTCAACGCCGTGCCCGTGGTACTTTCATTCAAACTGGCTTTGGCCACCAGCGGATCGCTGACGAAATTGACCGATGTCGCGGCCGTAACGTATGCGGGTGAGTTAAACCCAGTGAACTTGCCAGACCAGGTTGATCCGGCGGGTGCACTGCCAGAGGCTGCTCCATTGCTGAGTCCACTGAAGGCTTCTGCTACCTCTTCATCTGTGATGATCGCACCCGTGGTGTTGGTCAATGTCAAGTCTGCGATCGTGACGGATTCGCCAACAGCCAAGTCAGCAAAAGTGACCTTGGGGTTGCCAGGTGTGCCATCGGAGATCTGTGCAAATATATTCGCCAGATCAGCAGCGGTGGTGGTTCCATTGGAGGTATAGATCAATCCGCCGACATTCACATTTTGACCAGTCGTCAATTGTTGAAAAGTCACTTTCGATTTTTCAGTGACGGCCGTCGATGTGTCGGTGGTGATTTTCAGCGAACCACTTTTGAGAAAGCTGCCGCCTTCTTTGAACATCTCTGTGCCACTGGTGATGGCTTGGCGCGTGGTGGCCACTGTCGGCGAAGCAATGCCAATCACGTTGGCATTTTTCACTTCAGTGTCTGCCATGGCACCTTCGCTGGCCGCGTAAGTGATGGTCACCACACCGCTGGTGTTGACAACCACGCTTCGACCCGAGCTGCTGCCAAATGCATTGCTATTACTTAAATAAGACTGCACTTTGTTGGCGATTTGTATGTATGTGTCGCCCGAGGTAATGGGCACTTTCACGCCAGCCACGTCCAAGTCGCCGTTGGAAGTGGCGGTGCCGGTGAATGTCAATGTTTGTTGTTCACCGCCATCGTTGCCACTCAGTGTGCGCGATGTAGTGGGGTCAATGAACACTGACCCAAATTGGTTTTCCGAGGTGACTTTGAACAAGGGCATTTCACCCACACGCTCACCGGCTGTGCCATTGAGCACTTTGAAGCCGTTCCATTCGGTGGTGTCAGACACCCGCACAATTTCTTGCTTGAGCTGCTGGAATTCCAAATCCAAATAGCTTCTGTCGGGGTTGGAGTTGGTGTCGTTGACCGCTTGAACCGCCAATTCACGCATGCGTTGCATCATGTCGGTGATTTCGTTGGTCGCGCCCTCAGCGGTCTGAATCAATGAAACGGCGTCCCCTGCATTGCGCACGGCTTGGTTCAAGCTGCGTATCTGGTGGGTCATGCGCGTGGCAATCGCCATGCCGGCCGCGTCGTCGCGAGCAGAATTGATCCGCTTACCGGTTGACAATTGCTGCATGGCCACCGATTGACTGCGCTCTGTCGATTTGAGAGCCGCCTGTGAAAACAGCGCTTTGACGTTGGTGTTGATTACTGCCATTTACTTCTCCGGGCCACTCAGGCCGTTGTGTGTTGCAACCAATTAAGCAAGCTTGATGCCAACTCCAGTTTTATTTCTCAAAACCGTACAAACTTCCTGGTTTGATGGGGTTTTGCCGCTATGGTTACAGACGGTGGCAAAAACTGTCATGGGCGGGTGGCAAGGGCTTGCCAGATTGCCGCTCATACTTTTTATTGAATTTGTGTGCTCACGCCAACCAAATCGGCGTAATCCTCAAGCGCCAGGCTTTCAGCCACCAGCTCGAGTTGTTCAGGGAATGCCTGCAAGCCTTGGCGAGCCACTTGCAATGCGCGGGCGGGATCGAGGTTGCAACGCAAAGCGCGAACCATCATCACGTAAGTGAACGCCTGGGTGTTGGCGCCCTGGATGTCCATCAGCTCTTGCAAATAATCGACGGCCTGTGGCCAATCTTGTTGCATCAACGCCAGCAAGCCGTTGATGGCGAGCATGTCTTCGCTGTGTGGGTGAATACCCATGCCAGCAGCACCCAAGGCATAGGCCAAATCCAATTGCTCGGTGGCCACCAAGGTTTGAATGGCTTCACGGATCTCACCCGGGCTGAAACGCTTGATATGTTCTGCCTGCAGCAAGCCACCGGTATGCGCTTGGTTCATCAATTCTTGGATCAGGTTCATGTGTATTCCTTGGTTAGTGTCAACATTGCGCCATGTTTCACAGCGCTTGCCAGCCGATTAAGCAAGTGACATGCCAATCTTTTTTATCTTTTTGGCTGGGCTGTCGAAGCAACTGGCTTGAAAAATGCATGACAAGGTGAATCTGTTTCTCTTGAAACCTTTTCACCTCATGAACCACACAAAATTGATTTCAAATAATGTCAAACCGCCTGTCGGTATTTCGGACATGCGCAGCTTGATTGAGGCCTGCGAAAGCCTGCAAGGCAGCGGCCAAGCCGAGCAAGCCGCAAAGCTCTACGGCAATTGGTTGGCAGATGAACAGCAAGCCCACAGCCCGGTGGTGTGGTTCAACTACGGCGCTTTGTTGCAAAGCCTGGGCAACCTCAAAGGCGCGATATCGGCTTATGAACAATGCCTGCGGCTCAAGCCCGGGTTTGGCCAAGCCTTGGTGAATTTGGGCTTGACCTGCGAAAAAGCTGGCCTTACCGACACCGCTTTGCAGTACTGGGGCCAATTGGCCAGCCAATACTTTCATACCGTCGACCATGACCTGAATCTGGTCGTGATGGCCTTGAACCACATGGGTCGGGTACAAGAAAACCTGAAAAATTACCAGCTCGCTGAGAACGCCTTGACGCACAGCCTGCGCTTGATGCCCCAACAACCGCATGTGATTCAACATTGGGTGCACATACGGCAAAAAGCCTGTCGCTGGCCGGTGTACCAAGCGTTGGAGGGCGTCAGCATGCACGACATGCTGATGGCCACCTCACCGCTGGCCATGCTGGCCTTGCATGATGACCCTGCATTGCAGTTGCTCAGCGCCCAATCGTTTGTGCAACGCAGTTTTGCGCTGCCCACTGACCACTTGGCAAAAAGTCGCCGCTACCACCACCCGCGTTTGCGCATCGGCTATGTGTCGGGCGACTTGTGTGTGCATGCGGTGGGCTTGTTGCTGCCGGCCATGATCCAAGCGCATGACCGACAAGCGTTTGAGATTTATGCGTACGACTTCAGCCCAGAAGACGGCACGCCACATCGCGAGCAATTGAAACAAGCATTCGACCATGTGCGCAGCGTGCATGCACTCAGCGACCGGCAAGTGGCCGAGCAAGTGCTGCAAGACGAAATCGATGTGTTGATCGATTTGCACGGCTTGTCGTCGGGTGCACGGCCTGGCATTTTTGCGTTGCGCCCTGCCCCACTGCAAGGCGCTTATTTGGGATTCATCGGCACCACGGCCATGCCTTGGTTCGATTTTGTGGTGGCCGACCGGCAAGTGTTTCACGACGGTTTGAAACCGTTTTTCTCGGAAAAACAAGCGCTGCTGGTTGACGGCAGTTTCATTCCGCTGGCACCCCGGCAAAGTGTTGCCGCAGACCTGACACGCGAAAGTGTGGGCTTGCCGCCAGAGGCTTTTGTGATGGCGTCGTTTGGCAATACCTACAAACTCAACCCCGCTTTGTTCGACGCTTGGTTGTCCATACTGCAAGCGCATCCGCAGGCGGTGTTGTGGCTGATGGATGACAACGCAAACACCACCCGGCATTTGAAAAATTTTGCTGCGTCCCAAAAAATCGATTTGCAACGACTGGTGTTCAGCCCGCGTGTGGGCCACGATGTGTTTCGCGCCAGACTTGGTTTGGCCGATGTGTTTTTGGACACCTATCCGTACAACTGCGGCTCGACCAGCAAAGATGTGATTGACGCTGGCGTGCCCTTGGTCACGCTGTGCGGCAACAGCATGGTGTCGCGCATGGGTGCCAGCATATTGACCACGCTTGAACTGCCACAGCTGATCGCGCACGACATGGCGCAATACCAAGACATCGTGTTGCAACTGGCCCGAGGGCAATTGCGGGTCGACATCCGCGCACAGGCCGCCCAACATTTGCCACACGCAGTCAAACGCATGGTGCACTCGCTCGAACAAGGCCTGCTCACTTTGTATGCCGCTCAAACGCATGAGTAAACCATGACACCGCGACCACCCATTTCCACCGCTGCGCCACGCGCGATTGAGTTGCGCCAAATTTGCTACTCGGCGCAAACTTTGTCTGAGTTGCCGCCAGGCATGTTGGCGCTGGACTACCAAGACAATGCGCGACCCGATTGGCGCGAGTACTGGCCGATTCGCCAATTTTTGTTGAACAACGTGTTGGCAGACAACACGCTGTACGGATTTTTCTCGCCCAAATTTGGCTACAAAACCGGCTTGGGCAGCGCCGACGTGCAAGCATTTATTCACCAAGACAGTGGCCGACACGATGCGTATTTCTTCAGCCCGTTTTGGGACTTGTCATCGTTCTTCATCAACATTTTTGAGCAAGGCGATTTTTTTCACCCTGGGCTCACACAAGCCAGCCAAAAGTTTGTCGACAGCATTGGTTTGTCCACGCCAGTGAAGTTTCAAGTCACTCACAGCCAAAACACCGTGTTTTGCAATTACATCGTGGCCAACAAAACCTTTTGGTTGAAATGGCTGGCCTTGGGCGAGCGGCTGTTTTTTGCCGCCGAGCATCCCGAAGCAGATCCGCAGTTGCAAGCACTGCTCAAAGACGACACCACGTATGGCGAACAACGCTTGCCGCTGAAAGTGTTTTTGCTCGAGCGCTTGGCCACCCTGTTGCTGTTGAATGAGCCTGCGCTCAAAGCCAAAGGCTATGACTGCTTCCAACTCAGCCCATCCATCACCCCGCTGAACCGATTTTTCAACGAAGCCGTGCAATGCAATGCTTTGAAGATGGCCTATGAACAGTCGGCCAGCCCGTTCAATTTGCATGCGTTCATGAACCTGCGAAACCAAGTGTTTCAACAGCTGCATTGACGCCCATGCTGAATGTCGCTTATCTGACTTATTTTGTTTGGCATCTCTTTTGCTTAAAGAGTTTGATTTTGTCTTTTTGATCGAAACACCGTGTCCACCATTTCTTATGTCAGCAGCAGCGGAACCAGCACTACCGGCACCACGGTGACGTTGGACTTGGGCGCGCTGGATTCGAGCCAAATCAAAAGCATACCCACCGCCAATATTGCCGCGCTGACCACAGCGACATTGGCCGAAATTCCAGAAGACGCCATCAGCGGGCTGACGAGTTTACAAATCAACGCGCTGCCCACTGAAGTCATTGACAAAATATCGACGTCACAGCTCAGCGCCATGAGCACAGCGCAGGTGTCATACCTGAAAACGGCGCAACTCACCCTGCTGAGCAGCAGCCAAATCCAATCCCTCAGCCCCGAACAACTCGGTGCCATGAAACTGGCTTACCTGACCAACGCACAAGTGTCGGCATTGACAGCAGATCAAATCTCCAATGCCACTGCCGTGGTGGTGTCTTCACTCAGCCCTGACCAATTTGAAGCCTTCAGTTCACAACAAATCAGCGCACTGACGATTTCACAAATCAATGCTCTGACCGCCAGCCAAGTCGCCAAGCTCGATACCAACGAGTTACAAGCATTGAACGACGAGCAATTGGCTGCGTTGAGCGAAAAGCAAATTGCAGGCTTGTCGACCGCACATATTTCTACTTTGCTGGCCTTGAGCGCCCTGCCCTTCAGCGAAAGCCAAGTCGCTGGCATTTCTACGGCAGCGGTGGCGGCCTTGACGGCCAGCCAAATCGGTTATTTCAGCGAAGACCAAATCCGTGGCCTGAGCAGCACCCAAGTGCGTGCCATGACAGCCACACAACTCAATGGCTTGAATGAATACAAATTGCAAGCGCTGGATGCGGGCGATTTGGCAGCGGTTTCCACCGCTGTACTGGCAGATTTAAACACCGCGCAAATTGCCAATCTCAGTTCAACACAAATAGCAGCACTGACCAGCATCCAAGCCAAAGCCCTGGGCACAGCGCAGCTGCAAGCCATGACCGAAGAGCAATTGCAAAGCCTGAGCACGGCCAATATTGCGGCGCTGACATCAGCACAAGTCAAAGAACTGAAAACCCAGCAAATTGCTGCATTAGGTACCCGCCAAATCCAGTCACTCACCTCTGGTGTGTTGTCTGCATTGACCAATGCACAGCTCACTAATTTGACGGACAGCCAACTCAAAGCCATGACCTCGACGCAAATTGGCGTGTTGTCATCGACTCAACTCAACCTGTTGTCAGAAGCACAACTCCAAGCCATTGACGAATCAGACATGGCCAACATTTCCACGGCCAATATCAGTGGCTTGGCTGTAGGTCAATTGAACCGCTTGACCAGTTTGCAAATCATGGCAATGAGCAGTTCGCAAATCAAATCTTTGACCACCACACAATTGAGTGAGCTGCTTGAAGAACAGGTCCGTGGTCTGGAATCTGTGGACATAGCCGCACTGTCCACGGCGCAAACCGTTGCCCTGAAAACCCAACAACTGAACGTGATGAGCTCGGCGCAAATCCGTGGCCTGAGCACCGCCGCCATGGCTGCCATGAGCACCACACAGCTCAGTGTGATGCTCGAAAGCCAAATCAGTGCCTTGACATCCGCACAAGTCAAAGCTTTGTCCAGCACCCAAATCAACAGTCTGGAAGAAGCACAAATTCAAGCCATTGACTCATCCGCCATCGAGGCATTGAGCACCAGCACACTGGCCGCATTGACCACCACGCAACTCAGCCGCATGTCCACACAGCAAATCGGTGCGTTGAACTCCACACAGGTCAAAGCGCTGACTTCCACACAGCTCAATGCACTCAGTGAATTGCAAATCCAGGCTTTTGCCACCGCAGATGTGGCGGCGCTTGGCACAGACAAAATTGCAGCTCTCAGCAGTTTGCAATTGAGAAACCTCTCCAGTGCACAAATTGCTGCGCTGACATCTGACCAAGTCAAAGCCCTGAGTACGGAGCAACTGGGCAATATGCTGCCATTCCAAGTGTCTGCCATGAAAACAGACCATATTGCAGCACTCTCAACGGTTCAATTAGGGGCGATGACCTCGACCCAGATCACCGCGCTCACCAGCGCACAAATCCAAGCCCTGGCCACTGGCACCATTGCAGGACTGTTGACCACGCAATTGACCATGCTGTTGACCAACCAAATCAGCGGCTTGAGCAGTGCACAGGTCAAATCACTGACCAGCACCCAATTGAACAACTTGGGTACCGCGCAATTACAAGCCTTGGAGACCGCAGACATTGCGGCGATCAGCACCAGCAAATTGGCAACGCTGACGACCGACCAATTGGTCAAACTCACCACCTCACAAATTGCTGCCCTGACCGCGCAACAGGCCAAAAGCCTGACCACCGCACAACTGAACAAATTGACAGCAGCCCAATTGTCTGCCATGGAAACCGCCGATATCGCGAGCTTGAGCACCGCTTCGCTGGCGTCGATGACCACAGAACAATTGGTGAACCTGAGCAGCAACCAAATTGCCGCGCTCGGTTCGGCGCAAGTCAAAGCCCTGACCACTTTGCAAATCAGCAAATTGCTGGAAGACCAAATCAAAGGCTTGGAGTCGCGTGATGTCGCGGTTCTGACCACGGCACAACTGCGTGCTTTGACCTCTGCCCAAATGGCAGCGATCGGCACCACTCAAATCCAAGGGCTTCAAACCACGGCCATGGCCAGTTTGAATTCGGCACAGCTTGAGATGCTGACCACTGCACAACTCAAAGCGCTGAGTTCACGCCAAATCGGTGCGATGAGCTCCACGCAATTGAACTTGTTGAGCACAGCGCAACTGCAAGCGATCGATGCCACCGACTTGGCCGCCGTGAAATCCAGCCAAATGGCAGGGTTGAGTACCACCCAGTACAGCGCATTGACCACGGCACAGTTGTCAGGGCTGACGTCGGCACAAATTCGTACCTTGACCAGCGCGCAATTGACAGCGCTCAGCACAACACAACTGCAAGCGATAGATTCACAAGACATCGCAGCCATGACAACTGCACAAGTGCTGAACCTGACCGGTGACCAGCTGAACAGTTTGAGCACGCGTCAATTGGCCGCTTTGACCGGCGCACAACTCAAAGCCGTGACCGCCACCAAATTGAATGATCTGACCAATACCGCTTTGCAGGCTTTGTCATCGCAATCCATCAAGAGTTTGACCACAACCGTGCTGGCCTCATTGTCTGGCAGCCGGTTGGCCAACCTGAGCACAGCCCAAATGGCCGCCATGCCGACGCATTTGATTGCCGCACTGAGCAACACGCAACTGGCCAGCATCAGCAGCGCACAAATCACCGCCTTGGGCAGCGCACAACTCAAAGCCATGACCAGTGCGCAACTCAATGCGTTGGATCAATCCCAATTGCAAGCGATTGACAGCACTGATTTGAACGCCCTCAGTACAGCGACAGTGGCTTCCTTGACATCTGCCCAATTGAACAATTTCAGCAGCAAACAGATTGCGGGTTTGAATGCGGTGCAAGTCAAAGCCTTGACATCCACACAACTGAACAATTTGTCCCCCAGCTTGCTGCAAGCGATTGAAGCCGCCGACTTGGCCGCGATTGCCACCCATGTGATCAATGCACTCACCGCTGCCCAAGCGGCCCTGTTGACTACCGTACAAGTAGCCGGCCTCAGCAGCAGCCAAATCGGCGCCATGACCACCGATCAAGTGCACAGCCTGAGTACCACTCAAATCAAGGCGTTGACCTCTAACCAAATCAAGGCATTGAGCAGCGCACAGCTCAATAACTTGCAAGCCGCTCAACTGGCATTGCTGGATGCCGCGAGCATGGCCACACTCAGCACCGCTGCCGTGGCCGGCATGACATCGACTCAACTGGGGCAACTCAATACGGCACAAATCGCCAAGCTGACCAGCACCGCCATTGCCAAATTGAGCCCCACCCAATTGCAAGGACTGACAGCCGCACAGATGACGGCTTTGAGCAGCAGCCAAATCAAGTCCATGGGTTCTGCACAATTGAACGCGCTGAACTCTGCACAAATTCAAGCGATTGATGCCAGCGATCTCGCGGCCATCAATATGTCGACACTGGCGAGCCTGACCACGACACAACTGAGTTACCTGAGTACCAATCAGGTCGCAGCCCTGACAACATTGCAAAAGGCCGGACTGAGTTCATCTCAGATTTCTGTATTATGATTTTCTTTAAGCCCATCACACTTTTTTGATCATGGATTTAGTTCTGCATACTGTTTGCTTTAATGAAGAAAAAATGCTTCCGTATTTTTTAAACCACTATTCAAATCAGGTGAAAAAAATACGAATTTATGATAATCAATCCACGGATCGCAGCGTGGAGATTGCTTCTTCATATTCCAATGTTGAAGTACTCAGTTTTGACACACAGGGAAAGTTGTCTGAACTCACGCTCATGCATTTAAGAAATGAAGCATGGAAGGAAGAAACTTGCGATTACATGATAGTTTGTGATGTTGATGAATTTTTATACCCTAGTGACATACATAATTTTCTATTGAATCATCCAGAAGTAGACGTTTTTCAACCGCAAGGTTACGACATGGTTTGTGATGATTTTCCAAGCTACGATGGAAGATCACTTACCGATATTGTCCGGTGGGGGTGTCCTGCTGAGAATTATTCAAAGATGGTTTGCTTTAAACCTGAACGCTTGATCAACATCAATTACGGTCCAGGTTCACATCTTGCCGCGCCAACTGGACATGATGATTTGAATATATATAAAGCAGGTCAAGGATTAAGCGATATGAAGCTTTTACATTTTAAAAATCTTGGCTTTGAGTATCGTTTACAGCGACATCAAATTTTGCAGAAAAGATTAGGTGGACAAGAATTTGAAAAGTATGGATTTGGATTCCATTACGCTTTTGATTCAGAAGCGCAAAAAATTGAGTTTTTAAATCTAAAGAAAAATGCTGTTCAAGTATTCGAAGAATCAACCGCCTAAATCAATTAAATAATTTTTAGCCGAATGGCGGATTCAAGTTCGAAGCGCAACGCTCTTGAGTGATTGATGAAACACCTCTTCCCGACTGCGTCGCAAACTGAGCAGCATGGTTGTGTCACAGCGCGCCGGAATTTCCAGGTCCTCGCTTTACAAGGTTGAAAAAGGCGATGCTGGCGCCACGCTAGGCACCTATGTGCGCGTTTTGGCTGTGCTTGGGTTGGATGGCGATATTCGACATTTGGCTGCGGACGATAGGTTGGGTCGGAAGCTGCAAGATTTGCAACTGATGCCGACCGCTGGGGCCAAACTTTGATGAAGCGTCGAGAGGCGCTGCAAACGCATCCCATTGGGTGATTATTTGCAAATAGAAACTTTGAGAATGTGGATTTGTAAAAATGATCCCTCGTCAAGCTACCACAAGGCATAGAAGCTTTGACATTGGGCTTTCGATTCAATACGAGCGCATAGTATTCGAA
>Ga0209550_10002685_pt1 | contig 17111 bp, 18 predicted proteins | sample LauGreSuBDMM15SN_2_FD_187567 | JGI IMG/M metagenome (GOLD analysis project Ga0209550, IMG submission 187567) | Freshwater lake microbial communities from Lake Michigan, USA - Su13.BD.MM15.SN (SPAdes) (version 5) | ecosystem: Environmental > Aquatic > Freshwater > Lake | place: Lake Michigan...
CGCGGGGTGGAGCAGCCCGGTAGCTCGTTGGGCTCATAACCCAAAGGTCGCAAGTTCAAATCTTGCCCCCGCCACTAATAAAAAAAGTCTGAAATCCCATCCTCTCCACAGAGGTTGGGATTTCGGTTTTCTAGGGGTCTGTGACATGTGGCAGACCGGTCCGCTTCGGTGTCACATTCGCGTTCCTGTTCTAATGGAAGTTCCATGTTGACCACAGTGCAGAGCAGAGACCGATGACTATTCGAGGAGCGGCCTACGTAGCTGGCATTTACGAACACCCCCGTCGTGACATTCCAGACCGCACACTGTTTGAGATTCATACAGAAGTTGCACTGGGAGCTTTGGCTGATGCGGGCTTAGCGATGAGCGATGTTGATGCCGTGTTCTGCGACGGCACTGCTGGTTTCGGCCCAATGTCTTTGGTGGAACATTTTGGTTTGAGTCCTAGCTATTTCGACAGCACTGAAACAGGAGGCTCGTCGTATCTTGCTCACGTTGGGCATGCTGCTGCGGCTATCGCAGCAGGGAAGTGTTCAGTTGCTCTCATCACGTTGGCGGGCAAACCCCGCACCGGTAGGTCTGTCGTGGCGTATGCACAAAGTCCCGAAGCCGGATTCGAATCAGGATGGGGCGTATCAGGTGCTCCACACACATACGCGCTTGCTGCGCAGCGCCACATGTATGAGTTCGGTACAACATCTGCGCAATTAGCCGAAATCAAGGTCGCTGCGAGCATCCACGCTCAATACAACCCAAATGCGTTTCTGCCGTACGCAGTCACTGTGGAAGACGTATTGAATTCCCCACTGGTAGCTGATCCGTTACATCGTCTCGACTGTTGTGTTGTCACCGATGGTGGCGGCGCCTTGGTTGTGGTGTCTCCTGAAGTTGCGCGTTCTCTTAATCGCACATCGGCAAAAATTCTTGGTCACGGTGAAGCAATCAAGCACACCAGTAATGGCGGCATTGACCTTACGTATACCGGCGCAGTGTGGTCTGGGCCACGTGCGTTTGCTGAAGCTGGTGTCAGCGTTGCAGACATTAAGTACGCGTCAATCTATGACAGTTTCACAATCACTGTTTTGCAAACAATTGAAGATCTTGGTTTTTGCGAAAAAGGACAAGGTGGAAAATTTGTGATGGATGGCGGCCTTGTCTCACCATTCGGAAAACTGCCATTCAATACTGACGGTGGCGGACTGTGCAATAACCACCCCTCAAACCGAGGTGGAATTACGAAAGTAATTGAAGCCGTGCGTCAGATGCGTGGGGAAGCCCATCCGTCGGTACAAGTACCGAACTGCCAAATTTCCCTTGCTCACGGAACGGGCGGAAGTCTTGGTTCAAAGCATGGTTCCGTCACGCTCATTCTTGGACAAGAGGACGCATGACCATGTTGCCAGCACCAGCACCCGTAATTAATTCGACCACCGCTGAATTTTGGAAGGCCACCAAGGAGGGTCGTTTCATTTTGCAGCGCTGTGATGCGTGCAACATTGTTCTGTGGTTCCCACGGCGTAACTGTCCGAAGTGTTGGACAGAAGATGTGTCCACGTTTGACGCGGAGCAAACAGGAACGGTTTACAGTTTCACCGTTGTGCGCAAGGGCAAGGGTGTCTTTCAGGACGCTGGACCGTTTGTCATTGCTTATGTAGAACTGGCTGATGGGCCCCGCATCATGACCAACATTGTCGATTGCGACATTGATTCATTACACATAGGAATGCCCGTAGAAATGGTGTTTCACGACACGGGAGAGGGAAGCGCTTTGTATCGCTTCCGGCCTGCTTCTCGCTAGCGGCTCGCCTCTAACTCATACATTGGGGTGCCATTCAGGGGAACCCATAAGCCAGCACCTACCTGGCGGAAATGTTCGGAGAGGTGCTTGCGGTACCACTGAGCAGAACGGTGATGAACCTGCAGATCTGTTCCGGATTTATCAATGATGTTTTCGTAGTCCCACTTAGTAGGAAGTTCGAGATACATCAGGTGCCGCGTTGCAGCTGCGAGATTTTCGAATGCTTGAATCACTGATTGATTGCCAAGGTATTGCAACACGCTATGACACACCACGAGGTCAAATTTTCCACGTGGGCGCCATGTAGCGATATCACGTTGCTCATGATTCCATGTTTTACACGCGTGCTCGCTGACATCAATTGAGCGCACAGTTACGTTAGGAAATGATGCGTGGTACCAGTCACGCCACATTCCCATGCCAGCGCCGACATCAAGAACTGAAGTGATGTTGATTCCCCACCATGCTGCAAGATGGTGAACTGCCGTTGCGAGGTGCGCAATCTTCTCAGCATCGTGCGCACCGTTATCGCCGTAAAACCTATCGTAATACGCAGTATCAAATTTCAGCATGTCGTCACGTTAGAGCGAAGTACCCGATGAGACCCAAACATCGACACTGACTTGTGTCGTAGGTGATGCATCTGCAGCGGTTTGCCACACCAACGGGGTCATTGAAAACAAATCATTCGCAGCACTGGGGGAAAGGTCAAGTTCAAATTGAATGCGTTCGGCATGTTGTGCCTGTGCCGGCGGTTCACTGCGCCGCTCTTCGCGTTCTCCAATAGATTGATCTCGTTTTGGTCGCATTTGTTGCAAGTGATGAGGCCCGGGTGTGACGGTGACCCATGTGCCACCTGGTTGCAATACGCGGGCGTATTCTTCGAACGAGTGCGGTGCGAACACCGAGAACACAGCTGCACAGGAATGATCAATGATGGGAAGGCGAAACGCTGATGCAACTGCAAAGTGAGCATCGGGCAACAACTTGCTCGCCATCTGCACCGCTTTCTTTGAAATATCGATGCCGTATTTATCAGTCGCATTGATGTGAGTGAAGTAGTAGCCCTCTCCGCATCCAACATCAAGAACTGGACCAGTTATGTCTTGCAGCGCACTAGCGAGTGCCGATGCAATTGGTGCGTATGACTCCGTGGCGAAAAAGTCTCGTCGAGATCGAAGTGACTCTGCGGTGTCACCTGGCGTCGAGGTTGTAGCCAGTCGTCCACCGACAATGAGGTTGATGTATCCATCTCGAGAACGATCGAAGAGGTGATTGCTCTCACAACGTGCTTCATGCTGGCTGAGGTGTAGTGGCATTGTGCAATGCGGGCAGGCAAAGACTGTGAAACCGTCGATGTCTGTGCCCATTACGGAAGTCTGGCAGCGTTTTTCGCTTAAATGAGCGAAAAATCACCGATTCAGTCGCCCCGTGGTTCAGAAATGCAGTGCTTTCACTAGCCTGTAATACGGACTCAACCCGAAAGAGCGTCTCAATGGCCGGTAACTCAGTTTTTCGACACCAGCATGCCGGCGTGCTGAGTGTTGCATCGGTTGAAGCGCCCAATGTCATTACGTCTGCATGGATTGACGAGCAGTTAGCAGAAGTGTATAAACGCAATGGCCTCAGGGCCGGGTTGTTGGCTGGGCTTGCGGGCGTCGAGGAGCGTCGCTGGTGGGATGTGGACGTGTCGTTCTCAGATGCCGCTGCCATGGCAGGCAAACTCGCCATTGAAAAAGCAGGAATTGACCCGTCACAGATCGGCGCATTGATTTCTACGTCGGTCTGCAAAGAGCATCTTGAGCCATCTGTGGCATGTCTTGTTCATGATCGTTTGAAATTGTCTTCGTCGTGTCTGAACTTTGATATTGGAAATGCGTGCCTCGGATTTGTCAACGCGATGCATCTTGCGGCCACCATGATTGACTCTGGCTCTGTTGAATATGTGCTCATTGTGGACGGCGAAGGCAGTCGTCAGCCGCAAGAAGCAACAATCGCCCGACTTCGCCAGCCAGATTCAACAGCCCTAGATGTATTTACTGAGTTTGCTTCGCTCACACTTGGCTCCGGAGCGGCGGCAATGGTGATGGCAAGCACGAAGCGTCACCCCGAAACGCACCGCCTGATTGGTGGCATGGCACGAGCGGCAACCGAACACAATGCATTGTGTGTGGGCGACCTTGATCGCATGACTACAGATACTCACGGGCTCTTAGTTGCTGGTCTTGACTTGGCAGAAGAAGCATGGACTGAAGCACTTGTTGATTTCAATTGGGCGCCAGCTGACGTTGATTGGTACATCTTGCATCAGGTGAGCAAGGTGCACACCACAATGTTGTGCGATCGTCTTGGTATTGATCCTTCCAAAGCTCCTGTTACCTTTCCTCATTTCGGCAACATTGGTCCTGCAGCGATTCCAATTACGTTGGCAAGTGTGCAAGACCAGATCAAGCCAGGTCAACGCGTTATGTGTCTGGGCATTGGCTCTGGTCTGAACACAAGTGCGCTCGAGATTCTTTGGTAAACGTGCAGCATCCGCTCGTTGCTGATTTTGCGACGTTCGGACTTGACACCACATGGTCGCACACAATTGATGTGCCAAGTCATGATGGTTCATCACACAAGTGGCATCTTCTTGATCGCCCGGGGACAAAAAATGAGGCACCTGTTGTGCTGTGTTTGCATGGCAATCCCACGTGGTCATTTTTGTGGTCACGTTTGTTGAATGAATTTAATTCAGATTTTCGTGTTATTGCACCAGACCATTTATCAATGGGTTTGTCAGAACAAGTGTCCACTCGTAAGTACAGCGCACGCGTTGCAGATATCAATGATTTAGTTATCGCTCTCAATATCACCTCACCGATATGGATAGTTGCCCAAGACTGGGGAGGCGCAATTGCAATGGGTTACGCAGTTGCCCATCCTGACCGTGTCGCCGGATTAGTTCTCTCGAATACAGGGATCGCGGTTCCGCATAATCGACGTGCACCGTTACTCATTCGTCTTGCTGCGGCCAGTGGCATTCACCGCCTTGTCACCAAAGAATCGTCGCTATTCGTACGCGGGACTCCATTCCTTCCGGGACATGGAATTTCTCCTGTGCAGAGAACTGCATTGACCTTCCCATATCGACAGCGGAATCGTCGCAAGGGTGTCGCAGATTTTGTAGCTGATGCACCACTTACTGCAAGACACTCCTCAGCACAAGACATCGCCGATGTCGCTGAAAAGATATCGGCCTTAAAGATTCCGGTTCGTTTGGTGTGGGGCTCTCGTGACCCTGTGTTTAATGACGACTTTGCGCATGACCTCTTAAACCGTTTTCAGAATGTGGCCTTGCATCGCATTGCAGATTCCGGTCATCTCACCGTGCTTGAGACGTCTATAGCTCCGTTCGTTGAAGCGGCAATAGAAGAAGCCGGAGCGGGTAAGCCGCTTGAGCAGCTTGCACCTAGAGAAGGTGGCGATTCAACTCTGTGGTCCCAAATCGATCATTGGATTAATGACGACGACATTGCAATTACAGATGCGGCAGCAGATGCCTCAGCAACGCGACCAGAGTTCGCAGCGCTTGTTGCCACGTATGCAGAAGCATTGCATCATCGCGGAGTGCGCCTAGGAGACCGAATTGCTGTGTTGGTTCCTCCCAGCATTGATCTCATCGCAGTTGTGTATGCGTGTTGGCGAATTGGTGCTGTCGCAGTTATTGCCGATAGAGGCCTTGGCCTGCGAGGTCTAAAGTCGGCTATTCGCGCGTCACGTGTCAAACATGTCATTGGGCCCATGAAAGCAGTAGCAGCGGCACGTCTATTGCGTTGGGCGCCTAACGCCTCAATAATCCGACTTTCGGCACTCACTCGGTCGCCACGTTTCGCGAAACTTGAATTTGTGAGTGCGCCAGAACCCGGTGCTGATGATCCTGCAGCAGTGTTGTTTACCTCTGGTGCAACTGGGCCAGCGAAAGGAGTGCGTTACACGCATCGCCAGTTGTACGCACAACGTGATGCTCTTCAAAAGACGTACAACATCATTCCGACGGATACGTTTGTAGCTGCTTTTGCTCCGTTCGCGTTATATGGACCAGCTTTGGGTATCGCAACAGGGCTCGCTGATATGGATGTGACGTCGCCCGGAACATTGACTGCAGCGGCACTTGATGATGCGTGTCGTCGAGTGGGTGCAACAATGGTTTTTGCATCACCAGCGGCATTGGCAAATGTTGTGCGAACTGCATCGGCTGATGTTGTACATCTTGGCAAAGTTCGCCTTGTGATGTCTGCAGGTGCACCCGTGCCAATAAAGACCTTGCAAGAAATTTCTCGGCTGTGCCCTGAGGCTGAATTACACACTCCGTATGGCATGACAGAAGTGTTACCGGTCGCGGATGTCTCGTTGACTGATTTGATTCGTATCGGAACTGGTCAAGGTGTATGTGTTGGCAAACCAGTGAGTGGGTGCGATGTTCGTATCGACGACCAAACTTCAGAACTTCTAGTGTCAGCACCGTGGATGTCGGCGGGCTATGACTCGTTGTGGCTTACGCAACACAATGCACGCCCTGTAGTGAATACAGATGGCCACTCAGTCACGTGGCACCGCACTGGCGACGTGGGCCATATTGATTCTGAAGGCAATGTATGGATAGAAGGACGTTTGGTGCATGTGATTCACACGTCCCGCGGCCCTGTTGCGCCTGTTCCTTTGGAAATTGCGATTGAGGCATTACCGAACGTTGTTCGAGTTGCTGCAGTGGGGGTAGGGCCCGTCAACGTGCAACAAATTGTGATTGTCGTCGAGACCATCAATAGTAGTGACGGTCCAGCCGGTACTGAATTAACTCAAGCCGTACGTGTTGCACTCGCTCCATTAACAATTGCCGCTGTGTGGACAACCAAAAAACTTCCGGTTGATATTCGTCACAACTCAAAGATCGACCGCACGGCGGTCTCGAAACAGATGTCAGCAATTTTGTCAGGTACCAAAAAGTGAAAGTATTAGTTACTGGTACTGGCAGTTTGCTTCTCGGTGGTATCGCTAGTGAACTCGTTCGTCGTGGTGATGATGTTGTGTGTCTGCAGCGCAGTTCGTCTGCATTCGTTGGGCACCAGAATGCTCGTGAAGTTCTTGCCGATATCCGTGATGCTGAAGCTGTTGCGACGGCCGCTCATGGGTGTGATGCCATCATTCACGGTGCAGCACGTGTTGGTGTTGTTGGTTCACAGAAAGAGTTCTACGACACCAATGTGCTTGGAACAGCGAATATTCTTCATGCCGCTGAACAGCACAACATTGAGCGATTGGTACTTGTATCAACTCCCTCAGTTGCACACACCGGTGATTCACTTATTGGCGCCCCAGCTGGTGAAGCCGAAATTGGTCGCTCACGTTCGTATTATGCGGAATCTAAAGCGATTGCTGAACGCACTGTTCTGAATGCACGCAATGAACATCTCGCCGTTGTGGCAGTTCGGCCGCATTTGGTGTGGGGCCCTGGTGATACTCAACTGGTTGGCCGAATTGTGGAACGTGCAGCGAGTGGACGTCTTGCGGTTATCGGAACTGGAAATGCATTAGTCGATTCCACATACATTGATAATGCGATTAGTGCACACATCGCAGCGCTCGATGCTTTACACATTGGTTCAGCGTGTGATGGCAAGGCATACGTAGTCTCAAATGGCGAACCCCGGACTGTGAATGAACTGATGCGCTCTATGTGTGAATCAGCGGGCATCCCATTTGAACCGCGACATCTTTCTTTGACACTTGGAATTCGACTTGGGGCATTAATTGAACGACTGTGGCCGTTACTGCGATCGTCTGAACCACCACTGACGCGCTTTGTTGCAGAACAATTAGGTACAGCTCACTGGTTTGATCAACGCGCAGTTCAGCAAGATTTGGGCTGGACGCCACACGTTTTGCTCGATGAGGGTTTTCAGCGCTTGACTCAGTGGTTCGCGTCGCACTGACCCGACTACACCTTGTAGACCAACGAAGCTGTTGCGCAGAGTTTCCCAGTGGTAGCACCGCGTACTTCAGCTCGACAGAAGGCAATGGAGCGGCCGCGTTTCGTAATCCATCCTTCGCACACTGCATCCTCGTTCGCTATTGCTGAAAGATATTCCACGTTCATGCTGATCGTGACGAAAGAACCGTTTTCATAAGGACCACCAACAGCTGGAACAACTGTGGTGTCAATAAGGCTGGCGATTGCTCCACCATGCATGATTCCGGCAGGTTGATTCATTTCCAATCGTGCGGGTAGGCGCATACGTGCATAGTCACGTTTCATTTCCTCTACGACGAATCCGAGATACACGGCATAGTTCGTGTCTTGTTCCCACTTAGGGAATTGAGACCAGAACTGAGCTTGTTCTGGCGTTAGCGGTTCGAATTGGTCGGCAATCATGATGCGAGACCGTAGACACGAGTTGCCGTACCGCGGAACATTGCATCTTTCTCCGCTTCAGTGAATGATGTGGTCATTTTCTTAAAGGCATTCCATACAACTGTGTATGACAGAGAGAATCGATCAACTGGGAAGTTTGATTCGAACATGCATCGTTCGGGACCGAAACATTCAATGGTGTGGTCGAAGTACTTCTTTTGCACCGCAATGAATTCGTCAGATGTAGGAGGCTTCTCTGCTGTATGCCAACCGAAACCATTGTCGGGCATCGCGAGCCCACCCAATTTTGCAACAACATTTGAGCACTTCGCTATTTCTTCGATGTCTTTCTTCCATTGAGTAAAGATTTCGTCACGCTGTGATTCGTATGGACCAACACCTATTGGTGTTCCAAAATGGTCGAGCACCATTGTTGTGCTGGGAACTGCACGAGCGAGTTCAAGAAATTCTGAGTTCTGATAGTGGTAATGCCACGAATCGTACGTGAGGCCACGAGAACCCAATGTCGTTACGCCACGGCGAAAATTTGTGTCCTTATATAAATCTTTTATTGCGCGGCCGGGAATTGCTAGAACTTCAGGGTGGTCGGCGCGAGAAAGTGCATCACGAATTCCACGAAGAAGACCCTTGCTGGCTTGGGTATGTGCGTCAAGAATTTCATTGAGATCATCACGCCTTAGGTCGGCATGAGCCACGATGCCAGAGATGATGTGCGTCGGATCACGAAGTGACTCTCCGGCAACGAACTCTGTTTCACCCACTGAAGCAAGATGCGCAGGTCCGTCTGTGCGGTAACTGGCGCCGCATTCAATGAATACTGTTTGTTCTATGAGATGACCTGCCCTGGCATCGTCGTGTAACTGGTCGAGTCCATAGGGCAATGAACCGCCGATGGGCCACAGATGATGGTGTGGATCCACGATGCGCCGAGCAGGGTCAACCACCTCTTCCTGGACTTGGTTAAACCATTCTGGGGTTCCAGGTACGTAACTATTCATCAGCATGTTCTAGTCCCTGTTCATCGGTATCGCCGTACTGGCGTGGCATTTCGTCGAGTGACACTAAGAAGGGGTAAAAACAAGGCAAAATAGATGCTGATGTTGACAGCCCGCCGCCTCTCTCAGTACACGACGACGACGTGCCTTGTCCTTGCGATTTTGATTCAGCAAGTGGTGTCTCGTGGTGTGCTGTCGGACTTTGATAAGACAGCGCGAGAAATAGCAAAAGATCTCAAGGCTCCCCACGATTTCTTTTCAGTCACAGTCATGTTTGGTCTACGCGGAATCATTCTCACCATTTGCTTACCAATTCTTGGGTGGGTGTCCTGGAAGCGACGTTCGTGGGTACCCATTGTCGGATTCTTGATAGTCCTTGTTTTTGAAACAGGTATTGCAGGGGCATTGAAAATTTCGGTTGGACGAATTTTTCCGTATCAGTTTGAAAATTTCTGGAATCGCATGATGATTGGCCAAGACGAGATGGCATTCCCATCTGGCCATGCTGCAAACTGTGTTGCACTCTGGGGTTATATGGCTTGGTATTTCACCTGCGCCGGAACTACCGCTCGACAAACCGCTATTCGTTTAGTGGTGGCGGCAAGTTGCGTCGTTGGTATTTCTTCATGGCTCATAAGAACACATTGGCCGACTGATCTATTGGCTGGTTATGCAGTGGGCTTTATTTCGTTACTTTCCGTGATTGGGTTGTACACAGCGCTCGGAATTAATCCCGAGGCCACGACTGACCGCTCTCGAGAAGCTCGTCACGAAACTGCGGATGCGCAATAGCCGCTAGCGCCTGTGCGCGTTCACGAATCGTGCGTCCTTCCAATTCAGCCACACCAAATTCAGTAATGATTGTGTCCACCTGATGACGCGGAGTACTCACAACACTTCCTGCAGGAAGAATGCCCATAATTCGACTTGTCAGTACGCCATTAATCATTGTGGTAGATGGCAAGCAGATCAGACTTCTGTCAGTGGCATCTAAGCCTGGCCCAGAGACAAAATCTTCGTGACCACCGACCCCGCTAAATTGCGTGCCACCAATAGTGTCAGCAACAACTTGACCAGCAAGGTCAACAGCTAATGCGCCATTGATAGTGACCATATTGCGATTGCTAGCAATCAGTTCAGGTGAGTTCACAATCTTTACGGGCAAGAAACGAACTGCGTCGTTGTTGTGCAGCCATGTGTAGAGCTCAGGAATACCCGCTGCAAATGTTGTGGGCGAGAATCCATCGAATTTGCTGCCCTTGTTGTTAGAAACTTTTCCGGCTTGATGCAAGCGCATGAGACCAGTTGTAAACATTTCTGAATGCACACCAAAATTTCCCATGTCGCTCGCGGCGAGAGAGAGTGCAATCTGATTCGGAATACCACCGATGCCAGTTTGTAATGTGCTGCCCGAATGAATGAACGAGAGGGCGATGTCTGCAATTGTTCGCTCGGCATCAGTCGGCTCTGTGTCTGCCAAGTTCAGCGGAGTCCGATCCGTCTCTATAAGACAATCAATCGCGTCAACATGAACTCGATGTTCATGAGATGCAACTCCAAAAGTGCGGGGAAAATGTTCGCTCACTTCAACAAGAAGAATTCGTTCTGGGTCTGCGCTTGCGCGATGTATCTCGTCAATTGTCGCGCCGGCGTGCACGGACAAACTCACCCAGCCGTCAACGGGCAATGAACCAGCAGTCGCCATGATCCGCGGTCGCATTTTTTCCAGAATTGGCTCAAAGCGACGAAAGTCTGCTGGAACGAAATCAATGGAGGCACCAGAATCTCGCAAAAAACGTTCGGCAGGTCCGAAAAATCCGCTGCGATAGTGCACGCCCGGTTTCGCAAGCACCGCATACAGGTCTGGCATCAGCGCACCAGATATTTGTAGGTCAACAAAGTCGTCTCGGTCGCCCAATGCATGCATGAATCCGCCTGGCACGCCTGGCCCAAGTGGGACTGCCAGGGTGTCTGTTGGGCGCACGATGGCCACTGCCTCAGGAATTGTCATACGAGCCATATGTCCTATGGTACGCAGGTAGCAGATTGGATATGCATCTGGCAGGCTCGTTGTAATGCAACAGTTTGATGTACTGATTATTGGCGGGGGCCCTGCGGGGTCGGCTGCGGCCATCACTGCGGCTCGCGCTGGGTTGAAAGTTGTGCTCTTTGAAAAGGGTTCATATGGCCGTGACAAGGTATGTGGCGATGGCCTTACCCCCCGCGCTATTGGAGCCCTGGACGATTTAGGCATTGACCATTCGGTAGCGCACAAAATTGATGGCTTGCGAATGATTACGGGAAAAAAGCAACGCGAACTTTCATGGCCAACTACAGCGCGTTTTCCGAATCACGGAGCCGTGTGGCCACGTCAGCGATTTGATAATCATCTTCTCGATGTTGCGATTGCAAGTGGCGCTGATGTCCGTTTCGAATCTGAGGCACTTCCTGTTCTTGAAGATGGCCGTGCGGTTGGTGTCAGTGTCGGAACAGAAACGTTTCGTGCGCCATTCATTATTTTGGCTGCAGGCGCACAAGGAATGGCCGCAAAGATGCTCGGTGCAGAACGCGACCCGAACGAACCGTTTGGTCTTGCAATACGTGCATATGCACCTACACCGCGGCATGCGGAGCGTCATCTTGAAGCGTGTCTTAGCCTGAGCGACGAACACGGCGTTGCAGTTCCTGGATACGGCTGGATGTTTCCTGCGGGTGATGGCACTGTAAACATTGGTGTCGGCGCACTCAGCACCATGAAGGGATTCAAGAAATTGAATCTCAACAAGTTGCTTGATCAGTATGCAGCCTTGGTGCGTGACTCATGGTCGCTCGGCGATTACATCGAGAAGCCTCGTGCATGGAGATTGCCAATGAGCTGTACCAAACGCCACGGCCCGGGTTGGGTAGCAATCGGCGATGCAGCAGGTTTTGTGAACCCGATGAACGGTGAAGGAATTGACTATGGACTTGAATCAGGAATGTTGGCTGTAGAGCGATTCCTTGCAGATCCGAATACGGCATCTGAGTCGTACAACGAATTGGTGGGCGAGCGGTTTGATGCGTTCTTGCGCACGGGGCGACGGTTTAGTTTCATCATTGGTCACCCGTGGCTATTGAAGCCTGGTTTACGAATTGCAGTTGGTACTCAAGTGGCAGCCGACATCACATTGGCTGTCATGGGCAATCTCATTGATTCAAAAACACCAGGAGCCGCCGGACGCGTAATGAAAGTTGCAGATGGTGCGTTACGAGTTGCCGACCCCATCTTGCGACGCACACGTGCCAAGGCGTAAGCACGACTGGCTAGCCCGTGTAAGCCGTTGTGGGCACAGATAGGTTGGGGTGCATGAGCGCAATGAAACCAGACCTTTCCATTCCCGCAGGGGACGCACCTTCGGAACTTGTTCTTGAAGACATCACTGTTGGTGATGGCAAAGAAGCAGTCGCTGGCACAAACGTAGAAGTGCATTACGTCGGTGTTGCATGGAGCACGCAGCGTCAATTCGACGCATCATGGGATCGCAATGAGACATTTGAATTTCGTCTCGGCGCAGGCCAAGTTATTTCCGGTTGGGATCAGGGCGTCGCAGGCATGAAAGTCGGCGGTCGCCGTCGCATCACAATCCCCGCTCATCTCGGGTACGGATCACAAGGTGCAGGCGGAGTTATCAAGGGTGGAGAAACCCTTGTCTTCGTTGTCGACTTGTTGAATGTCAACTAGTCAGATCTACGTTGAACTTCTGGATGCACCGCTGATATGAAACCTGTGGTTGTCTACGACGGCGATTGTGGAATCTGCGAAGCGTCCGCGCGATGGATCCTTGCCCACATACCCTCTGTTGATGTCGTATCGCATCATCAATACGGACTAACACATATTGGTTCCGTGTGGTTCGTTACCGACAACGGTCGATTAGAAGGCGCTGCTGCTGTGTCGGCAATCTTAAAGTCGGCTGATGCTCGGGTGTACCGCGCTATTGGCGTTCTTATTGGGTTGCCAGGTGTGCTATTCATTGCTGGGCTTGTGTATTCATTAGTCGCTCGTAATCGTCGGCACATATCGCGTCTCTTAGGCATGAATGCGTGCGGACTTCCTCCGCGATAATTGATTGCGATAGTGCCCAATTGCTTCTGCGATAGACCACCCATATGAATGCCCTTATTGTGTACTGCCATCCCGTTGAGGGAAGTTTCTGTTCTGCAATGCGCGATGCCGCAATCTCGGGTTTACATGCCGCAGGGCACAATGTGGATGTCATTGATCTCGCAGCTGAACATTTCAATCCGGTGATGTCAAAATCTGAGTGGGATACCTATCAACAGGGAAACGGAGAAATACCAGCTGGTCTCGAACGTGATGTCTCCTTAGTTAAGTCTGCAGAGATCATCGTGTTTGTCTACCCCACGTGGTGGGGCGGATTGCCCGCACAACTGAAAGGTTGGTTAGAGCGGGTGATGTTGCCGGGAACAGCGTTTGTGTTTAACGAGAACAACAAAGTGCGACCTGGTCTACGAAATATTCGGTATATCCATATCGCTTCCACTTTCGGTTCGCCATGGCTCTACGTGCGTTTTGTGAACGACAACGGTCGTCGCATATTGGCACGCGCATTTCGACTGAACACTTCCTTGCGAACAAGAGTGTCCACATCAAGTCTGTATGCAATGGATACAGCTACTGATGAAAGTAGAAAGAGATTCCTTCTTTCTCTTGAAAAGAAAATGCAGAACATATGAAAACTCTCGTAGTTCTTGCACATCCATCAGAAGAATCTTTTGTTTCGTATCTTGCTTCTGAAGTTATTGCCGAGTTAAAAACCAGTGGTCATGAAGTTCGTCATCATGATCTATGGGCAGAGAATTTCAGTCCGGTGTTTACACCGTATGAACGGTTGAATCACGTGGGAGACGTAGCTGAGAAATTACGGGCTCTTCCCGAACTCCAACAGCACATCGAAGATTTACAGTGGTGTGAAGCGTTGGTGCTTGTGTACCCCACCTGGTGGTCTGGGCAGCCTGCAATGTTGAAGGGCTGGTTTGACAGAGTGTTGATGAACGGAGTGGCTTGGGTACTGCCTGAAGGCGCTGCGCGCATTCGGCCACTTCTTACAAACGTGCGGCACCTGATCGTGGTGACTACTCACGGATCAGGCAAATTCATTAATGCGCTTGAAGGGGAGTCGGGGAAACGAACTGTCTTTCGCTCGGTGCGTCTCATGCTGCACCGTCGAGTTCGTTGTGAATGGATTGCGATGTACGGCCTAGATAATGCCACCCTGAACCAGCGTCAAAAATTCTCTGCTCGTGTGCGCAGGCGAACCAGTCGCGTATTGGGCTAGCACGGTTTATTGCAGCTGTGGCGGTTCTAGTACCGTCACAAGTATGAAAGCTTTGCAAATACAGCAACTTGGTTCACTCGACGACATTGAGATTGTGGAGATTGATTCGCCCGACTTGTTGCCCGGACACATACGCGTCGCTGTTTTGGCAAGTGGTTTGAACTATGTCGATTCGCTCATGATTGAGGGAAAGTATCAAATCAAGCCGCCGGTTCCGTACAGGCCAGGGTCTGAGATTGTTGGGCGTGTTGTTGAAGTCGCATCTGATGTCACAAACCTGAAAATCGGTGATCGCGTTTTTTCATCTTCTGGTGGCTTTGCAGATGAAGCCGTCCTCTCAGCATCACGAGTGATTGCAATTCCTGATCAATTGAGCGATGGTCAAGGCGCAACGTTTATGCAGAGTTATCTCACCGCGTGGTTTGCATTTCATAAACGCGCACAAGTGCGTGAAGGTGCCACCATGTTGGTGCTTGGCGCAGGTGGCGGCGTTGGTTTAGCAGCAGTTGATCTTGGTGTTGCAATGGGCATGCGCGTAATTGCTGCTGCCTCTAGCCCAGAGAAGCGCCAACTGGGGTTAGATCGTGGAGCGTTTGCCGCTATCGATGTTCTGAATGAAGATGTGAAATTGCGGACGCGCGAATTATGTGGCGGTGGAGTCGACATGGTGTACGACCCAGTGGGTGGAGACCTTGCAGAACCGTGCTTACGTGCACTCGCTCCATTTGGTCAGTATCTCGTTGTTGGGTTTGTTGGCGGTATTCCACGCCTTCCTGCGAATCATGTGTTGCTTACGAACCGCACAGTGGTTGGTGTTGACTGGGGCGCTTGGGTCGGCAGAAACATCGAGGAAAACCAAGGAATGTTGATTGAAGTGCTGGCTGAAATTGCCGCAGGAAAACTTCACCCTGTTGAACCAGTTACGTATCCGATGAGCAAAGCAGTGCAAGCAATGCGAGATCTACAAGATCGTAAAATCGCCGGCAAGGTTGCGTTAGTTCCTGTGTTTGATTAGAGACCAAAAGGCGTATAGCCAGGCGCTGTGAGCGGCCATGGCTTAATGCGTTCAATATGGGCAGCAAGACCAAGTGTGAGGTTGTCGTGAAATCGTGGACCAGTGACGTGAATTCCACACGGAACCCCATTGTCGTCAAGACCCATTGGCACACTTGTCGCTGGGTGCCCCGTGAAGTTTGCATCAGGCGTATTCAACGTCACCATCGGGTCATCTGTGTTGCCTGCTCGTGAAGGTAACGGGCCTTCGGCTGGCCATGAGCGCGCATTCGATGTAGGCGTGAGGAGAACGGCATCGTTACTTAGCAATTCATCAAAGCGAACGCTGATTTCATGTCGCTTTCTTTGGGCAGCAATGTATTGATCAATTGTGACAGTGGCGCCAAACTTCAATTGAGCTTGCACGTAGTCGGATAATTCATTCCAACGGTGTTCTTCGTGTCGCAAACTTTGTGTGAGTTGTGCAGTGGACATGATGAACCAGTTCCAGATTGTGTCGTTATCTGATGGTGAAGCAACTCGTTCCACTGTGACACCGCTTGCAACAAGCGCATCAATCATTGATTCGTAGTTAGCTTCAATATCAGGGTCTACGTCTGTTCGAAATGTGCGACAAGCAAGCACGCGACGTGGCATCACGGAATTCAATGCAATGCTCTGTGCAGGTAGTCCTAAGAAATCTCCAACGGCTGGGCCATGAGTGATTGCTGCTTCATATGCAACGTCAGCAACGCTGTGCCCGCTTGTGCCTTGTGTTGAAAAATCAATCCACCGAGGCAGCACGTTTCTTCCGATTGCGCCCATTGAAGGCTTGTAGCCAACAAGACCCGTTGAAGATGCGGGTCCGCGTACGCTGCCTCCACCATCTGAAGTAGTTGCGAGTGGTGTCAGCCCTGCAGCTAACGCGGCTGACGAACCACCGCTTGAACCACCTGGTGATTTTTCGGTGTTCCACGGGTTACGTGTCGCGCCGTAGACCTTGTTTGTTGTGTATGCAGTGGCGCCAAACTCAGGGCTATTTGATCGACCAATAATGATTGCACCCGCTTCACGCAGGCGTGACACAACAGAGTCATCAACTTCATCGACAGGGCCGGTGGCATACAACATTGACCCAGATGTTGTGACGTGACCCTTTACTCGCGCCATGTCTTTCACCAAGAACGGCAAACCGGCAAGTGCCCCCGTACGTGGGTGTGACGTAGCAAGTGATCGTGCTTCATCGGCGTACAACGCAACAACAGCATTCAACGGTTTGGCTGCTTCGATACGACGAAGACTCTCGTTCACGAGATCAATGGGGTTGATCTCTCCTGATCGGACTTTGGCTGACAGTTCTTCAAGCATTAGCGAAGACTAGTGATTATCGGCCGAGTGGAATCCATCGCCAGTCGAGTTGGCAAATTGTGGGGTCAACAACTTCAAGAATGGAGAGCCCCAAAACGCTTGCACGGGCAGATAAGCCAGTTTCGGGCCTAATAGTGGCACCAGGAGGAGCCTTCTCGGCAGCAGCCATGAGTGTGCGTCTGGCCGCAAATGTGTAGGTAGCC
>Ga0209550_10002686_pt1 | contig 17110 bp, 14 predicted proteins | sample LauGreSuBDMM15SN_2_FD_187567 | JGI IMG/M metagenome (GOLD analysis project Ga0209550, IMG submission 187567) | Freshwater lake microbial communities from Lake Michigan, USA - Su13.BD.MM15.SN (SPAdes) (version 5) | ecosystem: Environmental > Aquatic > Freshwater > Lake | place: Lake Michigan...
CAACTGCTAGCAAGATCTTTGTTGGCTTGGTAGCTCAGTTGGTACGAGCGAACGACTGAAAATCGTTAGGTCGCCGGTTCGATCCCGGCCCAAGCCACGATTCCTTAAAACCTAACCCTAAATGCAGCTCGAGACAATAAGTAAATTCAGAATAATTTCATAGGGTTTACATCCTGGGCACATTCCATTCCGCTTAAAGCATTCTGCTTTTATTTTTTGATTTATCTCGCAATAATGCGCTTAACTCTTCGGAACTAAGAGCATGCGGATTAATGTCCAAAACCAAATTCTTTCATTTTGTAGAAAGCAAAAATACCTCAGCGTAAGAATGTCAACTTCTTTATGTTGCGATTAGAACATTTAAGGGATTATTTGTTTTATAATCAAGACTCTTTAGTAAGAGCAATGTCCGTTTCTTGCCATCTGCGTTAATTGACATTTCCTTGCCGCATTCTCTCACCACTAATCATGTCATCAATTAAGGTATCAACAGTGTGTGTTGGCTCCCATCCCAATAAACGCCTAGCCTTACTGGCATCTCCAAGTAAGAATGGGACTTCGGTCGGGCGAAAATATCTGGGGTCGATTCTAATTACCACATCACCATTTTGGTTCTTGCCAACTTCATCTAAACCAATGCCTTCCCATTTAATTTCTATCTTCATTTTTTGAAAAACTCTCTCAGCAAATTCGCGAACAGTAATTGCCACACCAGTTGCTAATACGAAGTCATCAGGTTCGGAGTGTTGTAAAATTCGCCACATTCCCTCTACATAGTCTTTTGCATGCCCCCAGTCACGAATAGCATCCAAATTTCCTAAGAATAGTACTTTTTCCTCTCCTTTTGCAATCCTCACAACAGCCCGAACGATCTTCATCGTGACAAAAGTTTCACCGCGACGTGGGCTCTCGTGATTAAATAAGATTCCCGACGAGGCAAAAATTCCATAGGCTTCTCTATAGTTCACTGTAATCCAGTGAGCATAAAGCTTTGCCGCTCCATAAGGGCTACGTGGATAGAATCGAGATGTTTCAGTTAAAACAGTTGAGTTTTCAGTTAGCCCAAACATTTCAGATGTTGAAGCCTGGTAAAATTTTGTAGTTTTCTCAAAACCTAATAGTCGAATAGCTTCCAGTAAGCGCAAGGCTCCAGTACCATCAGCATTCGATGTGTACTCCGCAGTTTCAAATGAAACTTGGACATGGGACTGTGCCGCCAAATTGTAAATTTCATCAGGTTCAACTTCTTTAACCAGACGGATTAAATTTGTAGAATCTGTCATCTCACCATAGTGAAGTTTAAAGTTGCTATTTGAATTGTGTGAATCTTGATAGATATGGTCAATTCTCTGCGTATTGAAGCTAGACGACCGCCTTTTTATCCCATGAACCTCATAACCTTTGCTTATCAAGAGTTCTGCAAGATAAGAACCGTCTTGACCTGTCACGCCTGTAATAAGTGCTCTTTTAGTAGCCACGAACCACTCCTTCTTTTAGTGCCTTAAGAAACCAAGCATAAGTAGATCTTAGTCCTTCTTCGAGTTCTATTCCGTGGCTCCACCCCAATGAGTGAATCTTTGTGACATCAAGTAATTTACGTGGTGGCCCATCTGGTCTCGAAGTATCAAACACAATTTGCCCCCTATATCCAATTACCTTAGCGACAAGTTCTGCAAACTCACGTATTTGAATATCTATTCCAGTTCCAACATTAAATAACGCACCACCGTTGTCATGTCCTAACATAAACCAACATGCTTGGGCCATGTCATCTACGTGCATAAACTCTCGCCGCGGATTTCCCGTTCCCCAAACAACAACCTCGGTAGCTCCAGATAGCTTAGCTTCATGAAATTTTCTAATTAATGCAGCTGGTACATGACTTGTTTGCAAATTGAAATTATCATTTGGCCCATACAAATTAGTAGGCATCAAAGAGAAATAGTTCAATCCTTCTTCTTCAAAGATTGCACGGCACAGTCTGATTCCAGCTATTTTTGCAATAGCATAACCATCATTAGTAGGCTCGAGCGGACCCGTTAAGAGGCTGGACTCCCGCATGGGTTGTGGTGCAACTCGTGGATAAATACAAGAAGAACCTAAAAACAAGAAATTTGGGACTCCCAGGCAAGCAGCTGCATCTATAACTACGTTCTGAATTCGCAGGTTTTGGAGAAGATGCATTCGTTGGTTAGTAGCATTCGCCTTAATTCCTCCAACTTTTGCCGCAGCTAAAATAATCGCATCGGGCCTTTTGTCCACTAAATAAGACATTACTTCATCGCGGATTTCTAGATTTAAGGTAGCACGATCACGAGTCAAGACTTCTACGTTGGTGGGTGCTAATCTAACAATTGCGGAGCCGACTGTCCCTCGGTGTCCTGCGACAAAGACTCTCACTATCAAACCTCATCTCTTCGGAAAAAGATATCTTGTAACCACAATCGCTAGACTGGAATATTGTAGAACTCGCATGGAGGTCACTACCTTTTGATCTCCCTTAGGTTTCAATCTTGTCATGGCCATCCCCTTCTTTATAGCAATATGCATTGATTCAGCAGAAGTGTCCTCAGATATTATTGTCCGATCATATCCTTTTAGTTGGCCGAGTAGGCCTGGATGATTTACTGAAACAATTATCTTTCCCATCTTCATAGCTGGTGGGATAGTTCCTGATTGGCTAGCGTCTGTATATGGAAATACCAATATATCGGCAGCCTCCAGAATTGCATTAAATTCTCGATTTGAAAGCCACCTGTTCAAAACTAATAGGCCTCCTGAATGCACTATTGGGCGGCTAGATGAACCGGCGACAACAAATAGAGCCCCATCCATTATCTGTGCAATTTGAAAAATCTGCCTTACGTTCTTATAGTCTTTGAGCCTACCAATGAGTAGCACTACTGGTTCTTTGAATTCATACATTTTTTTTAAGGTGGCGAGTGCGTCTGGCTTGAGTTGTCCTGTTTGTGAAATAGATTGAGGGAGATCTGCCAACAAAATTGGTTTGATTGTTTTGAGTCTCAATTGATTTGCAACATGTTCCGAAAAAACTACCAGAGTTGAAGAGCAACGCAATCTAAAACTAATTGAGGACAAGGTTGGCCAAGCATCACCACTGTGGGGGACTGCATCATGAATACAAGTAATAACATCTAGTCTCTTGATCTTAGCTAATATATAATAACTGAAATCAAATGGACTTGGCATTATGAAAAGAACCTTCTGTTCGGCATTTCCACTAATGAATTTTAAAGCTCCGTGAATCCCTTTGAAAATCTCATTTACATTAAAAAAACCAGAAAAAGAGCTAGGGGAGAACAATCGATAAGATTCTCCAATTAGGAGCAATTCCATTCCTTCAAATTTTGAATTTGAACTGACATAAGTTTTTACAGAAAAATCCATTTTTCTCAATTCAGCAAGCGTGTCAGCAAGTAAATTCAACCCACCACCTCGCTTACCCAAATAGATTACACTTAACTTCTGAGGAGTAGCTGGCACCGAAATAGGTTAGCACGAGATAAACCATGATCTGCGATGGGAGAATCGAAATAAACACTGTAGCGCTCGTTCGATTTGTCAATCACGATGAAACCCATGGGCATTTCGAGCCGCTTCTCCGAAAACAACTAAGCAACTGTAATGCTCAATCATTGACCACTGTTTTCTGGGATTTAAGTTACACCGATCTTGATAAAAGACTTAATATGCTTGAAGAAAAGCTCATCACATCAAATCTAAAACATGTTTATTTCGAATGGTTACATGATGTACCATCGATTCCTCAGATTGATTCCATGCTTGCCAAAATTGGCGTCTCGTGGAGTGTCCTAGCGAGCATAAGTGAGCTTTGGCAGGCTCAAGAGCAAGAATGCGATTTTATGCTCTGGATGAAACAACTTTCAGACGCAAAACAACTTACGAATGTCTTTGTTTGGGACAAATATGTTTTTCTTAGAATGGCAAGTTTATCAATACCTTTCACTGTCGTGGCTGATTACCAAAATGTTGAAACCGATAATTCTAGATACGAGTGTTGTGATTGGGCAAGCGAATTACTTGAGCCTTTAATTGGTGTTGCTGGACAACTTTATGGTTACCGTGGCGTAACAAACCTAATTAGAATAGCGTTTCTAAAACCTAATTTAAATTACATCTTTTGGGGTATTGGTAGATGGTCAACTATAAATTTTTTTGATAATTTTCTATTAACAAAGCTAATATCGAAAAAGAGATTGTTTGTTAGCGATAGCTTCAAAACTTCTGATGCTGAACTAAATCATCTGTTTAAACATATTGATGCAATGTATATTGATGGTTCGCGTTATCCTAATCCTAGCGGAATGGTTACTCGGGCTCGAAATTTTGGAATTCCTGTTTTAGTTGAAAGGGGAAATGGGTACTACTTTTATGAGTCGAAAATAGATAAGGGTATCTATATGGATAACTTTCTGCGCATGTCAACAACATTACTACAGAAACATATTGTACGATTGAAAGGTCTTCCACCAACTGCTGCCCCAACAGAAGACACACAGATTATTGTTTTCATAGAGGCATGGAGGACTGCAATTGAGTGACAGTAGAGCGCCTGTCTTAGTGATTGGATTTAATCGACCCGACTTATTGTCAGCTTCACTAGAAGAATTGTCGGAGACTGGGCGCAATGTCTATATTGCTATTGATGGCCCAAGGAATATTTCAGACCAGGAGGCGGTGAACAAATCCCGTATTATAGCCAAGAATTTTGCTGCAAATAATTATGAGACCCAGAATACGTTCTTATTGTTCCGAGAAAAAAATCTTGGATGTAAAGTCAGTGTGCGGTCTGCAATAGACTGGATATTTGAAAATGAAACTCAAGCCATTATTTTAGAAGACGATATTGCTTTCGGTCAAGAATTCTTAGCCACAATGGATTCGTGGTTAAATTTATTTCGAGAGAGAAAAGATATATTCCATTTAAATGGATACAACCCCCTACCAAGAAATTCAGAACCTGACGAGTCATACCTTTCTCGGTACACGCATGTCTGGGGGTGGGCCACATGGAAAGATCGTTGGACACACTATGACCGTGAGCTTAAAAAGTGGGACGCGGGGGGATTTCGAACCTTGCCCGGACTACTAGGACAAGGTTTATCAGATGAATTCTTCGACTATTGGGGTATGCAAATAGCCTTGTGTCAAAATGGTTTGGATACATGGGATATCCAGTGGCTCTATTCTCAGTGGCATTACGGAGGATTCTCGATTACTCCCGGAGCTCGTTTAACTGGAAATCGAGGTTTTGATGCACGTGCAACTCATACTCAATTTAGTGGTAATCCTAATCGTGAACGTTTACCCAGTTTCCATAACTATAAATTCTTAAATCCAATAGATCCATTTTTGAATCTGCAGTTGAATGAGATTCATGATGCGATAGAACACGGAATTTACGGTAAGCGAAGCTACATAAATTCTCTAAGTTGGAAATTTGTTCGCTTAGTGGCACGACTAGTCCTTAGAATACTACATATCCCTTTTATAACAAGTTTTTACAATTATTTCAGAACCCTAATATTCCACATTTCGAAGCCCTTTTCTAGATCAATTCCGTACTTTACAAGGCTTGTATTAATTATGAAGAAGGTATGCCAATACATCTATTGGCGGATAATTCGGTCCTTCATTGTTCTACTTTGGAAATTCAGCTCTAAGGTTTTTAAGTACATCTATTGGCGGATTGTTCGTAAGGCTTTAAATCTCAATTAAACGTCAGTAATGCGTTGCACATTTATCCTTCTTGCATCAAAAATAGATATTGTCGAAGGGTCAAACTTTTAGGAATAGAAGCGTATCTTCGGTAAAAATCACTTTTACTGTTAAAGAAATTATTGAGAAATAGATGAATGTTGTTTTCGTAGTCCTTGCTTCCCTGGGCACTCATCTCTATAGTTTTCTTGGACATCTCTCTAAAATCGTAAACACTCAGGGGTTTATATTTTTCGTTTACTAACACACCATTCATTCTCGTAATGACGTACTCATTTGTAGTGGGAGAGTTTAAGCCAACCACGGGTATTCCTCGGACTAAGGCTTCAAGCATTGAAAGTCCAATTCCTTCCCATCGTCGCGGAGCCACAAAAACATCGATATTTGATAAAATTTCTAAATAATCTCTATGTTTCAACCAACTGCTGGGTAAGTGGGTAACTCGATCCGCAATTGAATAATTCTGAGCAATCCCGTTTAAGTGGTTAGGGTCACGATGTTTTCTGAAAAGAAAGTTACAGTCATAATTCCTAAACCAATTTAGAACATCATATTCGCGGACATGTTCTGGGGCACGTTCCCAAAAGAAAATAGTCGGTCTTCGATCACTCACTGTTCTTACAGGCACAGTTTTTGGCCAGTATTGAATATAGGTAGAATTACAACCATTTAGTGTGAGAAAATCATGAAGAACCTTCGAAAAGGATAAATACATGAGTTTTTCAGAGTACCTGAATTGCAAAGATTCTCGATAGAGAGCTTCGTCAAGCATTGGAATTACAAGTGTCTTTACCCCGCTCTCAGAAGCAATAGAAATGCACTCATCAGCTTGAAAAAGTATAAGGAAATCATAAGTTTTTGCTTCTCTCAATCTGAAGTCATCTCGCTTGATTCTTGTTAAGGCGAAACCACGATCGATGAGCTCGTTAATGAAGAAATTAGTTGAATTGGTTTTTTGATGGTGTGGATGCTCCACATAGCCAATTCTCATTGCAGGGCCAAATCCCAGATTTGTTCAGCATTTTTTGCTAATGCTCGACCCTTATAGTAGTTTTCTAAAGAATTCTCAGAGGCCGATATCAGCAAATTCGCCACGTCAACCGGAGCTGAAAATCCCCAAAGTTCAGCATCGTTTGCCATACTCGTCCCTTCTGACGCCAGAATAGTCTTACCAAGGTACATACCTCGACGAGCAAATGCCGAACCGCGAAAAGCATACACAGTTTGGGAATAGGGTAACAGAACAGCATTGCTTTCTCGTAAAACTTCACTCAATCGGTCAGTTGGAATATAGCTTGGCAGAATTTTCACATTTGGAAGTTTTTTCAATTCTTCCAAAACTTCACCGTAGCCGGGCCATTCTTTTTGAGCACTTTGAATTAGGAACTCAACTTCAATATCTAAATGGTGCAATTTGTTTATAAGATTTGGAAGTTCTGCAAATCCCTTATCAATCCTTGCTGCACCAGGAACTACTACAATGAATTTTCCACTGAGTGTCGATTTATAGCCTGTATCCAAATCAATTGGTGGATATGGAACATGAGTTACTCTTAAATTGAATAATTCAGAAAGATGACTTGCGTACTCAATTGTTTCCGCAGAAAACTTATCGTTAGGAGAAGTGATAAATTTAATCAGGTTCTGAAATTGCCTAACACTATCCGGCCTTGCATCAGCGAGTCTTCTATCTCTTGTACAGATAAATCGAGATATCAATCGCCATTCTTGGCCAAGTAGTTTGCGGATGATGAGTAAGGTAATGAATGAGAGTGAATCTTCATTTGGGTTGAATACCACGACTTTGTACCTTTGTTGCAAGACGGATGCTTTAATCCCTGTTCGGACCGAAGAATGGAAGATTTTAAGTCCGTCAAAAATCTTTCTTAAGAATTTAGAGGTCCCATCCGTTTCACCATAAGATTTTGAATACAAGACCCGTGAATAAGACTTGATTGCGCAAGCATGGGAATACTGGCATACATCTTGATTATGGCTACTTCTACTGGATGGGCTAATGGGATCATGGATAATCATCAATTTATTTTCTTTATCCTGAAGCATCTTCATTCTCCCTAAGCTCAGTCCTTAGATTCAATCGCTAAGTCGTTGCGAACCATTAGGGTAACTAATTCAGTAAAACTTGTCTCTGGTATCCAACCTAATTCAGTTTTAGCTTTCGAAGCATCACCCACCAAATTGCGATCTGCAGACAATCTCAAATACTTAGGGTCGAACAACACGTACTTTTCAACATCAGGTTCGAGATTTGCCGCAATGAGGGCTTCGATCACAAAGTCTTTCACGCTGTGCGTAATTCCCGATGCAATTACATAATCGCTTGGGTTTCCCGCTTGCATCATTTTCCAAACCGCCGAAACATAGTCTCCGGCATAACCCCAGTCACGACGAGCTTCAATATCGCCCAAGGCAACCTTATCTAACTTGCCTAATTTGATTTTTGCAATACTCGAAGTAATCTTTCTAGTCACATATTGATGCCGCCGAAATTCACCTTCATGATTATACAAAATCCCTATGGTGATGTGCATTCCAAAATCTCGACGATATTGCTGAGCTGTTCTATGTGCAAAACTTTTTGCAATTCCATAAGGTGAAATTGGATTTAGATGTGTTGTCTCATTTTGAGGCCACTCATTTGTAAACCCGAAGATTTCACTTGAAGATGCCTGGTAAATTCGCACTTTTTGGTTCAAACCGAGTTTTCGAACTGAATCAAGTACTCGCAACAAGCCTAATCCGGTTACATCGGCTGTCTGCAGCGGACCTATATAACTTTCGCCCACATCACTTATCCCTCCTAAATTATAAATTTCATCAGGATTAACTTGACTAACTACAGAGTAAATACTTTCGAAGTCTGAAAGGCTTCCACTGTAAAGTTTAACACTTGGGAATTTTGTAATAAAATCTTTTACGGACATGCTCTGCAAATCCCTGACTAAACCGGTTACTGTATATCCCTTAGAAATAAGTAAAGCCGTTAAGTGCTGACCATCTTGCCCTGTTATTCCAGTTATTAGGGCAATCATTTTAAGATACCTATCCACTAAATTGCGAATGTATGTGATTTCCCCGAATAATACCATTCCATGAAGTTTTCCTCACACCCGAGAGCGATGTAAAAAATCAAGTCATCAATATTTCATCTATCGCTTGCTTAAACTCAAGTCTAATGACCCTCGAAAAAGGAAGATCGTATCAAATAGCGTTGATCTTCCATTGTAGGTTCCCCATCAGTTATATTTGGTAGGTGAGGATATTGGTTACAGGTGGGGCAGGATTCTTGGGGAGCCACCTTTCACGTAAACTCCTTAGTCTTTCACATGAAGTAGTCTCTCTTGACAACTTTTATACTGGAAAGAAAACAAATATTGAAGACTTGATGGATCACAGCAACTTTAAATTTGTTGAACATGATGTGACGTTGCCTTATAACATTGATTGTGAAGGAATATTTAATCTTGCGTGTCCCGCAAGTCCAGTTCAATACCAACGAAATCCTGTTTTTACACTCCAAACTAATTTTTTGGGAGCGTTTCATGCGTTGGAGCTCGCAGAAAAGAACCAGGCCAGGGTACTTCAGGCATCAACCTCAGAAGTGTACGGTGATCCTGAAATCAATCCTCAGTCCGAGACATACTGGGGAAATGTGAATCCGCTTGGCATAAGATCTTGTTACGACGAAGGAAAAAGAGTGGCTGAATCTCTATTTGCAGATTACAACCGAAAATACGGGACTGATATTCGACTACCTAGAATTTTTAATACATACGGTCCCTACATGGACAAGAATGATGGAAGAGTTGTCAGTAATTTTATTATTCAAGCATTACGTGGGGAAGATTTGACCGTTTATGGAGATGGAAATCAAACTCGTAGCTTTTGCTATGTAGACGATTTGATAGAGGGGTTAACTCGATTGTTTTTTTCTGAAAATATTGTTACACCCATAAATCTTGGAAATCCAACACCTACATCTATGCTAAAACTTGCTCAAGAAATTATTACGCTCACAAACAGTAAGAGTGAAATAGTTTATGAAGCGATGCCTCTTGATGATCCAAAACTTCGGGAACCTGATATTAGGAAAGCACAAACTCTCTTAAACTGGGAGCCTCAGATAGATAGGAAAACAGGTTTGACAAGAACTGTTGAGTATTTCCAAAGAGTACTGTGAGTAAGCATCTTTATTATGCTCAAAATTTTGAAGATGTTTACTAAGTCAGAACATTAAATATTCTTTTAGGTACGATTCCTCAAGATCTTCCTGGTTTGTAGCCATGCAACGTAGACATTGAAGCTTGGGGGCCAATTGCAGACTCTGTATCTGCATCTTTCATTGAAACTTCTTGGAACTCGCTGCATTCACTAAGATCTCCATCTAACCAGAATTTTGGCAGAACAGCCCCTGGGAGACTCAAGAAGGGGTTCCCAAAAAACACAAACATTGTTAACCATAGAATTTTGCCCATAGGAGAACTTTGCATTCGGGCTGATTCCCCACTCATCATTTCCATCCCTTGCAAATCGAAACAACTCATTTTTCAATGTTAGTGGGAAACCAGTCTCTGGGTTATCTTCAAACCGTAGAAAATACCCTGCTTCCCTGCTTTCATTTTTTAAGTACACGATAGTTGATCGCACCGATTCAAAATCAAAACCATATTTTACAAAAATAATAACTTGACTTTTCAACCCGAGCAAATCATTCTTCTCTATGGCTTCCACAACCCTATTTATATCTGCGTGAAAAGTTCGAGTGCTATCTGCTCGTTGATTAATCTTTGTAATTGCTTCGGATGAGTAGTCTGACCAACTTAAGAGAGCGAATCCAGCTATGAAAATTAAAATAGTGCTGAAAATACGGCTATCTCTGGAATTTTCGTCAATAATTACAAGGACAACTATATAGGTGAGCAGACTCAGCAACCAAAAGCAAAGGTAGAACATAATTCTATAATTGGCTTGGATATTTCCATTAAAATATATGAAATTACAGATTACTATTAATTGTAGAAAAATCACATGGAAAAAGAGAATGGCCTTAACTTTATAATTTTTCACTAAAACTAAAATCAGAATCCCTAATCCTCCGGCCAACCACAATCCCATACTTACAAATGGTGACGATACAGATTTAGAAAGTGATGTAATTAATCCGTTTGCGGACCTTGAATTGCCATAAACATCAGTTGAAGAATTCAGAATAAATGGAAGAAATCCGCCGATGACCCATATAGTGAATCCTATAGATATGAACATCGGGAATAGTGCGAGTCGATATCCAATTTTAACGACGAGCAGTATTCCATAAAGAATCATAAAAGGGAGGAAAAAGATTGAATTCTCTTTGCACCCAACTATCAGTAAAAACATTAGGTTACTCATAACCCAATAAAATGATGTGTTTTGATAATTAAACGTCTTCACCAGCATAAAGAGCAGTACGAGGCTAAATGTAAAAGTTATTGATTCGGGTGTACCTAAACGGTCAAATACATCGTGAACACCGGGGTTGAAAGAAATGTACAGCGCAAATAACAGAGAAATACTTGGTGCAATCAATTCATTCAAATCAAAACGATCCTGAATTTGTTTCAAAATTCCAAAAGCCGCACTGTAGCTTATGCAAATTAGCAATAGATTAAAGCTGTACCAATACATACTTTGATCTTGAAACAAGAAGTTCTTAAGGCCAGTAATTACCCAACCAATGGGTGTAAATCTCGCATTATCACCATAGGTGTTTAATTGAGCGCTAAATGTCCCAAAAATCTTTGCAGAGGCACTCACATTTGATTTTTGTGCAGTTTCAACTATTGACCAATCGTCTAACATCCAAAATTCTATTGTGCGAAGAACCGAATAATTCTTAAGAACTAAAAATAGACCAATGTAGAAAGGCGAATAAATTACAAGTTTCCTGGTGAATAGACCAGTACTATTTTTCACTTATAATCGCCTTCCATTCATTGCTTATTGACTGCTCTAATTCACAAAATTTGTTGAATTCTATAGTCTTTCTAAGGAGTGAGAAAGAACCGATAGATACAAGGATTTCTTGGGGATCTAATTCACATACAGATTTTTTTAGGATTTTTCCAGAACAGAGCTCTGCTTTTCTGATGACTTCTTCCACTGAGTGCCCTATACCAGTACAAGCATTGACGATAAGTTTAGAGTCGAGAATCATTACCTGACATTTGGAAACTATTTTAGAGATAATTTCTGAAACATCTGAGACATCAATGTAATCTCTGATTGGACTCAAAGAGGTGTTGTCCATCTGGCTTATTCTTGAATTTTGATTGAAAGAAATTTCCTGGCGAATTGATCTCAAAATTTTTGTAATCACAGAATTAGAATACTCGCCTAAGTAGTTACAGCCTACAATGTTAAATGGCCGTATAATAACTATGTTCTGTGGAATCACTACTTCTGGTGACAATAGTTTATTTTCAAAATCCAATTTTGACTGACCATAAGGTGAAAGCGGCTCTAATTCATTTTCTTCAGATATTTCAATTTTAGAAGATTTATAAACCGAAGCGCTACTTATAAAAATAAAACTCTGTATTTCTTTCTCAATTGACATAGCTAGCAGTGCCTCAGATAATTCCACATTGTTAGAGTGGTACATCTCTGGGAAAAGCACTGATTCTTGAACATTTTTTAGCGCCGCTAAGTGGACTATTCCGTCAAAATGAAATTTCTTTAGCTGAGAAACATTTGCACTTGTGATTTCCATAACAATTTGTTCCCAACTTAGATTGGGTTGAGCTGGCTTCTTATCAACTGAAATGACCTCCACTCCCATTGAATTCAATTTATGACAAACTTCATGTCCTAAAAATCCTCTGCCACCAGTTACAAGCCATCTATAATTTCTTGGGGGTGTTGCTATACGAATTTTCATTCCGTTAATGACTTGATATAGGCGAGCCGATACCTAGGCTTTTCTGCAACGATATTTAAGATCCTTTGAACATATATGCTCAAAATTGCGAGAACCGAAAATATTCCAGTGGAAATAATAGTGAGAGTCCCTAAAATTGATATCCAACCTTCAATCGCTCCATTAGTAGAATAGACACTAAGAATATATGCAATCACAAAGAGAGTGAATACGATATTCAAAGAGGAGAGTACTAGAGAAATTCTTAAAAGTCTGCTGCTTGAACCTAGAATAGAATCAACTGCCAAACGGACCATTTTTCTGTAACTATATTTTGTTTCTCCAAACTGCCTCATCGCCGGCTCATAATCCAAACAAAGTTGATTGATTGATAGTTCTTCTATTGTAAATCTAAATACTTTGTTATGTTCTTTATATCTAAGTAGAGTTGTCAATGCCGCTCTCGAATACATTCTAAAATCTCCAACGTTTGCTTTTATATCCAAGCCACTCACTTTTTTGAGAAAGAAATAGAACATGCCTGAAAACATCGCTTTGAACATCTTGTCTTGTCTTTGGATCTGTCTCATTGATACCACTTCAGCTTTGTATCGTTCATTCCACAAATTTTTAATCAAAGAGGGAGGGTGTTGTTGATCTGCGTCCATTGATATAACAAATGGAGCTGTTGAGTATTCAAATCCTGCTTGTAAGGCTGCCATTTGTCCAACATTTGTTGCAAGCTTCAAGTAATCGACTTCAGTATGGGAATTTCTGGAAAAATGTAAATTTGAAATCATTTCAGAAGTGCCATCAGTAGAGTCATCATCAACAATTATAACTCTGGCTCTTATCCCCAAACTTTTAATTTCCCGATTTATTGATTCTAAGAGTAAAGGTAATGATTCTTTTTCATTAAAGCATGGGACGACGATATCTAGTTCGGAAGTGCTTGTAACTTTATTTGAAAATTTCACCTCTCACCTCTTTCCTGGGCCAAAATGTAGGTGATTGCACTTAGATTCATCTATGAAAGATTGACTTACCCTTCCGTAAATCATCGCTGTCCAGGGAAGTCCAAGTGTTGTAGAAATTGGGCTTTTCCTTTTGCGAACTCCCTTCATATTCAGATTTATTACCTCAATATCCTTTATCGATGCAAAGATTAAAGCAATCATCCTCTCGAGAAGATATGAGGCTTGTCTATTTGCTTTCCATCTTCCAACTCCTGCCGCCGATTCCAACCCACATTTTATGCACTTATGGCTAAAATTTAAATCGCTGAAGTGATTCCTTGATACCAAAGGAAAAAGATAGTCCCACTTAATCATGACTTCTACAAATACTTCATGGGGTAAAACGTAGGTATTTCCCATGGGTAGCCAACTTTTTCGAATAGATAAGTCTCCTATTTCATTCCAAATCTCGAATAAAAATTTCGAAATTCCTGGATGAACCAGGTCTTGAGATTTAATCCATTTAGGGATGTTTGCAGTTTTGGTGGTTAGGGCTTGAGGAGCAAAAATTTGCCTTCCCTCTAAACCAAAAGTAGGTTTGTCTAACTGATTAATTTTTGGCCACGATGGAAATCGTTCGTTCCAGCGCGGTGAACAAAGACCTACATACTTGCTATCGCAAGTTCGGAAGTCATGATCGAAGTAGATTCTACTCTCAGCCATGAGTTCACCACGAAGAGGTTCTGGCAAATTAATTCTTTCTAACTCAACTCTTCGTATATAAATCGCTTCAGGGACGTTGTACAACTGTCTAGAGTCATGGCTGGCTACAAAAAGAGTAAATTGCTTATTCTCAGACATAGTGGCGAGTGTATCAAAGTAAGTATGCAAGCCTACAAACCAGCTGCTGTCCATTTATTCAGTTGGCAGTAACCATCTCCGCCAGCACAGGTAGTAAGGGACCGGGAGTTCCTAATTGTCCAGTTTGAGTTTTTATTGGAAAAATATCATGCTCTGAAATACCTAAAACAGCCAAACACTTTTTCACCTTTCTCAAACACGCTTGGAATTTCGTGAAGGTGAACTGAAACGCTGTTTTCTCTTCCTATTCAACCACATCCACCGACTTTAAATCCATGTATATTCGGCTTACTAATAGTAATGAAATATCTTTTCGACAGGTTTATACTCTTGAGTATTCGTCACAAATTGTTAGGATTACATAATGACGAGTAACATTGGAAAGTTGCTAACCACTAACTTGCAGATGTGGCTTCTAAACCTAAAAACTCTTCTGCAGAAGGGGATCCTTGAGATCCATCTAAGCTACCGATTTATTCAGCTAACGCTATTCTGGGTTTTTGGTTTCTACGGCTGGGGAGTTCTTGGGGGGCATACTCTAGCTATATCAACCTTCAATTTATCTAGCAATATCGTTATTGCCATTTCCATGCTTCGCATCTTCAAGTCTCGAAACTACTTTGAAACTTTAAGTGGATTCCGATTCGTAATAAAGTCTAAACACTTTGTATACCTATTAATTTCTTCGGTTGTCTTCTCTTTTGTAAACAGGACGACAATAAAAAATCCATTGACAATAGATGAGGTTGCCTACGCCTGGGCCGCACAAGGTCATGCATATGCTCTTCTATTTGAATCCGTACAATTACTGGGAATAGAACTAAAAAATTTTCCTAGCAATAATTACATTCATCTGATCTCTCTTTTATTGATAAGCACTTTATTGGTTTTTTTTCGAATGCTACTGAAGATTCAGAGTGAACGAATATTTGTTTTTGTTGTAATCGTCGGTCTAATTGCCCTTAGAGTGTGTATTTCTCTTCTTTCCTTTGGAGAAACTGGGCATCATGCTCCACTTGCTTTTGCCTGGTCCTGGGGATTCACCTCTTTTTTCGGATTCTCATCTAATACTTTTCGAATCTCATCTATCTTGCTATTTAGTTTTCTTGCTGTCTATTTGTCCTGCCGATTAAAGTATGAAAATCGGCTTCAAACTCTAATTGTTGCTTTAACGGTCTCACTTTTGTTTACAACACCATTACTCAGATTTATGAGTCAAGGGATTGAAGTTGCAAATTGGACCTTTGTTATAACCATAATTTTATTTGTCGAGTTGATGCACAAAAAATTCCTTCTATCTAGTGAGCAATTAGTATTTTTTGCAATACTATCTTACGTTAGAATTGACTTAATCTTTCTGATACTTGTTCTTCTCTTGATGACATTTATAAAGTTAAGGGCCGACCCACGACTTGCAATTTCTCAAATATCACCCGCTCTTAGTGTTATTCTCCCTGCTGTTTTTATTTCTGCACTATTGGGAATACGAGATCGCTCTAATGAACATAGTTCTATAGAAACGCTCTCATTAAATCTTCAAAATGCCATTCACTCCTTGTCTGACTCAAAAAGCCTTGCATATTTGCCTTTTTTTCTTGTCTCACTATATTGGTTGTTTAATAGGAGGGTATCAAGGCTTTTTGTTGTTATGGTGGTTATGTCCTACTTGGTTTTATTCCTTTTATTGAATGAATCTAATTTTAGCTTCTCAGCTAAGTATCTCATCGAATGGTATTTCCCTTTTGTGTTCTTTGCGCCATTTTTGGCATTACGAACATTTGGACGCAATTCGATTCTGCCACGTTGTCTACTTGTCATGTTTCTAATTGTTGCAAATCTGGTGGGTGCTTATAATTCAAGTGTGATAAAAAATGACTATAGAAATATTTACAGGGAAAAAACAGGTGCGATTTCGTCTAGTTACTCAGTTCTCCCTTTTACGCCTTTTGCTTATGATCAGGCATTTGGCCATATTAAAGCTAGGAATAGCCGTCTTTGTCTGAACGTTGGAGCCGTCTATAGTTTGTTTCCAGAGATTCTCAGTGGCTTGCCACTTAATTACCTATATGCAATGAAGATTAAAAGAGAGGAGTTTACAGACTCTCTAAGACAGGAAGCAGAAGGCTGGGCATCAGTAAGTGCAGACTCACTAAAGAGGGTAAATCTCTCGTGTGTGATTCTTGGAGCTGTCGAAAATCAAGCTGAAGCTCTTGTCAACTTGAAGAACAATGGGTGGGCAATTGAGAAGACGTTTAGGAATGCTGATTTTGGCACATCCGTGTATGTTCTCACCGAGCTGAAGCCCTAGTAACGATTAACTTAATCCAGCCGCACAACGCCACTAGGTGTCATCAGGTGCACCGCCACTATTCCAGATTCTCCCTCGTTTGTGGACGGGTCAATAAACTCAATATCTGCCCCGTTTAATCCATCGAGAATCTCTGTCTTAAACCATGAGTCTGATAGATGATCAGTATCAGCAATCGTTATTTTCTCAATTGCAGCTACCGCTTTCCCATCTTGTGATGGGTGATCTGCGGTTAACCATTGGATAAAGAATGGAAGTTCGCGAGAGTCGGTAATCTCATTAACTCCGATTTGCTTCCACTTAAGA